>SWCB01009556.1_pt1 | contig 14893 bp, 18 predicted proteins | sample 4692901 | NCBI WGS metagenome assembly SWCB01 (sample SAMN10267276, study PRJNA491770) | bioreactor metagenome | isolation source: DHS bioreactor inoculated with subseafloor sediment | place: Japan: off Shimokita Peninsula | collected 2006-08 | reverse complement strand
ATAGCTGTGTTTTTACAAACCACAACCTATTTCATAGGACCTTTTTTATTTATATGCTAATATATTTATTTAAAATACATAATACATCATAAGTGACAGAACTGCTATATAAAAAATGAACAAATAATTTGCAGATTCAAAACTCACCTGATATTCTCTAATGACTTTGATAGGTTTATAATCTTTTGAAATATAGTATTTATATAAAACATAACCTATTGCTATATAAAGCAAATAATCTAACCAAGCAGAGAGATCAAAAATTTTCACATAAGATAAATCTATGTTAAAAATAGCTAATGAGAGCTCTTTATAAAAAATCCCTGTTGCCAAACATAATATACCGATTGTAATAATTGATATAAATTGTTTTGCATCTTTTCTTTTTTTGAATATGACTTTATCACCAAATAGAATTTGAGAGAATTTAAGAAAAGACGTTACAGTACCTATATTTATTAATGTAAATAAAAACATTTTAAAAGGCTCTTCTTTAAAACTATATTTTACTAAAGTTTTTGATACATATCCATTAAAAAATGGAGCTCCAGTTATGGCTAGCATACCTATAATTAAAAAAACTGAAGTAAGAGGCATAGATCTAAAGACACCTTTTATTGCGTATATCTTTTTGGTTTTATAGGCATATATGATAATGCCTGCACACAAGAATAGAAGAGATTTAAATAGCGCATGATTTATTAAATGAAATAAACCTCCATAATAGGATAATCCATATCCGTATGATAGACCCATCATTATTATACCTATTTGTGAGATAGTATGATGTGCTAAAATTTGTTTTAAATCTTTTTGTGATAGAGCTAGGATTACACCAGCTAAAGCTGTAATTGTACCGATATAAAACAATACTTCGCTCATTTGATATGTTTGATAACCAAACATATAAATATGAACTCTGATAAATAAATACAATCCACCTTTAACTAACAATCCAGATAATAAAGCAGATAGAGAAGTGTATGCGACCCCATGTGCTCGTGGTAGCCATGTATATAATGGAAATAGAGCTGATTTGACACTGATACCTGAAATCATCATAATGTATGCAAATTTCACGATATCCTCACTTGAATGCTCTGCAATATGACTAGCTAAATAAGTGATGTTTATAGATCCATAGGTGTAATATAATATGATGATACCTATAAGAAAAAACATAGCTCCAAGTGTATTTAGCAATAAGTAGTAAATGGCGGCCTTGAGAGAAGGTCCATTTTTTTTAAACGCAATTAAGATTGTGATTAATACTGTAATTAATTCTAAAAAAACGAATAAATTAAATAGGTCATTTGTTTGTAAAAAAGCTAAAAATATACCTTCAAGAAACATAAGAAAAAATAAATATTTATGATATATTCTATTTGTTTTATAGGTGTAGAAAATAACTGCTGTCCACATGAATAGAGATAAACCTATAAATAATAAAGATAGATTATCGTTTTTTAAACTAATAGCGAATCGATCATTCCATCCACCTAAAACAATATAAGAAATATTAGGATTTTGTTGCAGCTGGTATAAATAATATCCGAATAACGCAATTAATATAGTCTGTGTAAGAAAAACAAGATGTGTAATACTTTTATGCTTAATTAAATAGATAATAACTGCACTGACAATTGGGACGAAAATAAACAAAACGGGAATGTATGTAGCCATTATTTGTCCCCCCTAAAAATAACTTTCCATTCAATGCTACCATAGTGATGAAAAATTTTTATACATAACATTAAAGCTAAAGATGTTATGGTTGAACCGATAACTATGGTTGTAATCATAAGCGCTTGTGGTAAGGGGTCTACGACATCAATTCCTAATGTTGATAAAATAGGAATCACTCCACCTTCGTATGCACCTAAATTTAAAAATAACAAAATTGTTCCAGCTTCAACAATAGTTATACAGAAAACAGATTTTATGATGTTTTTACTAACTGATAACCCATAGATTCCTATTAAAACTACAATAAATGATAAGATTGGATTCATATTATCTGCCCTCCTTTAAAAATGCTGTAAATATTGCGACTAAGCCTAGTGCAACTTTAGCTCCAATTAGTATGTTCATAGAAGTTAAAAAAATTGATTTATATTTAATATCTGAACTTAAAGGTATAAAATTTGTAAAAAGTTCACCTCTTGTAAAAAATGATAAAGTAGATACAAGGACTAAAAATAAAAATAAATACTTTTCAATAGTTAAAACTCGATGAACATTAACTGTTTTAGTAATATCAATATAGTATAAAATTAAAATAGCTGTAGCAACAATTGCCCCTCCTTGAAACCCACCACCTGGAGATAGATGTCCATTGATGATAACATAGATACCAAAAAGTAACATAATTGGATATAAAATTCTACTAAAAGTAACAAATAATTCAGGTGTCTTTTGCTTATCTAGCATAAATGTTGCGTTTTTCTCATCTATGGAATGTTCAGAAATTAACATAACACCAGAGACGGCGATCAAAAGTATTGCTGCCTCAAATATGCTATCAAAAAGTCTATAATCTAAATAAATTCCTGTTACTAAGTTGAGACTTCCGGTATCAAGGTATCCATTATTGCTAAAGAAAACTTTGCCAGCATTGTTATAAACAGCATCAAATGACTGCATAGATGTCATAAAAACAAATAATATAAAAATTAATAATAAGATAAGGGTTATTCTTTTAATCAATAGACTCACCCTCCTTAAATGTTATGATTTCGATATAATCATAAGCGAAGGTTTCCTTGATCAAATGGTCCATCAAGATAGAGCTTTGTTTACCTTTTAAAATGAATTTTTGTTTTTGTTGATCAAAAGAAATAATCAAATCCACATTTAAATCTGTAGTAAGGTCTTCGTCTGATCCTTTAATATTCGCACAAACGTTCATTTTTAAATCATTGTGTTCAACAAATCTACTTAAAATTTCATAAAGTTCTATATTTTTTTCATCTATGTTCTCATCATCAATATTGTCGTGATCAACTCGATCTAAGACGATAAATTCCCTTTGTCTTGAAATACTAATTACATAAATTAAAGGAATAATTGCTGAACCTATAGCAACTTCAGCAATAGCAACATCTGGTGCTTGATTTAATACATAAAGTGTTGCAGCGATCAATCCAAATGAAGATATATATATAATGATGGTAAAATTTTCTTTATGAAAAACAATTGCTAAAGCGATGATAATTAAAAGAACTTGAAGTAAAGTTGGAATGATATCAATCATTTGATTTGACCTCACTTTCTTTTAATGGCACACCGATTAGATATGCAGATCTAATATTTACATGAGAACTTATCGGATTTGTTATAGCTAAGAACAGTATAAGCATCACAAGTCTAAATGCATATTCAATTTGCCACGAAACAAAGATTAAGGCAAATAACACTAAAAAACTGGCAACTGTATCAATGGTTGCTGCAGTCAATATACGGGTATATAGATTTTTAAGTGAAAAAATAGAAATCATTCCAAAGATAATAAACAACCAGGCGATTGCCATAATAACATATGCAATATAATTCATTTTTGTCTACTCCCTGCCATGATAAATTTTGAAAGTAAAGTCATTGTTAAAAAGCCTATGATACCATAAGTGATGGCAATATCTAATAAGATTAAACTCTCAGAGTAAATAGCGTAAACTGCAATAAATAATACTACTTTAGCAGATATTAAATTCAACATTAAAATTTTATCCCAAAGTGTTTTAGAATAAACAAGTCTGATTAACGATAGGATCATTGCGACAACTAATATAGTTAAGGTTATTAATAAAAATACTTTAATTAGTTCCATGATAGTCCTCTTTCTCAAGCAAGAATTTTTCAAAACGATCTTTGATTGGTTTTGCAAGTGTCTGATGATTTGTATTAGGATCTGCTAAAACCATTACAAATATTGTTTTATTAATCACTTCTATACTAATTGTTCCAGGTGTAAGTGTAATTGAGTTTGCAACAATGGCAACCTGAATAGGGGTCAAGTGATCAAGGGTTATTTTAAATACAACAGGTTCATAATTCCTTTTAAATAAATTTATAACATATAAAAAAGAAGATTTAAAAATTTCAAAAAATAAAATAAAGAAATATAAAAACAGTTTCCCTAAACGAACACCTTTGAATTTAAATCCATGTTCATCATATAGAACCTCATATGTGAATAGAGATACAAAAATAGATATCACGACGCCGAAAACAATAGTTCTTAATTCAAAATTAAAATTGAATAAAAACCATAGTATAAGTATGAAGATAAAAAATTTTAGCTTTGAGGTTATATTTTTCACGAATGTCATTCTCCCAAATGAGTTTTATTTAATTATATCACAGGTTAAAAAGTAATAGAATATATAGCAAAATTGAATATCTAAATGCTTAGTTTTTATTGCGGTATTTTCTTAATAGAGGTATAATTCTAATAAAGAATAGTTTAAAAAAGGAGATAGTATGAAATTCTATATTAAACAAAAAATTTTTACAATAAAAGATAAATTTAAAATCACTGATGAAACTCAAAGCCCTCTATATGAAGTAAAAGGTAAGTTTATGAGCATTAAAAATAAACTTGAATTGCTAGATTTAAGTGAAAATGTTTTATATCGTTCAAATAGAAAAGTCTTATCTTTATTAGCAAAATATTTCATTTATAATCAAAGTGGTGAAGAAGTTGCAACTATAAATAGAAAATTCAGTCTTAGACCAAAGTTTAACCTATCGATTTTAGGAAAAGAAATGGAATTAGAAGGAAGCCTATTTGCTCATTCATTTAATATTATTCATAACGGACAAAGCATAGCATCAATTCGCAAAAGAATTATCTCATGGGGAGATGCATATGAGATAGAGATTGATGATAATGAAAATATCGAACTATATTTATTTGTGATTATTATATTAGATCAAGTAATACATGAGAAGAAACGATAAAATTATATAAAGGGTGAGATCAATGAAAAACAAAGAAACTAAAGTTAAAGTTATTATTACTTTAGTATTTACTGTTATCGTGCTTGGATTCACAGGATTTATACTTCTTAATTCACTTAAAGGATCTGAATTCGTGATCAACGATGAAATGAATCAACTAGAAATTAGTGGCAGCTTATACGGAAGAACAATAGAAATTGATGAAAATGTAGTCATATCAATGGGTGACCCTATTGAAATCACTAAAAGAACTAATGGGTCTTCAATTGGAAATGTGAAATCAGGTAGTTTTACATTAATTGGAGATATCCATGTTTATTTAAATTTAGGAGATAGCACTCATGATTGGATTGCTATAATAGACGGTGTTGATAGATATTATATTAATCTCAAAGATGAGCAAGACACAATTGACTTATATAATGATTTATTAGATATGCAAAACTAACTTGGAATCATTTTTTAAAAATAAGGAGCGAAATATGAAAAAAATATTACTGGCTTTGCTTAGTATTATAAGTTTCATTACACTAACAAATTGTGGCTCAGTATTTCGTGTATATAATGATGAAGAATTAGATGTGATGGCGCGATCAGAGTATAGCTTTACTTCCGTATTATTTTTTAGAGTTATTGATTCTGAGACTGCAATTGAACTAACGGGAGATTCTTACAACAACAGCGGGATTATTTATGGAATCAAAGATGAAACATTTGCGATGGTATTTGTACCTAAACGCGTTTCTAAAGAAACATTTTTGATTGAATATGAGCCTATTTATGATGTTGTCGAGATATATCAAATACTAAACGAGTTAGAAAATGAAACGGGAGATTTACTATTTAATGATCCGTCTGGAGATTTTGGAGGATTGAGTATTAGTGTCTCTCCATATGAGCTTATATCATCTACTTTTCCAAAGCTTAATTTTGATAGCCCCATATTTTTTATCATAACAACTGATCAAATGACATTTAATGTCGGTAGAGCTGAGAATCACTATGTTATTTTTGATCAAAACTTAAATCAACTTGTATAAAAAAGAAAAGTCGCACTTGTATAAAATGCGACTTTTCTTTTTAACGTATGATTATGAATCCATATGGGTATGTTTTGATATACAGCTTAAAATCTTTCTCTAGGTTTATCTTGACTGATTTGATAAAAATCATATTGCTTAGCCTTTGTTATAGGATCTTGATTTGGGTCTGTTGATGAAACAGCTAAATATAAAACCTCACTAATTTTTTGTACAACTTTTTTAAAACTTGATCCCATTTTTTATACCTCCGTAATTCTTTTATAATCATTTGATGCAAAGAATAATTCATTTTGTCTTGATTCTTCAATATTTAATATAGATGCAATCTTATGTAGCAAGCAACCTAGTGCTGAAATAATTTTATGTGTTCTCATTATATACCTCCTTTATTAATTTAAATATTAATTATATTTACTAATTAACTAGAAATTATTGATTTATTTAACTTACACTTTGATTATATATATAAATTTGTCGTTTGTCAACTCTTTTATTAATTTTTTATTAATTTTATTAATATTTACATTAAATATATTAATAAAAAGACATAAATATATTATTTTATTCAATATTTATATTATTTATATCATTTTAAGAGTGGCTTTCACTTTATAAATAGTGAATAATTTAATCTAGATATATATTTCTTTATTGTTTTTATTTACATAGTTTCACTTGTTATAGTTAATAATAAGCAATTTATGATAATATATATTTATTAAAAGAGGTGGTTTTGTGGAACATATACTTATCTTTATAATACTTGGCATTGGATTTTTATCTTTTGTTCCAGTTATTAGTTTGAATAAAAATAGAGAAAACAAAAAATATGGGTGCTTAAGATATTTAATTAATTTAGGTTTTTTTTGGACGATACTTATATTTTTAGAACGTTTATCAGGAAATATGAATATTGTATATGTTGCACATGTGATCGGGTATCCAATTAAATTCCTATTGGTTTCTTTTATGGTATGTACAATATTTAATTATATAGAAAAACCAATGCCTAAACTTGTCATCTATATATTGGGATTTATAACAATTGTTGAAGTTGCTCTAGCAATAACTAACATTGATAATCAGTATTTAATTCAAATCATCCCATCTCAAATGAATAATTTTACAGATTTATATGCTGCTCAAAAAGGATCATTATATATTTACCATCTAATAATGAGCTATCTTGTTTTGGTTCTTGGAATAGGATACTTATTTTATTTTCTTTCTAAGCATAAAACCGTAAGACAATATAAATCAATTACTCAAACTATGGCAATAAGTATAATTATTGTATTGGTATTTAATTTATCTCAGTTTTTATTTATTCAAATCAATGCTGATTTAACCTACATATCTTTAGTTGTAGTTTCTTATACGCTGTATCGTATTATCTATATGAAAGATATGGTTTTTAACATAAGAACTTCAGGAAGAAGTGAAATACTTTCCAATATGCGTGAAATGTATATTATTACTGACTCTAATTATCATGTCATTGAGATAAGTAGATTACTAATTACTAAGTACAATATTAATGAAGAGGAATATACAGGTAAAATCTTAGACAAACTAATTAATAAATTAGAAGAATATATATCTTTTTATAAAGAATATACAACAGAAACTGAAGATGATTCTAGTAAAGATCATTTTCACTTAAGGGATAAAAAATTTAAATTAATGGGAATGAATGATTATGGATACATCATATTGCTTTATGATGAAACTAAAGTATTTAGATTATTACGAGATTTAAATAAACTAAGTAATTATGATAATATGACAGGATTAAATAATCGTAATTATATTGAAAATAAACTTAATAAATTAGAACAAGAGATAAATTTAGGGATTATATCTTTAGATTTAAATGGACTTAAAGTAAATAATGATTATTTAGGTCATGAAAGAGGAGATTTCCTGCTTAAATCACTTGCAAATAAAATCAAATATATAATGTCTAAATATGAAAATAAGGATATTGCTAGAATAGGTGGGGATGAGTTTGTCATTATTCTTTATGATACTGAAGAAATGGTATTACAAAAAATTAAAAATGATATATTAGAAGTTTGTGATAATCCCGATTTAGAAAAGCGGGTAAGTGTTTCTATAGGAACTGCGTTTTCAAAAAATAATATAAATGTTTTTAAATTACTTCAAGAAGCTGATGCAAACATGTATGAAATGAAAAAAATGACAAGTGAAGAATATTCAGAAAGCATAATTGAATATGTTAAGAAGAAAGATAAGTTTATTAGATAATTAATATATTATAAAATGGATAGATATAAAAAGAATTCAGAAAAAACTGATTTCTTTTTTTATTACTATTAAGATATATATAGAAAACATCTGATACCAAAAGTAGATATATCAATAAAAGATATGTTTCAGCAAAAAAATATAGTATAATTAATGAAATGGTGATTAACACGAAGTATAAGATAATAGATTTGACATTGTTTAAATCCAATAAAAGAAAACAAGGTGTGACATCGCTAGAGTTAGGAGCGTCATTAAACTATGAAACACGATATTGACCATAAAGCTGTAACGTTAGTTGAATTATTAACAATTGTAGTTATTTTAGGAATTATTGCTAGTATTGGAGTTGTGGTGATTGGCAATCTTATTACTAATACGCAGACCAAAGCATATAGAGAAACTGTAGAATCCTTAAACAAAGCAACTGAAAATTACGTGCTTTGGGATCAAATCATAACTGAAGATGCTTTTCAAGGATTAGATACTAATAGTGAAAGAATATCAGTTCTATTTTCCAAAGGATACATTACAGAAGTTCAACAACCAAACACTCCTTATTCTTTTGTATGGGACATTTCATCTCAATTATGGATGTTATCATCAGAGGAAATAGAAATTACAGATTCTCCTGAAATAGATTATAATTTTGAAGAAGATTCACTTACAGCCGTAATTGAGCAAGGTGCAGTTATTACAACTGGTTCATTTACTGATACTGGAACAAGTATAGTTACTTCATATGGTTTATTGTTTATTGATAATAATAAATCAAATTATACAATTGTAGTTAATGCAGAATTAGATAATAGCACATATGGTGGATATGGGATTTTATTTGAAACAATACTTGATGAAAATCTTAAAGATACAGGGTTTATACTACAGGTAGATCGAGGATATTCTAGTGGAGAAATTATTATTAGACCAAGAATAAACGGAAATGAGCAAAACCCCATATATAGATATCCTGTAGGATTTGATACTAATGGCGATTTTGTGATATCTGGAGGCACAAAAAATAATTCAAATCCATGGTGGTCTCAGACACATAATATTAAAATGGTTATTGAAGATATTGATGATCCAACATACAATAAACAAATTTCATTATACATTGATGAAGTCTTTGTTTTTACTAAAAAATTCACATCTGCAATTACACCTAGTAATGTTTCTGAAAATCAAACAGGCTTAAGGGTTTGGACATTAGATACTGTTTTTTATAGTTTTCAAGTTAATTGATTTAATAAGATAAAAGAGGTTATATTATGAAAAAAGATCATAAGGTGAGATGTTTTGGAAATAAAGAAGGAGAAGAACTTTACGCCGCATATCACGATAATGAATGGGGTAGAGAGATTCATGACGATAGAAAATTATTTGAGTTTTTGATATTAGAAGGGGCGCAAGCAGGATTAAACTGGTATACAATATTAAAAAAAAGAGAAGGATATAAAAGAGCGTTTCATAATTTTGATCCTTTATTAGTATCTAAAATGACAGATGAAGAATTAGAATCACTTAGAGAAGACAAAGGTATTATTAGAAATAGATTAAAAATATATTCTGCTAGAAAAAATGCTGTAGTATTTTTAAGGATTCAAGAAGAATATAAAACTTTCGATAATTTTTTATGGAGTTTTGTTGATTATAAACAAATTGTTAATCATCATACTTCTTTTAGCAATACACAAACAACATCTGATATTAGTGATAAATTATCTAAAGCATTAAAAAAAAGAGGCATGAGCTTTGTAGGATCTACGATTATGTATGCGTATATGCAAGCTATTGGAATGGTAGATGATCATTTAGAAAGATGTCATTTAAGACATATAAAATAATCTTTTCAATTATAAAAAACATCTTATAAATTTTATATAAGGTGTTTTTAAATTAGATAATCTTATGATAGATATTTCGAATATGTTTATATGGTATAATTAAATTAAATTTTATAGGATATAAATTTATAAAAAAATCTGTTTTAAACAAAATAAAGGAGTGATTTTAGTGTATATAGCAAACGCAAAAAGATATGAAAAAATGAAGTATAATCGTGTAGGAAAAAGCGGGCTTTTATTGCCTCAATTATCTCTAGGTTTTTGGCAAAACTTTGGTGAAGAAAAGCCGTTTGAAGAAGTTAAAGAAATTGTCTTAGCTGCTTTTGATCATGGGATTACACATTTTGATCTTGCCAATAATTATGGCAGACCTTCTGGTAGTGCTGAAAGTAATTTGGGTAAAATCTTAGCAAATGAATTAAAGCCATATCGTGATGAATTAGTTATCTCAACAAAAGCAGGTTATTATATGTGGGCTGGCCCCTATGGAGATATGGGGAGTAGAAAATATTTATTTTCTTCATTAAACCAATCTCTAAAAAGATTAAATTTAGAATATGTTGACATATTTTATCATCATAGACCAGATTATGATACACCATTAGAAGAAACTATGAAAGCTTTAGCTGATATAGTGCATATGGGAAAAGCCCTTTATGTAGGCATAAGTAACTATCCAGCTGATAGAGCTATAGAGGCCAAAAGAATATTAAAATCATATGGTGTTGATTTACTGATACATCAACCTAAGTTTTCTATGTTAAACCGCTGGATTCAAGATGAAGGTCTAGTTGATGCTATGATAGAACAAGGCGTTGGAATAATTCCTTTTAGTATTTTATCTCAAGGGTTATTAACAACAAAATATCTTAATGGAATTCCTAAAGATTCACGTGCAGGAGACAAAGACAATCCATTTTTAAGTGAAAAGCAAATTACTAAAGAAGTTTTAGACAAAGTAGTTAAACTTAATGAATTAGCTGTTAAACGAGGACAAACATTAGCAGAAATGGCAGTTAGTTGGACATGTCAATCAAGAGGTATTTCTAGTGTTTTACTAGGTGTGAGTAAAATGGCTCAATTATTGAGTAATTTAAAAGCATTAGAAAATCTTCATTTTAGTGAAAATGAATTGAAAGAGATAGAAAGTATAGTTAGATAACAATCACATAAAAAATTTTAGGAAAGGAATAAAGATTTAATTAATGTGATATTAAATATATGAATTAAATCTAATATCAAATAAAATGAAACTTAAAGAAGATTCTATCCAATTTTGGGACCATTATTTTAAAGATCAAAAACCTATAAAAATCAATATAGAGGATATAAAAGTTGATAATCAATTCGATGAACATTTGAAAAAAATAGGAGATTATTGTTCAAGTGTTTTAGATGTTGGTTGTGGAATGGGAACGTCTTTGATGATCAGTAAGTGTTTAGGGCGTAAAATAGAAAAGGGTATTGGTTTTGATTCATCTCAAAATGCTATTGATTTTGCAAATGAAACAGTTAAAATTTCAGGTATAGAAGGTTTACAATATTATGCGGATGATGAATCTTTTTTAAAAAAAATAGAAAATGAAAGTTTTGATGGAATGATTTGTTCTAATTTTTTAGACGTTATTCCAAAAGATTTATCAGAAGAAATTATTTTTGAGATGAAACGTATCCTTAAACCTCGTGGATATTTGCTACTAAAAATAAACTTCTATTTAGATGAACAACAAATAAAGCGTTTAAAAATGGAAAACATTGATGAAAACACTTATCAAATGAATGGTGTCATTAGAGCCTATAATTTGTCAACTAATGATTGGATAGATAGATTTAGTGAATTAGATGTTGTAAGTATTAGTGGATTTAGAAGAGCTCCACATTTACCAGAAGATAGAGTTATTTTATTTAAAAAACAATGATTTTAAAAAACTTTATATACGATTTTTGCGGTTAATACATTTTTTAATATGGTTGTGAGTTCCATGAAATTAAAAAATTGAAACACTAAAGAGGTGCATCTTCTAATGAACTGCCCCTGTCAAGTTCACACTATAAATAAAGTTATATATTTTCTTAAATTAAGGCTTGATTCCTATATTGTATAGGAGTTAAGCTTTTTAAATACACGATTTGTATATTAATAGTTTCTGTCACTATAAAATATTATTTTTTTGCTTATGCATAAACTTGAGCATAGTTTACTCCAAACTTGATTACTGTCTCTATGTAATTCATATTGTTTTTCATGCTACACTTTATGATTTCAAATCAATCTTCACATATTGTTTTTCTTGATTTTGCTATATAGACTTCCATTTTAGGATCATAGTCCGTTATTTCTATATAACAATTATTACTTGCTTATCCGACTAGATATGATTTTATTACTGATTTTTAAACGCTTTTGAATATGATTTATTTCTGTTGCTGTTATTAAATACAGATGCTCTAGCTTTGTATCTCTTAATAATTTTTTAATTTTGTATCTTTACTTAGGTTAACTTTTCTTCTTATATAAAAAACCTCCAAAGTCTCTACTATATCAAGATACTCATAATCTTATAGATTACTTTCTTTTTTTATAGCGTCTACTTTAGAGGTATCATATCATAAATTTTTTTATGGCTTTTAATTATTAAATAATTATCAATTAAACTTCGGTAACTTCAAATATAGTTATAATAATTATATGATTGAAACACCATTTTCAGGGACAACACTATAAAACGATGGTTCATAACCAATTTTTTGTGTATAAATTTCTTTAGCTTTTTTACAAACTTCATCAAACTTTTGTGTTTCAACAATAGCCACAACACATCCGCCAAAACCAGCTCCTGTCATTCGAGCACCAGTTGCTCCAGAATCTAACAGTGCATCAACTAATGTATCTAATTCAACCCCTGTAACTTCATAGTCGTTTTTTAAAGACATATGAGAAGATGTCATTAAGTTTGCAAATTCTTTAATACTACCTTCCTTCAAGGCTTTTGCTGAAAGTATAGTTCTTTTTTGTTCTTTTTGCACATGGGTTACACGTTTATAAACAGTCTTACTTAACAGATCTTTTGATAATTTTAATTGTTCATCGGTTAAACTGCATAGATTTATTATACCAAATTTAGGTTTTAAGATTGCCAATGCGTCTTGACACTCTTTAAATCGTTCGTTATATTTTGAATCTGCTAAACCTCTTTGTTTATTCGTATTTACAATTAAAAGACTATACGTATCTAAATACAAAGGGATTTGTTGATATTCAAGAGTTTCAGTGTTTAAAATTATTGCATGATCTTTTTTGGCATTAGCTATAATAAATTGATCCATAATCCCTGAATTAACACCAATAAATTTATTTTCCACATCTTTTCCTAATATCGCCATATCAGGTCTTGTAATATGTAAATCATTTAATTGATCAAACATATAAATGATTAATAATTCAAGAGATGAAGAAGAAGATAGTCCTGCATTAACTGGTAAAGTGCCTTCAATGTATAAATCAATACCATATGGGATTTTATAGCCTTTATCGATGATTGCTTTTATTGAGCCTTTAATATAATCTGCCCAAGTATTTTTTGGATCTTTTACTAAATGATCTAGATCAAAAGTATAGATTTCTTTTGAAAAAGGATTTGAAAAAACATTAATCTTGCGATCATTTCTCATTGCTGCAATACCATATGTTCCATAACTTAATGCACAAGGAAATACAAAACCACCATTATAATCAATGTGCTCACCAATTAAATTTACTCTTCCTGGTGAAAAATAAACACTACCATCAGTTCTATCATATAGTTTTTTAAATTGTTTTATCATTTTTTCTTTCATAGTATCTCTTCCTTTATAAATGCTTTAAATGCGGATATGCCAACTCTATCTTGTTTAAAGCATCCACTATCCTCTAGTATAGACACGAATACTTCACCAATTGCGTACTCAATGATTTTATCTACATTATCTTTAGTAACAGTATATTCGTTTAGAATTTTTTCTGCAAATTCTTTATGTTTTATTGCTTCTAGAGGTAATGGCTTGTGGTTCAATAAATATTCTTTAACAAATGTCATTTCTGTTTTTAACCTTGCTGGAAGAATAGCTAAGCCCATTGCTTCAATGAGTCCGATATTTTCTTTTTTAATATGCCATTTATCTTCATGAGGATGAAAGATACCCAAAGGATGTTCATCACTAGTTTGATTATCTCTTAAAATTAAAGTCAACGTATAAAATCCATCTTTAATACGTGCTATAGGTGTAATTGTATGATGAGGAACATCGTTACTATAAGATTTGATATTTAAATCAGCATTGTCGTAAGTTTTCCATTTCTCTAAAATTGATATTGCTTTTTTAATTAAAGTGTTTTTTGATTTGCTTTGAATCACTAATGTGGATAGAGGCCACTTTTTCAATTGATATGTAATGTTATCTTTCTCCCAAGTTTCTAGTGTTTCTGCTTTTTCTATAGGAAAAACATAATTTCCTCCTTGATAATGATCGTGAGATAATATAGATCCTCCAACGATAGGTAAATCTGCGTTGGAACCAAACAAGTAATGATCAAATTGTTCACACAATTCAAGTAGGTTTTCAAAAGTTTTTTGATTTATTTTCATAGGTCTATGTTCTTTTGATAAAACAATGGCATGTTCATTATAATATGTATATGGGGAGTATTGTAAATACCAGAGTTCTTTATTTACAGTTAATTCGATTAGACGATGTTGATCTCTAGAGTCACGGGAAGCATTTCCAGAAAATCCTTCG
>SWCB01000415.1_pt1 | contig 14896 bp, 10 predicted proteins | sample 4692901 | NCBI WGS metagenome assembly SWCB01 (sample SAMN10267276, study PRJNA491770) | bioreactor metagenome | isolation source: DHS bioreactor inoculated with subseafloor sediment | place: Japan: off Shimokita Peninsula | collected 2006-08 | reverse complement strand
CGACAAGGCGACGCAAGCGCAGCTCGACCGCGGCGAGCGCATGGTGCAGTTGCTCCTGCAGCCGCAGTACGTGCCTTACCTCGTCGCCGACCAGATCATCTCGATCTTCTGCGGCGCCCAGGGCTTCCTCGACGATGTGAAGCCCGAGCACGTGCTTGACTTCGAGAAGGCGCTGCTCGAGTACATGCAAGGCCCGGGCAAGCCGGTCTGGGACGAGCTCAACGAGACGCCTGAGCTGACCGACGACATGCGCGCGAAGCTGAAGAAGGCCATGGGCGAGTTCAAGCAGACCTGGATCACCCCGGCGCACTAAGGCGCATCCCAGTCGCCATTCGGGTGCCACTGGTTGCTGTGCCAACCAGTGCGGATTGGTGCGAATCACCGATCCCCGCCCCCAAGTCACTGCTGGGACTCGGAAGACAAAGCCGCGACCGTTGGTCGCGCTTCTGACAACGGATCATCCCCCAAGCCCCGGCCCGGTCCGGGGCTGTTCATGTGAGGATCACGCGATGGATCATCTCGTCCAGGTGCTCAACGCCTCGATCGCTCCCTGCGTGCTCATATCGGCGTTCGGCTTGCTGCTCCTCTCCATGACCAACCGCCTCGCCCGCCCGATCGATCGCATTCGGCAATTGGCGCACCTGACAGCGGGCGCTTCCGAGGCGGAGCGGCGCAGTCACAAGCGGCAGATCGACATCCTGCATCGGCGTTGCGTGCTCCTCAAGCGGGCGATCCAGCTCATCGGCATCGCGATCTTCCTGGTCAGCCTGCTCATGCTGATCCTCTTCGCCTCGCTGATCTTCAAGCTGGACCTGGCGCTGGTGTCGATGCTGGTCTTCGTGGCGGCCCTGGTGAGCCTGATCGCCGGCGTAGGGTCGTTCCTGCTCGACATCCGCCTGACGCTGCGCTCCGTGGAGATCGAGGCGGAGGCGTTCCTGGCGCACGAGTGAGCGATGCGGCGGGAAGGTGAGAGGGGCGGACAACGGAACGGATGCGCGCACACCCCGTTTTCGGCCATGCTTGACGCCTTGTCACCTGCGTCCAACTCTCTATCGTTATCGGCGGAAACACGGAAAGAGGTTCCCGCACCCATGCTGCATCCCCTTCCGATCCTCGTCCTCCTTACCGCGGTCTGCATCGTGCAGCCGTCTGCGCCTGACGATCCTGCTGTCGTCCCCGTTGTTCGCGGTGAGGCGGAGCATCTGGCGCACAGGCACGGCTCGTATGTTCGCTATGTTCCTGCAGGCGCCGTCCACGGCGTGATCGTGCTCGCCCATGGCTCGATCGGCGAGAACGAGTCAGCGATCCAGGCAGCGCGGACCTTTCTCGGGCGATGGACCGCGTTTGCGGATCAGGAGCAAATCGTGCTGCTTGCCCCGGCGTTCGACCAGCAGAACTTCGGCGGGCATGCCGGGCCAGGAGGTGGGTACCGAGGGCTGTTCGGCCGCCATGTCGGGGCGGATGCGTTCGTCAACGCGATCGTTGATGAGACGCATGAGGCAATTCCCGACTTGCCCGAGACTTTCGCGCTCTACGGGCACTCGGCTGGCGGACAGTTCGTCAGCCGGTACCTCGTCATGCACCCGGAACGCATCACGGCGGCGGTGATTTCAGCCGCGGGCACGTTCGCTTTTCCCAATCCCGATGTGGCCTGGACCAACGGCATGAAGCCGCTGCAACGCCGCATCCGCTGGAGCGATGATGAGCCGTGGGAGGAGATCGAGATTGCGCCCGATGCGAAGGGCTGGGTGAGGGCGGCGCAGATCCCGGTCACGGTCGTCGTCGGTTCGCACGACACCGCCGAGATCAAGTCGATCCCCGGCAACCCCGGTCGGTCACATGTGGAGCGGGCCCAAGCGTGGGTACAAGCCATGATTGATCTCGCACGCGAGTACGGTGAGACGCCGCACGTTCAGTATGTCGAGGTCGCCGACGTTGCCCACGACTCTGCCAAACTCACGCCAGCGTGCCAACGAGCCCTGCGTGAACGCCTCGCTGAGTTACAGACCGAGAGCGATGACGATGGGTAGCGGCGGTGTGAAGAACGCGCTACGAGCGCGTTTCCGCCCCGCCCCCCCGATCCGACGCAGCACACCTATCCTACTGCGATAGCGCCTTCACCAGTTTCGCCCATGCTTTGGCAGACTGAGAGTGAAGAACGCGCTACGAGCGCGTTTCCGCCCCCGCGTTTCCGCCCCCTCTTTGAAGTCCTCGTAGCCGGCGAAGGACCAGAGCGGACCGTCCAGCGCGGGTGGTAAGCCGGTCGCACTGAAGTTCGTGTCGCAATCGTGCTCAGAGAGGCCGGTTTGTGGCGTGACGTCCCAATAGAAGCCGTCTGAGTTGACGTGGACGAAGAAGACGTCGTTGTAGCCGTACCACTGACTGTGCGTGTCCCAGGTAGAGAGATCCCAGGTGATCTTGATGGTGTATTTGATGCAAGGAAAGAGCGTGATTCCCGCCCCGTAAATGGCGGAGTCTTGGCGCGTCCATTCATCGGCGTTGAAGCTCGAAACGCCGAGCGCGATGTCAACCAGAAAAGGGTCCGCGGGGGCGGGAACCTCCGTGACCGCTGTTTCCCCGGTGGGTCCATGGAGGATCCACTCGCGAGCGCAAGGGTCACCGTTGCGACATCCCTGCGGCATCCGGCTCTCAGTGTCGCCATCGGTGGGCGCTTCGGGAACATAGCGATCGTCGTGGGCCATCACATCGCGGGCACGGACGATCTCGCCTGTGTGAGCAGCAATCGCGTATTCCCAAGGTAGACTCTCGGAGGTACTGCTCTCGGGGGATCGATGGACCAGATAGACCAGCCTTCCCTCATCGGACGGATATACGGCGAGCGTCGGTGCCCGCCAAGGCCAACGCGGGCTTGGACCGTGAAGCGCGCCGACAATGGCCAGCGCATCCTCGCCGGTGAGCGTCGGCTCAGTGTCAACGTCGCTGATGCGATGCGCTGGGGAATCGACGCGATACACCCTGCGCTGCGGAGTCACTCCCACATTCACTTCCGCCTCAGCGACGAGCAGATCGCGCCAGTGGGTACTGAACGTCAGGAACTCTCCGCGGCGACCAGCGTGATGTGTACGAATGAGTTCAAGTGACACGTCCTGATTGTCGAGCGCGAACAGAGGTGCGTATTCCTCCAGGAAGGCTCGCGCCACTTCTTCCGATGAACCGGAATACGCTTTGCTCTCACCGCCGCTCAATCTGTACGGTAGCCCCGTCTCGGCGTTACATTCCGTGCGCCAGCGGCCACTCACTGTGTCGCTCAGCAAGCGTTCGTAGGCTCCCCGCACCGACTCGTTCACCTGCGAGGCGCTCGGTTTTCCGGTCCGCTTCGACTGCTCCCCAAGCAAGTGGGCGTCGGAGAGGTTTCGCGGCGTCTTGCCCGCGCGCCGCAGCGTGATCTCCCGCCGATAGGCTACTTCACCCGTGTGGGCGTCGAGAGCGTACTGCCAGGGCAAGGCCTTCTCATCGTCCTCATGGCTGCGGGCGACGAGATACACGAGACGGCCGTGGCCTTGCGTCAGCACCGCCAACGTCGGCTCGCGCCAGGGCCAGCCGGGGCTGCTGCCGTGTACCTCGTGGATGATCACAAGCGCCTCGGAAGCGCTCAGACACGGCGTCGGTTTCACCTCGCGCACGGGCCAGAAGGAACTTTCGCATTCGACCACGCGATTGTCTTGATCAAGTGTGAGGCGCATCCGCGCCTCAACGACGGGAAGGTCGTGCCAAAGCTGTTCGAACTTCACCACGGTCCCAGACGCCTCACCCTTTCTGGCGTACGGCTGCGTGCTCACATGACGCAAGCCCGCCCCTTCCTGATCCACGCCGAAGAGTGACGCGAAGTCCCACACGAACGCCTCCGCCGCCTCGGTGGACGACCCTGGGTAGGCCGGGCCGGCGCTGTCCTTAAGCCGAGAAACCAACTTGAGCGGCGCGCTCCATGTGACTTTCCAGGGGCCTTCCGTTGCCTGCGATTGTAGACGCTCGTATGCCGCCCGAGCGGTCTCGCTGAGTCCGAGGAGATTGAGCTTCTCCGCTTCCTGGTCCCGCTCCGACGCCGTCGCCTGTTCTGGCGGACGTGGCTCCTGGGCGAACGCCGGTGGCACCGCCATCCCAGTGGCGACCGCCGTCAAGACCAACCACGCGCGCCGCTGGTTCCTCACCTGCATGATGCACCTCCACAGTCCGTCTGGCGTTCCGACAGAATCGGCCTTCGGATCAGCACGATCACTGCCGCACACCCATGCCACCCAACTCATGGGCCGGGGCCACCCCGACCCGCTGCGCCAATCTTATCCGGACCCGGCGGTGCAGCAATCAGATTCTCGCCGTTCGCTGCGAATGGCGAACCTTGGTGGGGCGCATGGTGCCAAACATGACCGCCGGGGCATGGAGGAGCGACGACGCAGCGCCGCTCTGCGGAAGTCGAGTCCCAGACCGCGCAATCGGTCCATCCGTCGCGGCGGTCCGCGCCGCGCTGGCAGGCACAGAGGCCTGCCCCACTGTGGGCGATCGTCTCGGTGGAGCAGGCGTCTCTGCCTGCCAAGTCCAGTGTCGAGAAGGCTCGGTTGGCGGGCGGGACGCCCGCCCCACTGTCAGGGATTGCTACAGCGTGTAGCGCCAGCCTTCGCGGTATTCCTTGGTGACGAACTGGTTCGCTTCGGGGAGATTGGTGACTTCGAGGTTGGGGCCGTCCCATTCGATGCGCTGGTTCACGCGCAGGGCGACGTTGCCGAGCAGGACCGTCTCCGTCAGGGGGGCGGCGTAGGTGAAGTTGGAACCGGGGTAGTCCCAGGGCTTCTCGCCCTTGCAGGCCATGAACCACTCCTGCATGTGGCCGGGTGAGCGCTCGAGCAGCTTCGGCGGGGCTTCGGGGGTGGAGCCGTCGCTCAGGATGACGCGCGGCTGGTTGCCGTAGTCGCCCGAGACGATCATGACGCCCTTGCTGCCGATGAAGAGGTTGCCGGTATTGGGCATGGGGTCGTTGAAGGGCATGACCGCCGGCTTGGGCGGGCGGAGGTTGCCGTCGTACCAGTAGGCGGTGAAGGCGGGCCGCCTGCCGCGGCGGGGGAACTCCCACTTGACCGCCTCGGCGCTCGGGTAGGTCTCGTTGTTCAGGTGGGTCATGGCGATGGGTTCGACGGCGGTCGGGTAGCCCGGTTCGAGAGCGAGGAACATGGAGTCCATGGTGTGGCAGGCCATGTCGCCGAGCGCGCCGGTGCCGAAGTCCAGCCAACCGCGCCAATTGAAGGCGTGGTAGACGCCCTCCTTGAACGGCCGCTCGGGGGCGGGGCCGATCCACTTGTCCCAATCGAGCTGGGCAGGGATCTTGTCTTCACCCTCGGGCCGGCCGATGCCTTGCGGCCAGATGGGGCGATTGGTCCAGGTGTGGACTTCGGAGATGTCGCCGAGCACGCCGGAGCGGATCCACTCGTAGATGATGCGGATGCCCTCGCCGGCGTGGCCCTGGTTGCCCATCTGGGTGGCGAGCTTGTACTTCTTGGCGGCGAGGGTGAGCTGGCGAGCTTCCCAGGGGGTGTGGGTCAGGGGTTTCTGGGTGTAGCAGGGTTTGCCGAGCTGCATGGCGATCATGGTTGCCGGGAAGTGGTGGTGATCGGGCGTGCCGATCATGACCGCGTCGATCTCCTGGTGGTGCTTGTCGAACATCTCCCGGTAGTCGGCGTAGCCCTTGGCGTCGGGCCAGCGCGAGGCGGCGTTGCCCATGCGGCGCTCGTCGGCATCGCAGTAGCAGGTGCAGGCAGCGCCGGCGTCGAAGGCGAAACTCGTATGAGAGCCGGCGATGCCCCCCACTCCCACGAAGGCGATGTTGAGTTTCTCAGCGGCGGACTGGGCCCGGACGCGGTTGACGGCGGCGTAAGGCGTGGCGAGACCGGCGACGGCAGCCGTCTTCACGAAGGTTCGGCGGGTGACGCGGTGTGTCATGGTGAGGTGCTCCTAGATCCCCCTGAGGCCAATGAACTGGGCCCAGGATATCCGATACGGGGCTCCGTGGCGGCAAGCTCGACCGGCGTCCGGGGGCGGAATCGTGCTATCCTCCTGGAGAGGTTCCGGCCCCAGCGGCCGGACGCAGAGCCGAGGAAGAGAGGTCCCTTGATGGCGGAGCCGACGGCGTCCTTGAGTATCAACCCCTATCGCGAGCTGAACGAGGACTACCAGCAAACCGAGAAAACCCTGCGACTCGGGGGCGGTCTCAAGGCCATCGAGCGCCAGCACGCCAAGGGACGACTCACCGCGCGTGAGCGCCTGGAAGGTCTCGTCGATGACCCCAAGTCGTTTGTCGAGTTCGGCCTGTGGGCAGGACATGGGATGTACGGCAAGTACGGCGGCGCTCCCGGTGCGGGCGTCGTGACGGGCGTCGGCGCGGTCGAAGGCCGACTGACCATGATCATCGCCAACGACGCCACGGTGAAGGCGGGCGCCTTCTTCCCCATGACCTGCAAGAAGATCATCCGGGCTCAGCGCATCGCCGAGATGGCGCGCCTGCCGCTCATCTACTTGGTCGACTCGGCCGGCGTGTTTCTGCCCCTCCAGGAGGATGTCTTCCCAGACACGGACGATTTTGGCCGTATCTTCCGCAACAACGCCGTCTTCTCAGCGGCGGGCATCCCCCAGATCGCCGCCATCATGGGCTACTGCGTGGCGGGTGGCGGGTACCTGCCGGTGCTCTGCGATTCGATCCTGATGACCGAGGGTTCGGGGCTCTACCTTGCCGGCCCGGCTCTGGTGAAGGCAGCGATCGGGCAGGTGGTGACGGATGAGGAACTCGGCGGCGCCAAGATGCATGCCACGATTTCGGGCACGATCGACTACCAGGAGCCGGACGATGAATCCTGCCTGAAGCGCATCCGGGCCCTGATGGAGGCGAACCAGGCGACGCCGATAGCGCCCGCCCCACCCTACGAGCCGGTCGCCCCGGCCCGCGATCCGGATGAGGTGTACACGATCTTCCAGAGCGAGCCGGGCACGCAGTACGACATGCGGGATCTGCTGCACTGTTTCGTCGACGCCGAGTCGTCGGAGTCGCCGGACGCCATCGCTTGCTTCGATGAGTACAAAGCGGACTACGGCCAGACGGTGATCTGCGCCTACGCCCGGGTGGGCGGGCATCCCTGCGGCATCGTGGCCAACCAGAAGCAGCTCTGCAAGCCGGGCGAAGGGGCCCTGCAGATGGGCGGGGTGATCTACCACGACTCGGCCAACAAGGCGGCCCGCTTCATCATGGACTGCAACCAGAAGCGGCTGCCGCTCCTTTTCGTGCACGACACCTCCGGCTTCATGGTGGGCAAGGACAGCGAGAACCACGGCATCATCCGGGCCGGGGCCAAGATGGTGAACGCTCTAGCGAATAGCGTGGTGCCGAAGATTGCCCTCTTCGTCGGCGGGAGTTACGGCGCGGGCAACTACGCCATGTGCGGCCGGGCCTTCGACCCCTTCCTCTCCTTGGCCTGGCCCATGAGCAAGTGCGCCGTCATGGGGGCCAACCAGGCGACCGGCACCCTGGCCCTGATCGAGGCCAAGGGCCGCGAGCGCCGAGGCGAACAGATCGACGAAGACGAGCGTCAGGCTATTCTCAAGGCCGTCCACGATTCCTACACTGAGCAGGCGGACATACGGCACGCGGCGGCGCGTGGCTGGGTTGATCGGATCATCCAGCCGCATGAGACCCGCAAGGAACTGATAGCAGCCCTGAGCATGACTCACCAGTTTCCCAAGGACACACCTTTCAGAACAGGGGTTTTGCAGACGTGATCGAGTCGGCATTGGACGAGGCCACGCGCGTACGGATCACCGAGGTGGGGCCGCGCGACGGTTTGCAGAATGAGAAGGACATCATCGCCACTGCGGACAAGGTCCGCCTCGTCGATGCGCTCTCGCGTACCGGCGTGGATGAGATCGAGGTCTCCAGCTTCGTCAGCAAGAGATGGGTGCCGCAGCTCGGCGACGCCGCCGAGGTCTTCCGTGACATTGCCCGGAGCAGCAGCGTCATCTACTCGGCGCTGGTGCCCAACACGGAAGGCTTGGCGGGGGCCATCGCCGCCAAGACCGACAAGATCGCGGTCTTCACCTCCGCCTCCGAGGGCTTCAGTAAGAAGAACCTCAACACCGACATCAGGCGTTCGCTTGAGCGCGTTGCTGAGGTTGTGGAGGAAGCCCAGTTCCAGCAACTCAAGGTGCGAGCCTACGTCTCTTGCGTCATCAAGTGTCCCTACGACGGCGACACCGATCCTGAGCAGGTGGCCCAGGTCGTCACGGAGCTGCGCAACCTCGGCGTTGACGAGATCGACTTGGGTGACACCATCGGGGCCGCCTCGCCGGAGCTGATGGATCGCCTGCTGGAGTTCGTGGGCGTCAATACGCGACTCACCATTCACCTGCACGACACCAAGGGCCAGGCCTGCGAGTGCGTGCGGTCCTGCCTGGAGCATGGCGTGCGCTCCTTCGACGGCTCGGTCGCGGGGCTGGGTGGCTGCCCCTTCGCCCCCGGCGCCCCGGGCAACATCGACACGGCCACACTCGTCCAGACCGTCACTGACGCCGGCCTGGAGACGGACGTCAATCTGGACGCGCTGGAAGCGGCCGCGGCCCTGGCTCGCGAGATCGTGCCTTCATGCCGCCGCTAGCCGAGCCACACATCCTGGCGACGACGGAAGAACACGTCGGCGTGCTGACGCTGAATCGGCCCGAGGCGCGCAACGCCCTCACGCCGGACCTGATGCAGTGCCTCGCTGTCGAAGCGGAACGGCTGGGCGAGCGCTGTCGAGCCGTGGTTTTGACGGGCGCGGGCAAGGTCTTCTGCGCCGGGTTCGACCTGCGCTCTTGTGCAGAAGACGAAGACGCCATGGAGGGCATGTTGCGGGGATTGGCCCTGGCGACGCGGACGCTGCGGCGGCTGCCCGTGCCGGTGGTGGCGGCGGCGCACGGGGCGGCGATCGCGGGCGGCTGCGCTCTGCTTGGCGGCTGTGATTTCGTGGTCACGGATCGAGGCGCCAAGCTGGGGTATCCGGCCCTGCGCCTCGGCATCAGTCCCGCGGTGACGGCGGCCCTCTTTCGCACCAACGTCGGCGACGCCCAGGCCCGCCAACGCCAGCTCGACACGCGCACCATCGACGGCGAAGAAGCCACACGGATCGGCCTTGCGGTGGAATGCTGCGAGCGGCCGGAGCAGGTCCTGCCCAGCGCCATGCAGATCGCGGCGGAACTGGCGGCAACACCGCCTGGGGCACTGCGCGAAACGAAGGCGTGGCTCAACGAGTTGGACGGCTCTATGCGGGATGACCTGATCGACGGCGGCCTGAACGCCTCGCTGAGGCTCGCGCGCGACGCCGAACTGCGCCAGCGGCTGGAAGGCGCCTGGGGCGCCCGCACCGGCGACGGCGATTAACGGGAGATCGAAGATGACACAGTTGGTGGAGCTCCGCAGGCAGGACAAGGTCGCGCGGCTGCGGCTTAAGCGCCCCGAGGCGCGCAACGCCCTCAGCATCGAACTCGTCGAGCAGTTTGATCGAGCCCTCGAGGAACTCAGCGACTGGGCCGACGGCTACGTCTGCATCATTGAAGGCGAAGGGCGAGCCTTCTGCGCGGGAATGGACCTGAAAGCGGTGCAGAGCGATCCCAAGGCGATGGGCGGCCTCCTGCACGATCTCGCCGGCGCACTCATGAAGCTGCGCCGACTGCCGATGGTCACCATCGCCCGGGTGCAGAAGGCGGCGATCGGGGGCGGCTGCGGGCTGGCCACCGTATGCGACTTCCTGGTCACGCATCGGGAGGCCAAGCTGGGCTACCCCGAGGTCAACCTGGGCGTGAGCCCCGGCGTCGTGGCCCCCTGGCTCATCCGCAAGATCGGGGCCGGCCCCGCGCGGGCCCTCTTGCTGCGCGGCAACTTGCTCTCCGGCACGGAAGCGCACGAGATCGGTCTGGCCAGCCACGTCGTGGCGGCGGTGGGCGATCTGGATGCCGAGGTGCAGGCACTGGCCGATGAAGTGTGTGCGGCGGGGCTGGGCGCTCTGCGCGAGACGAAGGCCTGGATGAACGAACTGGACGGCTCGCTCGAGACGGCGGTGGCACAGCGCGGGGCGGACATCTCCGCCCGGGTCATTCAGAGCGCCGAGGCGCAAGCTCGATTGCGCGCCGTCCTGGGGCGCTAGCCGCCGATCAGGCGGCCACCGGCCTGCTGGCGACGTCAATTCGCCACCACCCTGTTTGGGCGGTCGAGTGACCGGGCGATGCGCATTCGCCGATAAGGTTGCTGGTATAGTGGCTGTGCAGCGGGAATCGGCTTCGCCACCCGGGACGGCGGAGAGCCGATGTGGGACTCGCCCTGTTCGCGAGTCACAGGTTGCGCCTTGTGTCGTGCTCAACTTGTGCCATGCTTGGACGAAAGGGAACGGAACGGAGACGCCGGGATGCAAGACGGAAAGTTCGACCTGATCCGCGACGATGAAGGTTTTGTGACGATGCGGATGGAGGATCCGGGAGCGCCGGCGCTGGTGCTGTCGGGCAAGCTCATTGATCTGCTCGACGCCACGCTCGATCATCTCGAGTCGATGGGGAACATCAAGGGACTGATCCTCGCTTCCGCCTGCACGCGCGTCTTCGTGGCGGGCGCGAATCTAAAAGAGATCGACGGCCTGAACGACGCCGACCTCGATGTGTACCTGAAGCGCGGCAGCGACACCTTCGCACGCCTGGCGCGACTCCCCTACCCCACCGTCGCCGCCATCGACGGCGCCGCGCTGGGCGGGGGACTCGAGATTGCCATGCACTGCGACGGCCTCATCGGCCTGCGCAAGGAGAAGCCCTATCCGATCGGCCTGCCCGAAGCGGGCCTGGCCATCTGCCCCGGCTGGGGTGGGACGCAGCTACTCCCCGCCCGCATCGATCCCACCAAGGCCATCGAGCAAACCGCGGCGGGACGTCCCATGAAGTTCGATGACGCTGAAGCCTCAGGGCTCTTCGACAAGGTGGTCGATGACCCAGAGGAACTCGAGCCCGCCTGCAAGAAGTGGCTGGCCGGGGGCTGGGCGATGGCCGCGATCGCTCAACGCATCGAACACAAGACGCCGCGCTGCCTCTCCTGGTACGGCACGGCGGCGATTCGCGCCGCTCTCGAGACAATCGAGGCCAAGATCAGCGAGACCGACTCCGGGACCGCAGTGGCACAAGCGGTCCGCATCGGACTTGATCGGGGCTTCGAAGCAGCTATTGATTCCGAGCGAGCCTCCCTCATCGAGCTGCGAAACAAGCCCGCGGCTCGGGAGCGCCTGGAGGCCTTCTTCAACAAGGGCAAATAGACCGGGCCGCTTCCTCTTGGAGACCCCGGCCTCACGACATCACGAGAAACGCCAGGCGGCATCCGTGCAGCAACAACCCCAAGCCCGCCGCCATCACGAAGCAAGGAAGACCAGCCATGACCACCGACCAGCAATCGATCGCTTCCAAGATGACGAAGCTCTCCGATCGCGACAAGAAGCAAATCCGGGAGGCGGAGGAGATGCTTGGGCCCGATCCCAGCACGCTTGGCTCGGTGAAGAACTACTGCTGGGGCCGGGTGCGTGAGGATCTGCTCTTTCCCTATCCGCAACGATCGGCGGAGGAAGTCGCCCGTTTCGACCAGATGTACACCGACCTCGACAAGTACATGCGCGAGGAGCACCCGACCACCACCATCGACCAGGAGGAGACCATCCCCAAGTGGGTCATCGACCGCCTCTTCCAAGTCGGCGCCCTGGGCATGACCATCCCCAAGGAGCACGGCGGCGCCAACCTGGGCATCACCAGCTACAACAAGATCCTCGAGCGCATTGGCGAGTCAGACGGCTCCACCGCCGTCGTCGTCTCCGCCCACCAGTCGATCGGCTGCAAGGCGGTCATGCTCTTTGGCACCGACGAGCAGAAGGCGAAGTACCTGCCGCATCTCGCCAACGACACGCTGAGCGCCTTTTGCCTCAGCGAGCCCAACGTCGGCTGCGACGCCGGCGGCCAAGAGACGCGCATCGAGGTCTCAGAAGACGGCTCGCACTACATCCTTAACGGTGAGAAGAAGTGGGCGACGAGCGGCGCCATCTCGGGCGTCTTCACCGTCATGGGCAAGCAGAAGATCACGAGCAAGAAGACCGGCAAGGAATCCGATCGCGTCACCGCCCTCATCGTCACGCCCGACATGGAGGGCGTGGACATCTTCAGCCGCAACCGCAGCAAGAGCGCTATTCGCGGCACCTGGCAGGCGCGCATCCGCTTCACCAACGTCAAGGTGCCCAGAGAGAACCTTCTGCACAAGGAGGGCAAGGGGCTGGCCTTGGCGCTGTCGTGCCTGAACTACGGCCGCTGCACCCTCGCCGCCGGCATGCTGGGCGCCGCCAAGACCGCCATGAAGCAGGCGACCAAGTGGACGCAGACTCGTTACCAGTTCAAGCGCCCGCTCAGCGACTTCGAGATCGTCCGCGAACGCCTGGCCCGCATGCATGCCTACATTTACGCCATGGACGCCATGCTCTACATGACGACCGGCATGCTCGATCGCCACGACGAGGACATCATGCTGGAAACGGCGATGGCGAAGGTCTTCTGCTCCGAGTTAGGCTGGGACGTCGTCAACGACGCCGTCGTCTGCATGGGCGGCGAGGCCTGCATGGTGGAGAACGGCCTGGAGCGCATCCACCGCGACGCCCGCATCTATACCATCGTGGAAGGCTCCAATGACGTCATGCACCCCTTCATCTTCAGCTACGGCAGCAAGGACATGGGCATGCAGATGATGGGCGTCAAGGAACATCCCTTCAAGCACATCGGCTTTGGCATGCAGCTTGGCGCTGAACTCTTCATGGGCTTCAAACGCCCCGCCCCTTCCATCACCCGCGTGCACCCGAATCTCGCCGCCCAGGCGGATCGGCTGGGCACGATGATCCGCGATGTGAGCCACTGGATCCGGCTCATGTTCAAGGAACACGACGAGTACCTCTTCGAGCGCCAGACGGTGCAGGCCCGCATCTCCTGGGCCCTGACCTGGATCCACGCCACCGCGTGCACGCTCTCCAAGCTGGACCAGACGTTGCGCGGCGAAACCGCCGGCGCGGATCTGGAGTACGAGATGAAGGTGGGCACGCACTTCTGCAACCTCGCCCACCAGCAGTTCCGCCAGAACATTCGGGGCCTGCGCGACAACGCCGACGCCACGCTCAAGGACGCGGCGGAAGCGGCCCTGGGCTGGATCGACACCCTGCCCAACAGCGACTTCGCCATCCCCGAGTCCTCTCCCAACGCCAAGGGCGAGGGACGGGAACTCAAGCAGGACGGCATTCGGCAGTTCGGGGCCGGCAGCCTCTTCGGGCAGGACAGTTGGGAGTTGTAGAGGCGAGGGACAACGTGGCAGCGCCGGCGGCGGTGGGCCCCGGCGCTCGCGAGGCGGAAGAACGTGGCATGAAGTGAGATTCCCGCAGGTGACGAGCACCTGCGGCTTTTCTCTGCTTCTGCGGAGCCGCAGGGCCGACCGGAATGGGCCAATCGAGACTGGTTCTCATCTGAGCCTGAGGGTGCCAGCGAGGCCCCTGAGGAGGGGCGGAGCCGCTAAAATGGGAGATGGAAGTCGCCCTCCAGACCGAGGGTGTAGAGCGCCAACACACCAGCGATTTGCTGCCCCGTTTGGGGGGCGATCTTCGCCTGAACGAGGTGTTCAATGATAGAAATCCGTATCCACGGACGCGGCGGACAAGGCGGCGTGACCCTCGCTAAGCTCATCGGCACCATGCGCTTCCTGCTCGGCGATTCCGTGCAGGCGTTCGGCATCTACGCCGCCGAGCGCAGTGGCGCTCCCCTGCAAGCCTTCTGCCGCTACGACGACAAGCCCATCGCCAACCGGAACCAGGTCTATGAGCCCGATCACGTCATCGTCCTCGACCCGACGCTGATCTCGCCCGTCATCATGTCAGGCCTCAAGCTCGGCGGCTGGATTCTGATCAACACCCCCGAGCCTGTCGAGTCCTTCATCGAGCAGTTCCCCGGCTATCGCATCGCCGTCATCGACGCCCGATCGATCGCTATCAAGAACAAGCTCGGCACGCGCTCGGTGCCCATCGTCAATACCGGCCTGCTCGGCGCAACCGCTCGCATGCTCGGGCAGACCTTCGAGGAGGTCAAAGCGGCCCTGGAGCACATGGGATTCGTCGGCGGCAACCTCACCGCCTGCGAAGAGGCCTTCAAGGAAGTGCAGCTCTTCGAGGACGCCCACGACGGAACCGTTCAGAAGCCCGTCCTGCCGACGGCCCGCGTGACCGGCCTCACCGGCACGGGCGCCGATCGCTTCCCCGCCATCAAGACCGGCCAGTGGGCCTCGATGCAGCCGGATCGCCAGGAGTCCATCCCGCCCTGCAACCACGTCTGCCCCGCCGGCAACGATGTCCAAGGCTTCCTGCAAGCCTTGGCGCGGCAGCAGCCCGACGAGGCGCTGCGCATCTTGCACCAAACGACGCCGTTCCCCGGCGTCTGCGGTCGCGTGTGCCCAGCGCCCTGCATGGATGCCTGCAACCGCATCCAGCTTGACGAAGGCGTCAACGTGCGCGACCTCGAGCGCTACGCCTCCGAGCATGGCCAGCACGTACCAACGCCCTTGGCCAAGCGCTCCGAGAACATCGGTGTCATTGGCTCGGGCCCCGGCGGCTTGTCGGCCGCCTACCAACTGGGCCTGCTGGGCTACGACGTCACCATCTACGAGGCGGGCCCGGAGCTTGGCGGCCTGCTGCGAACCGGCATCCCCAGCTACCGCTTGCCCCGCGACGTGATCGACCGCGAGATCGACCAGATCCTCGGCCTGGGCGTCACCGCCAAGACGAACACGCGGGTGCAGAAGGAGAAGCTTCTCGAACTTGCTCAAGGG
>SWCB01006094.1_pt1 | contig 14934 bp, 11 predicted proteins | sample 4692901 | NCBI WGS metagenome assembly SWCB01 (sample SAMN10267276, study PRJNA491770) | bioreactor metagenome | isolation source: DHS bioreactor inoculated with subseafloor sediment | place: Japan: off Shimokita Peninsula | collected 2006-08 | reverse complement strand
TGAGGCGGACGGCGGGCCCTTCGCCGAGCGACTGGTTCGCCTGGCTGCCTCGCAAGTTGGTCTGGGCGGGGAGGAAGAGGGGCAGGACCACCAGAGCGAGGAAGAGGCAGACCGTCGTCACCGCCACGATGGTGCCCACGCCGCCGACCGTGATCATCGCCTTCGAGAGCACATCAGCGAACCGCACGGAGGCGCGTGTCTTTCGCCTTCGCGTTTGACCGGTGAATGAGCTCTTGTTGGTCATGACGATCTCAAGCCGTGTGGCGGAGGTGAGTGTGCAAGTTGGGTGACGGCGTCTCCACCGCCACCCAGTGCTGTTCTTCTTCCGAAGCGAGCCGCGGTGTCCACGCCGGCGGTGCTTCCGGTGTTCGCATCGCCAGGGAGATCAGCCTCAGCGGCTGGGGCTCAGCTTCACCTCGGCGAGGTCCTCCCGGGCGATCTTGCTGCTCACGGGCAGGTAGCCGTCCTTGATGACCGCTTCCTGGCCGGCCTTGCTGAAGACGTACTTGATGAACTCAGCGCGGAGCGGGTCCAGGCGGCTGCCGGGCTTGTAGTTCACGTACAGGTAGAGGAAACGAGCCAGGGGATAGGTGGCGACGTTGGCCGGAGTCGCCTCGACGGGCTTGCTGCCAGCGTTCTTGGCCAGGGGCACCACCGCGACGTCGGCGGTCTTGTAGCCGATGCCGCTGTAGCCGATGGCGTACAGATCGCTGGCCACGCCCTGGACGACGGCGGAGCTGCCGGGCTGTTCCTTGACGGTGTCCTTGAAGTCACCCTTGAAGAGAGCGTGCTTCTTGAAGTAGCCGTAGGTGCCCGAGGCGCTGTTGCGGCCGTAGATGCTGATGGGCTTGTTGGCCCACTCACCGGTCAGGCCCAGGTCGCCCCAGGTGGTGATGTTGGCGTGGCCGCTCTTGAAGGTCTGGGAGAAGATGCCGTCGAGCTGCTCGAGGCTGAGGCCGGTCTCGGCGAGGGGGTTGTCCTTGTGGACGAAGACGGCGAGCATGTCGATGCCGGTGCGCAGCGGCGTGGGCTTGTAGCCGAACCGCTCTTCAAAGGCGTCGACCTCAGCGGACTTCATGAGCCGGCTCATGGGGCCGAACGTCGAGGTGCCCTTGATGAGGGCGGGGGGGGGCCGTGCTGCTGCCCTTGCCCTCGATCTCCGCCCGGATGTTGGGATACATCTTGCGGAAGCCCTCAGACCAGAGCGCCATGAGGTTGTTCATGGTGTCCGAGCCCACGCTCTTGACGGTGCCGGAGACGCCTTCCGCCATCCGGTAGGCAGGCAGGTTGGGGTCGACCTTGACCTGGCCGAGTGCCACGCCCGAGGTCGCGGTCAGGGCTGCAACGACACCCAGGATAGCGCGATTCAGTGTCATCTTTCGTTCCTTTCGGGGAGGGAGTGCGGTCCATGCCGCCGTGTGTGGGTACTGCACGCAGCGGAACGGTATCGGTGAAGCGCTAAGACGCCGCTAAGGAGGCGCACACGATTGGTGCGATTGACCCGGGGCCGACCTCCAGGCCACCCGCACAGGGGTCGTGGGGCCGGCCGAACGCCCGGACTTTGTGTCCGCTGGGATCTGGACTTAGAATCCAGCCACCTTCCGCGGCCGGCGCATCACCGCGCCGTGATGGACTCCCGCGCGGGGTCGCCCGCACCCCCGCCCCGCTGAGTCGTCGTTTTCGCCGCGTCTCGGACGTTTTTGTGTCTCTGCGCCGCTCCTCATGGTCCTGTTGCTGTTCCAGCAAGGAGGCGTCTCATGCGACTCAACGTCCGCGCGTTTGCCCTGGCCCTCGGCATCCTCTGGGGGCTGGCCGTCTTCGCCATCACTTGGTGGGTGATCATCTGGCAGGGGGTCGGTGACCCGCCCGAGGTCACCCTGCTCGGCCGGATCTACAGGGGCTACACCGTCAGCTACCTGGGCAGCGCCATCGGCCTGGCCTATGGCTTCGGCAGCGCCCTCGTCGCCGGAGGCATCTTCGCCTCGGTCTACAACATCCTGGCCGGCTGTTGCAGCAAGGCACCCAGCGCCGACGCCGCCTGAGACGCGCACCGACTGATTGGCCGTTGATGTGTTCTCGCCAAAGCGAGCCGCCGCGTCCCCGCGAGCGGTGGGGGACAGCCAGCGCGCTCGCAGCACCGTCATCACGCGGCGCCAACGTGCCACCATTTAGCGGCGCGGGCTCGCCCCGAGCTTGGCGCGGTACTCACCACAAACGCGGGGCAAGCCCACGCCGCCAAATGGCGGACGGGGTCGAGATTCGACTACCCCATCACCGCCGCCACCGCTTGCTCGTGCGCCTGGCTGTAGTACTGGATCAACTTGCCCCAGTCGAACTCCACCGACCGTTGTTCGCAGGCATTTCGCACCGCGATGCGCTCACGCCGACTCAAGCGACAGTACTCAAACATCACGCGCGTGAGCTGCGCCGCCGCTTCGTGGAAGCCGCGGCTGCGGCGATCGATCACCCACATGCCCCAGTCGTCGTGATCGTCGAAGTGCTGCTGCACGTAGCGCCCGAAGCCGGCCAGGTCGCTGGTGATGGCCGGCACGCCCGAGGCGATGCACTCCAGCGGCGTGTAGCCCCAAGGCTCGTAGGACGACGGGAAGACGCCGAGGTGGCAGCCGCGGACGAACTGGTCGTAGTCCATCTTCCACAGCGGGTTGGATGACTTGATGAAGTCCGGGTGGTAGATCACCTTGACGCGATCGTGCCGGGAGTTGAAGAGGTGCAGGCTGCGAATCTGCTGCAGCACCTGGTCGCTCTCCTCGTCCTCCAGCACGTGCGTGATGACCGGCGGGTCGGTCGAGGAGCGCCAGGCCTGCATCGTCCGCTTCAGGCGCAACTGCCAGTAGTCGCCCACCAGGCTGTCGAGCTTGGGCACGCGGCCGGCGACGGCTTCGTTGAAGAAGCGATCCCCGACCTCCGCCATCATGGCCCGCGTGGTGTCGCGCATCTCCCCCAACACGCCGCGGCGCTCCAGGCACTCGCTGACGATCTGCCGCGTCGGCCTCTTGGTGATGATGTAGAAAACGACCGTCGTCTCCAGGTCCGAGGCCTTCAGCTCCGCGTTGAGCCGGGCCGCCGCCTCCAGGCAGACGTCGAAGCCCTTGTTGCGCGGCTCGAAGCGGCCGGAGGTGAAGAAGTAGAGCGTCTTGTCGAGGTCGAAGCTGTAGCTGGGGAAGAAGTGCCCGCGGGTGAAGCGGTGCACCCGCTCCTTGTACTCCTTGTGCAGCGACTGCAAGTGATGCAGCGCTTCGAACCGCTGCACGTTCAGACCGTTGGGCAGGCAGACATCCGGAGCTCGGCCGAGCAGATGTCGGCACTCCTCGCCCGTTACTTCGCTGACCGTGGTGAAGACGTGCGAGCCATGGGCGCAGGCCCGCTCCATGCGATGCACCGTCTCGATGTTGAAGTTGCGGGCTTCCTGCTCGTGGTCGAGGTAGGGAAGTTGCTCGTAGAAGCCGGTGCGGGCGGAGGCGATGTAGCGGCCGGTGATGGTGGCGTGGGTGGTGAAGACGGTGGCCATGGGCAATTTGGCCCGGCGAATCAAGGGGATGGCCAGACCGCCCATCCACTCGTGGAAGTGGCCGATGAGCAGCCGCGGGGCGTAGTGCTGTGTCAGGGCCATGAAGAGCTGGTAGACCGCCCCGGCGAAGCTGACCGCCCCGTCGATGAGGGGGTCGCCCTCCGGCGTCTGGATGGCGTGATCCCTCCAGAGGTAGTACTTGAGTTCCGCCAGCCGCTCCGGATCCGCATCGTGCTTGAGCAGGATCACCTTGGGCCGGCCCGTCACCAGCCAGCGGCCGTAGCGCGCCGGAAGCCCAGCCTCGCCCAGCGCTTCCAGGGCCCGAGCCATGGCGGAGGTGGGGCGGTGCTCCTCGAACTCGATCTGGGCCGAGTGCTCGTTGTCCGGCCCGATGAGGCAGTAGCGCGTGTTCCACTGGTCCACGGCGGCGGCGGCCTTGCTGCGCAGCACCTGGTAGATGCCGCCAATCTGGTTGCACACCTCCCAGGAGACTTCGAACAGCACCGGAGCGCGGCGGCGACCGCCGGCTTGCAGGTTGCCGTCCACGACCGGCACGTGGTCCGGCGTGATCGCGGGCTTGGAGGACGTTGTCGGAGGCGCTTTGGTCTTGCTGGTAGAGCCGGACATGGAGATTCTGTCGTCCTTGCGCTGTCGGAGGAGAAGGGCAAACCGCCCGCTTGAACCCAGTGTGAGTGAGGGACGCTCCGTCCTTCCCAAGGGGCTCGCGGGCGCTGCGACATCGGCCGGGACCCACCATCCTATCGTTACTCGCTCTGGGCAGACAGTCTCGCTACCATCGGCTCGTGACTCTCCCACGCCGCATCCATCGCATCGAAGTTCATCCCAAGCCCGGCGCGCCCGACCCGCACGCCGCGGCTCTGCTGGCGGTCGCCGCCGAGCAAGGTCTGGACCTGGACGCCGCCGCCTGCGCTCGCGTCTATCTCCTGGATGGTCCGCTCGGGCCGGACGATCTGGACCGCGTCGCGGGTGAACTGCTCGCCGATCCCGTGACCCAGCACTCCGTGCATCGCGCCGCCCCCACCTCCGATGACGCTTGCACGATCGAAGTCCATCCCCTGCCCGGGGTTATGGATCCGGTGGCCCAGTCCACCGCCAAGGCGGTGCTCGGCCTCACGGGCATCGAGGTCGAAGTCAAGACCGGCTGGCGCTACGACTTGCGCGGCCTCAGCGCCGACGAGGCGGAGACGCTCGCCACCCGTTTCCTCGCCAACACGGTGATCGAGCACATCTACCACGGGCCCTACCTGCCCGACGCCTTCCCGGAAGGGCACGCCTACGAACTCAAGATCACGCACGTTCCCCTGCGGACGCTCGGCGATGCCGACCTCGCCACGCTCAGCCGCGAGGCCCACCTCTTCCTGTCATTGGAGGAGATGCAGACCATCGCTGCCCACTACCGCGACCTGGGCCGCGATCCGACGGATGTCGAGCTGGAGACGCTGGCACAGACCTGGTCCGAGCACTGCGTCCACAAGACGCTCAAGAGCGACATCGTCTACACCGCCGACAACCTCGATGCGGATGTCATCGACTGGGCCAACCGCCCCGGCCACCGGCGCGCGGACGACGGCTCGATTCACATCGACAACCTGCTCAAGTCAACCGTCGCCGCCGCCACGCACGAGCTGATCGCGGACGGCCTGGATTGGACGCTCTCCGTCTTCGTCGACAACGCCGGCGTCATCCGCTTCGACGACAAGAACGCCGTCTGCGTCAAGGTCGAGACGCACAACCACCCCTCGGCGCTCGAACCGTACGGCGGAGCCGCCACCGGCATCGGCGGCTGCATTCGCGACGTCATGGGAACCGGCCTCGCCGCCAAGCCCATCGCCTCCACGGATGTCTTCTGCGTCGCCCCACCCGACACGACGACCGTCCCCGCCGGCTGCCTGCACCCCAAGCGCATCCTCAAGCGCATCGTCGAGGGCGTGCGCGACTACGGCAACCGCATGGGCATCCCCACCGTCAACGGCGCGGTCTGGTTCGATGACAACTACATCGGCAACCCCCTGGTCTACTGCGGCTGCATCGGCGTCATGCCCAGCCATCTGACGCACGGCGATGCCCAGCCCGGCGATCACATCATTGTCCTGGGCGGCTCCACCGGTCGGGACGGCATCCACGGCGCGACGTTCTCCAGCGCTGAACTCACCGACTCCCACGCCGACGAGTTCTCCCACGCCGTGCAGATCGGCAACGCCATCGAAGAGAAGCGCTGCCTCGACGCCATCCTCCGGGCTCGCGATGCCCTCGACGGCCCGCTCTACCACGCCATCACCGACTGCGGGGCGGGCGGCTTCTCCTCCGCCGTCGGCGAGATGGGCGAGGCCCTCGGCGCGGACGTGCACCTCGAACGCGCCCCCCTCAAGTACGACGGCCTGAGCCACACCGAGATTTGGATCTCCGAAGCCCAGGAACGCATGGTCCTCGCCGTGCCCCCGCAGCACATCGACCGCGTCAAGGAGATCTGCGCCGAAGAGTCGGTCGATGTCTGCGACCTCGGTACGTTCGGCACGCCGAACAGCGAACTCATCCTGAACTACGAAGGCACGGAAGTCGGCCGCCTGGCGATGGACTTCCTGCACAACGGTCTGCCCCAAACCCACCGCCAGGCGCACTGGTCTGCTCCCTCTCCCCGGGGAGTCGAAGATCCGCCAAGGCGGGAGGGCCGGGGTGAGGGGAAGCCGCGCCCCAGCACCCACACCATCCCCAGCATGCTCCTCGCCCTCCTGGCCCACCCCAACATCGCCAGCAAGCACTGGATCATCCGCCAGTACGACCACGAAGTGCAAGGTGGCTCCGCGATCAAGCCGCTCACCGGCCCCCGGCGCACCGGCCCCTCCGATGCCGCCGTCGTCCGCCCCGTGCTTGATTCGATGCAGGGTCTCGCCATCGCCAGCGGTCTGGCCACCGCGGTCGGCCTGCCGGACCAGCAGGGCGATCCGTATCTCATGACGCTCGCCGCCGTCGACGAGTGCGTGCGCAACCTCGTCTGCAGCGGCGCGGACCCCGCGCGCATCGCCATCCTCGACAACTTCTGCTGGCCCAGTTGCGACACGCCGGAAGCCCTGGCCTCGCTGGTACGGGCTTCCGAAGGCTGCTACGACGCCGCCAAGGCCTACCGCACGCCCTTCGTCTCCGGCAAGGATTCGCTCAACAACCAGTTCACCACCGAATCGGGCGAGCGCATCTTCATCCCGCCGACGCTGCTCATCACCGGCGTCGGCATCGTGCCGCACGTCGAGCGGGCCGTCACCATGGATGCCAAGCCCGGGCCGGCGCGCTTGTTCTGTCTGGGTGAGACGCATGACCACCTTCGTGGCAGTCACGCAGCCCTGGTCGATCCGCAGGTCGCCGCTGCCTCGAAGTTGCCGCACGCCGACCTGACGCTCGGTCCGCGCCTTGCCGCCGCCGTCTTCGATCTCATCAGCGCCGGCTTGGTTCTTGCCGCCCACGACTGTTCCGACGGCGGCTTGCTCGTCGCTGCCGCGGAGATGGCCTTTGCGGGCCACACCGAGTCCGAGCCGATGGGGTTGACCTTGAGCCTGGAGGCGCTGCCGGGCGAGGCGGTCGATCGCTTCACTCGCGCCTTCGCCGAGTCGCCCAGCCGCTACCTGCTGCAAGTTGCGGAAGGCAATGTCGCCGAGGTCGCCAAGCGCTTGGATACCGCCGAAGCGCCCTTCGCCGAGATCGGCTCTTTCGACCGCAGCGGCACGCTCACCGCCGACGAACTGGGCCTGGACCTCGCCTTGACCGAACTGGAAGCCACCTGGCTCGCTCCCTTGAACTGGAAGTAGCCGCTTGCCCGGAACGCCCATGAACTGCGCTGCCGACCAACCACGTGCCTTGCTCGTTCGTACCGCCGGAACCAACTGCGATGCGGAGCTGGCCCACGCCTTCACCCTCGCCGGCGCCAGTGTGCGGACGATCCATCTCGACACCCTCACCGCCCAGCCGGCCCTCCTGCGTGACTTCCAACTCATCGGCTTCCCCGGCGGCTTTAGCTACGGCGACGACATCGCCGCCGGCCGCATCTTCTCCATGAAGGTCCGCCGGCACCTCTTCGCGCCGCTGGTCGAGGCGGTTCAACGCGGCACACCCATCATCGGCATCTGCAACGGCTTTCAGGTCCTCGTGCAGGCGGGGCTGCTCCCCGGGCCCGCCGCCGGCGAAGCCTGGCCGGGCGCAGCGCCCACGCCGACCGTAGCGCTCGCTGACAACGAAGGCGGCCGCTTCATCGACAACTGGTGCCCCGTCACCCTCGAAGCCGAGTCGGCGTGCATCTGGACGAAGGATGTTGACGTCGCCGAGTCCGCCCGCTTGCTGCCCATCGCTCATGGCGAGGGTCGTTTCATTCCCGCGGACGACGCCACCCTGGAACGGATCGAGAAGGCGGGATGCGTGGCCCTGCGCTACCGCGGCAACCCCAACGGCTCCGTCGCCGACATCGCCGGCATCTGCGACGCCAGCGGCCTCGTCTTCGGCCTGATGCCGCACCCCGAGCGCTACGTGCACCCGACGCAGCATCCCTCCTGGACGCGCCTCGCCGCCCAGGACCCCGCCTTCATGCAGGCGGAAACGCTCGGCCTACGCATGATCAAGCGCGCCGTCGAACACGCCGCCAACGGCGCGGCGAGTTCTTGCGCCTAGAAGACTGCACAAGTAGGGACAACCACGTCCTCACCCCTCGTCATGCTCGCGCAGGCGGGCATCCAGTTCCGCGCCGAGAACATCGCGTGTTCGCCTGGACTCCCGCCTCCGCGGGAATGACGAGTTGGCGAGCTCTTGCGGGGCCTGACGCTTTCTGCTTTTTCGCTTCGGTTTCGCCTCGGGGGCGACTACACTCCAGCCCATGTGGAGGCCGCTGCATGTCCGCGTTCAATAGCGATCGCTACTTCCGTTTCCGTCAGATCGTCACCGGGCAGGTGATCGAGACGTCGCGTCCCTGCCGTCGGTGTGGCTACAACCTGCGCGGCCTCAACGCCAATCGCAAATGCCCGGAGTGCGGCACGCCCATCGCCGCGAGCCTCTTTCGCAAGCTGGCCGACGACACGCTCGGCAACGCTCCCGTGGGCTATCTCGTTCGCATTCGCATCGGCGCGGCGCTGTTGCTCGCCTCGCCACTGGTATTGGCGCTGCTGACCATGGTGGGGCCGCTGGTGCGCCAGGCGATGCAGGGGCCTGCGGGTGACCGAGTCGTCCTGAGTTGCCTGTTCCTGCCTCCGCTGCTGTGGGCGGCCGGGTGCTTCCTGGTTTCCACGCCGCGCCCGAGCGATGGCATGCCGCAGGGCAACGCCTATCTCTGGCGCCATCGTCGCTGGACCTTGCGGCTGACAGCGCTCGTCTGGTCGGTGGTGCCGATCTGCTTCCTTGTCCTCAGCAGCGCCGGCAACCTGTCGCCGACCGGCAAGACCACCGTGCTCGTCACGCTCGCCGCCGCCTTCGTGCTTGGCTTGCTCAATACGGCGGCCTTGTCACACTACTTCTCGCTGCTCTGCTCCTGGGCGTATGCCCTGGCGATGTCGCGTTCCTTCGCCTTGCTCATCTGGGGCTTTGGCGCGGGGCTGATCATGGCGATCACCTACCTGCTCGCCGCTGCCAACGTGACCATCTCGTTTACTTCCAAGTACGCGATCTTCTTCGGCACCCTCGCGGCCCTGCTCTGGCTGGCGTCAATGCTCTACGTGCTTTGGCGCCTGGCGGACATCAACACCATGACGATGTGGGCCCTCCGCAACTCCCGCACGCGGGCGGCGTACCACGAGCGCCAGCGGTTGGGCAAGACGGGGGCGACCTCGGCGCAGGTGTCGCGTGATGCCCTCATGGACAAGCGCTAACGCTGATCGACGAGCCGCGACCGTGAGGGAGCGGTCATCACGGCTCGGCAGGCGGGTGTGGGTAGCGGGTGTTGCGTGGTCGCACGCCAGAGCCGCCAGAGGCGTTGCCGCACCTGCACATGGAGACAACCGCTTGCTGACACGCGCGGCTCGTTGGCGCTTGCCTCCACAGCGATCGCAGCCAAAGCAAACCTCAGTCGCAGGGAATCGCGTCGCGGGTGAGCAGTGTGCCGACATCTCCCACGTCAATGTCGGCATCGCCGATCGAACGGCCTCATTCAGCCTCGGGATTCGTCCCAATCCCCAGCGGACGAACCGTGACCGTCGGCTCCTGCACCGTGCCGCCGACGTCGTAGGTCACCAAGCGATCCGTGAGGCCGGCAAAGAGATCGCCCACCACGCCCAGCGTGTCCTGCACCTTCTCCAGCGGGCCGGCGTTGGCGGTGAGGGCCAGGCGGCCGTCGTAGAAGATCCGCCCCTCGCCTCGCGCTGCGACCAACGTGGACACGATGTGGTAGCTCTCCAGCTTGATCGCATCTTCCGTCAGCGTGAACTCGATATCCGCGGTGTCCTTGAAAACAAAGGCATCGCCCTCGCGGTTGCCGGTCACCGCGTCAGTGAGACTGGACAACATCGGGAGATTGATCAGTCTCCCTTCGCGCACCTGCAGCGTCCCCTCACCGGCAAGCGAGGCGGGGCCGGTCCTGACCGCGTAGTCCGCGAAGCCCGAGCCCGTCACCAATCCCGCGTACTTCACCGGCGTCCGGGGCGCTGTCTCCGGCTCGTTTGCGCCATCGTTGTCCCCCTCGGCAACAACCTCCGCAGCGGGCTGCATCTTCCCGGGGAGAGGCGGGCCGGGCGGCGCTGACTCGCCCTCGGCGCTCCCTGCCTCCGTCGCCACCGCGATCGTGTCACGCAGGTCCAGGCCCCGCACCTCCCAGTCAAGCCGCGCCGGGAGATTCGGCTGCGCGAAGTCCAGCCACGATGTCGCCTGGATCTCCCCGCCGAGCGCCTGGGCGCTGAGCTGTTCCAACTCCAGGCGCTGCTCGCGCAGGCGCAGCGAGGCGCTCAGGTCTTCCACCGGCAACTGCACCTCCCCCAGCACGACCAGGGCGTCCGTGGCGCTGAGCGCGGCGTTCAGTTCGCTCTGGGCCCAGTCGGAGAAGGCCACCTCGCCCGACATCTCCAGCGTCAGAGTGCCGCGCGCCTGGTGCCGAGCCAGCATCTGCTGCACCTGCGGCGGCAACACCTGCACGCCTGCCTGTGACAAGTCCACGGCGAAGATAGCGCTTTCCACTTGCGCCACTTGCTCATCGAGGTTCACCCGAGCCTGCACATCCAGCGAACTGACCGGCAAGCGATCCAGGTTCGCCGACACATCGTGCCAGATAGCGCCGCTTTCCTGCGAGCGTTCGTCCGCCATGGCGAAGTTGATCTGGTCCCAGAGCATGGGCGGCGAGCCATCGCCCTCGTCGAAGTGCACCGAGCCGTTCTCGAGGGTCAGGTGCTCCAGGCGCAGGATGTCACTCAGCAGCGTCTTGGGGGCGGTCCCGGCGGCGATCTCATTGTCGCGCTGGTCACGGCCGTGCACGAACGGGTCCAGCCCTTGGAATCCGCCCTCCGTCCGCAAGAGGTTGATGCTGGGGTCCACCAGGCGCACCCGGGCGATGCGAATGGGCCTGCCGCGCTGCGGGCGCTCCGCCAGCGTCAACTCCAGCCGACCGATTTCAGCGAGCGTGAAGCTCCCCTCGGCGACGATTCGCGCGCCCTCGATGCTGACGGAGTAGGGGGCTTGGTAGTCGAGCGTCTCGTAGGTCAACTCCGGGACGAGGTAGAAGTTGGCCAGCTCCAGGAAACGCTCGCCCAGCCAGTGCTCCACCTTCGTATCACGATTGCTGCCGATGATGGCGAAGAGGATCAATACCGAGGCGGCCGCCACGACGAGGAGCAAGGCCACGATCCGCAGCGCGCGACCGCCGGCCCGAGAGGGCAATGGAAGTCGAGGCGTTCGCTTGGAGGATTCAGCGGTCATACAGCTCTGTTTCTGGGGTTTGTGCACGGCCAATTGTACCGCCACCCACCCCAGCGGGGTTCGGCCCGCTCATCGCGTAGCCCGGCAGACACTTCCGGCTGGACCGCAGTGGCTACCATGGCGGCATCGACTCAGCCAGAAGGATGGAACGTATGGCAGGAATGCTCGAAGTAGCCGGAATCGACTCACCCCTCGTCGAGGTCCTTTCCACAGGGCTCACCGAAGTCGAACGCGTCTTCTTCGCCCAATTGGAGAGCGATCTGCCCCCCGTCCGCGACCTCTGCGAGCAGGTCGCCCGCTACACCGGCAAAATGCTCCGCCCCACCATGCTCCTGCTCTGCGGCCTGGCCGCCCACCCGCGGGCGGTCGACTGTGAGCGGACGCCGCTGCTCGAACGGGACCACTTCCTCCTGGCCGCGACGATGGAAATGGTCCACATGTCCACCCTCGTCCACGATGATGTGCTCGATGAGGCCGACACCCGCAGACGCGGCAGCACCGTCAACCGCCTGCACGGCAACGAGACCGCCGTCATCCTCGGCGACTACCTCATCAGTAACGCCTACCACCTCTGCTCGCAGACGGGCAAGACCGAGCACGCCCTCGCCATCGCCCACACCACCAACGTCGTCTGCGAAGGCGAACTGCTGCAACTGCACCACCGCGATGACTACAGCCTCGATGAGGCGACCTACGTGGAGATCATCGATCGCAAAACGGCGGCCCTCATCGGACTCTCCTGCCGCCTTGGGGCGCTGGCCAGCGGGGCCTCCCAAAAAGTTGCCGCCGCCCTCGATCGCTTCGGCAGGCAACTGGGCATCGCCTTCCAGATCCGCGATGACCTGCTCGACTTGACCGGTGACACCGAACTCGTCGGCAAGTCGCTGGGCAAGGACATCGAGAAGGGCAAGCTGACGCTTCCCATCATCCACCACCTCACCGCCTGCGCCGCGGAAGACCGCGGTCGCGCCCTCGATCTTGTCGAAGAGGCGGAGGAGACTGGCGATCGCAGCCGACTCGTGGCGGTGCTGCGTGAGAGTGGGGCGATCGAGTACTCCCTGGCGGAGGCGGGCAAGATCGTCGAGCAGGCAAGGCGTGAGCTGGAAGTGCTCCCCGAGAGCCCCGCCCGGCAGGTGCTCAGCGAGGTCGCGACCGCCGTTGTGGCCCGGGCGTATTGAACCCAGCGCCAGCCAACGTACCCAATGTGAAAAACGCGCTACGAGCGCGTTTCGCGCCCTGTGAAGGGCGTGGCTCTCCGGCCCCCCTCCCTTCCGAGGGAGGGGTTGGGGGAGGGTGAGACCGTATGTCTGATCAGTCACATGGGTAACAGGTTCACACTGGCAGCCAAGGAGGACTTGGCATGCCGTGGCTGGAGACCTGTGCTGTGGAGAGTCGATTGAACTTCGTGCAAGACGCGCAGAGCGGTGACTGGGGCGTGGCTCTCCGGCCCCCCTCCCTTCCGAGGGAGGGGTTGGGGGAGGGTGCGACCGTATGAGATTCCAGTGAGCATCGACTTCAGCAGCGGCGCTGCGGGCCATGCGGGATGGTCGTCCGCCCTCCCCTCACCCGGCTCTTCGACGTGCCGGCCGATGCGCTGCCGCCTGCTTCGCCACCCTCTCCCCGGAGCGGGCGAGGGTCCTCCTCGCTCAACCACACCGGCGAGCAAACCCGTCACAATGGGGGCTGCTCTTGCTAGACTCTTTGCTCTCTCACGCCCTTCCCTGCGAGGTCTCCCATGAACGCCAAGACCGTCACACGCCGCTCCTTCCTTCAGACATCCGCAGCCACCGGCGTCGCGGCATTCGCCGGCACGAGCCTCGCCCTGGGCGTCCAGCCGACGCCGACACCGACCCGCCACGAAACCAAGCTGCGCGTGCTCTCGATCGGCGTGATCGGCACCATCGGCGGGGCGGACCGCAGCCAGATCGCCGCGCATCCGCAAGCCGAGATCGTGGGACTCTGCGATGTGGATGCGCTCTCGCTCGCCAAGGCTGCGGAGGATCACCCCGATGCCTTCACCTGCGCCGACTATCGCGAGGCGTTTGACAAGCACGGCGACAAGTTCGATGGCGTCATCGTCGCGACGCCCGACCACTCGCACTGCAGCATCATGACCATGGCCCTGGCCCACGGGAAGCATGTCTACGGCCAGAAGCCCCTGGTGCACGAACTCGAAGAACTGGAACTCCTGCGCCGCGCCGTCGCAGCGCGGCCGGAGCTGCAGACCCAGACCGGCGCCCAGCGCATCGCCCACGCGCCGCGGCGGGCGGCGGTGGACATTCTCAAGAGCGGTGAGCTCGGCAAGGTCATCGAGGTCCACGTCGCCTTCGGCGGCGGCGCGCTGAACGGCGGCCACTACTTCGCCGACGGCGTGCTGGGCGATCCCATCGATCCACCGGAAGGCTTCGACTACGACCTCTGGCTCTGCGGCGCGGAGGAAGAACCCTGCCGCCCCAACATGGTGCAGCGGCAATGGCGGAGTTGGTGGAAGTACGGCGGGGGCCAGATCGCCGACTGGGTCGTCCACCTGACCGATGTCCTCTTCTACGCCTTCCCCGAACTCGACAGCCCCAGGCTCGTCTGCTCGCGCACGCCTTCGCGCGATTTGTCGTACTTCCACGCGGACCGCGTGCTCTCCACGCTGACCTATGCGGTTCGCAGCGACAACTTCGCCAACACCACCTGCAACTTCCACTTCTACGACAGCAACCTGAAGCCCGATCGGGCCCAGATCGGCATCGGCGAAGGGGAGTGGCCCGATGGCATCCTGACGATCGTCGTCTGCGAAGGCGGCACGCTGGTGCTCGCGCCTGCGGGGCCGCTGGAGATCTGGCGCGAGGGCCAGATGACCGACGGGATGCTCTGGCCGGGGCTGCCGGAGTACGAGCAGTTCAATCACTGGCACGCCTGGGTGGACAAGGCCCTGGGCATCGACACGCCGCACCTCTGGTGCCCCTTCGAGGTCGGCCTGCGCTGCACCGAGCCGGGCCTGCTGGCGGTGAAGGCGGCCAAGTACCCGGGGCAGGTGCTGCAATGGGATCGCGCCCACCTGGAGTTCAAGAACCACGCCGAGGCGAACCGAACGATCGTGCGGCGTTCCTACCGCAAGGGCTTTGAGCCGGCGAGGGTGCGGTAGCGGGAAAGAGAAACGGTCGTACCAAGAATCGCAACCAGCGCATCTGCACCGCCTCCGCCGCCCCACATTTAGCGGCGTGGGCTTGCCCCGCGCGTCGCTGCCCAATGGGCAGCGCCGGCAATACGTATGCACGTCCGACAGAGAAAGCGGGACAGACAGAGAAAGCGGGACAGGTACGTTTTGCGGGCTCGCCGTAGAGCAGAGAAAGCGGGACAGGTACGTTTTTCAGGCTCTGGCACCATGGGGGATCTTCGAGGGGCCGCGTCCGCTGGCTCGCGCGGGCTCGGCTCCGTCCACTCCCATCACCGACGGAGTGCGGTTCGAGAGAAAGCGGGACAGGTATGCTCTGTAGAGAAGCTCTCCTGCTCCGGACGATCAT
>SWCB01008925.1_pt1 | contig 14950 bp, 14 predicted proteins | sample 4692901 | NCBI WGS metagenome assembly SWCB01 (sample SAMN10267276, study PRJNA491770) | bioreactor metagenome | isolation source: DHS bioreactor inoculated with subseafloor sediment | place: Japan: off Shimokita Peninsula | collected 2006-08 | reverse complement strand
CCTTAATTACTCATAGTACTCAAATTCAACATCAAAAATCTTAACTGTATCTCCATCTTTTATCCCCATTTCCTTTAGCTCTTCAAATATACCTTTTTTCTTTAGTATGTTTTGGAATCGCCTCAGAGAGTCTATATCTTCAAGATTAGTAGAATACGCTAGCTTTTCAAGTCCTCTTCCTTCGACTATGTAATAATCTTTTTCTTTTTTAATTTTAATATCATTTTTATCTGCTTCTTTTTCCATATTATATATCTTATGTTCTGTATCAATATCTTCTAAAACACTATCATCTATTTTATCTAAAGCTTCTGTTACATAGAACATTAATTCCTTAATTCCGCTCTTTGTTGCAGCTGAAATAGGAAATACTACATATCCTCGTTCAATCATTTCCTTTTCAAATTCTCTATAAACAATCATATCTCCTAGCAAATCAATCTTATTTGCAGCTATTATCTGCTTTCTACTTGCTAGCTTCGGGTTAAATAGTTCAAGCTCTTTATTAATTCTCTCAAAGTCCTCAATAGGGTCTCTTCCTTCTATTCCGGATACATCAACTACATGAATTAACATTTTAGTTCTTTCAACATGCCTTAAAAACTCATGCCCAAGACCTATACCTTCATTAGCACCTTCAATTAACCCTGGAATATCAGCTAATACAAAGCTTTTACCATTAATAGCATCAACTACTCCTAAATTTGGAGTTATTGTAGTAAAATGATAATTTGCTATTTTAGGGTTAGCTTTAGTTACTACTGATAGTATTGTTGATTTCCCTACATTAGGAAAGCCTATTAGCCCTACATCGGCTATGAGCTTTAACTCTAACTCTATATTTCTTTCCTCTCCGTAATCACCAGCTTCTGCAAAAGTTGGAGCTTGTCTTGTAGAGTTTTTAAAGTGGACATTACCTTTACCACCCTTGCCCCCTTTGGCAATAACCTTACGAGCATTGTTTTCAACAAGATCGGCAATTATAACTCCTGTTTCCTCATCTCTAATAATTGTTCCTGGTGGTACCTTTAATATTAAATCCTGCCCATCCTTACCAGATTTTTTTCTCTTACTTCCATCTTCACCTGGTTCAGCAGAGTATTTATTTTTATATCTAAAATCCATAAGGGTTTTAAACCCTTCATCTACTTGAAAAATTATACTACCACCCTTACCTCCATCTCCACCATCTGGACCACCTGCAGGTACATATATCTCTCTTCTAAAGGAGACAGAACCATTACCTCCTTTACCACCCTTTACAAATATTTTGGCTTTATCTACGAACATATTTATCACCCTTATTTTTTCAATTGAATAGATGTATTTTTCAAATAATTATATAAATCTTTTAAAATATGTTGATTTTTATGATTTATGTAAAGTTAGTTTTCCCATATAATATCCTGCAAATACATACATAAATAAAAAACCCATACCAAAAGTATGGGTCATTATTATTGAACAGCTTGAGTTTCAACAGGATAAACACTTACTTGCTTCTTATCTTTGCCTTTTCTTTCAAACTTAACAACACCATTTACCTTAGCAAAAAGCGTATCGTCCCCACCTCTACCAACATTGTTTCCAGGGTGTATTTTAGTTCCTCTTTGTCTTACTAGTATACTTCCTGAATGAACAATTTGTCCATCTGCTCTTTTAACTCCTAATCTCTTTGCTGCACTATCACGACCGTTTTTGGAGCTACCTACTCCTTTTTTACTCGCAAAGAGTTGAAGATTGATTTTTAATAGCATCTGCTACACCTCCTTATCAGAAATCTTCACATATTGAGAATGCATTTCAATAATTCCCTTTAATCCAATTAACATTGTATCTATAATAATATTAGCCTTTTGTCTCTTATCAATATCTATATTTTCAGGAATTGTGCAGGATATCCATCCATCACTTATTTCATAATTAATATCTATATTGGCCACTTCATATAAAGATAGCAAAGTTGTTTGAGTTAATACCGATACGCTTGCACATACTATATCCTTACCTGGCTCATCGGCATATGCATGTCCCTTTACACTAAATATATTTACATTTTTTTTATTATCTCTCGATATTTTAATATTAATCATATTTAATCCTTAAGCATTTATATTTTCAATTTTAACCTTTGTATAAGGTTGACGATGTCCTTGCTTTTTTCTGTAGTCCTTTTTAGACTTAAACTTAAATACTATTACTTTACGAGCTTTGCCTTGATTTACTACTGTTCCAGAAACCTTAGCTCCTTCTACATATGGTGCTCCTACTGAAAGTTTTCCATCCTTTGAAACAGTCAAAATCTTGTCAAACTCTACAGCATCGCCTTCTTCTCCATTTACTTTTTCAATAAATAAAGAATCTCCTTCTTGAACTCTGTACTGCTTTCCACCAGTTTCAATAATTGCGTACATGTAATACACCTCCTCAATCCAGTCTCGCCAAATCTAGGCAACCAAAGTTTTAAAACCTGATTTGTGCGGCTACTTAACGTTATATATCTTATCATAGTGAAAAACCAAAGTCAATATATTAATTATAGGTTATCATTATACACTTCTTTGGCCTTTCCCAGTCTTCCCATAAAGATTATATTGAAACCATTCATATGTACTTCTTTGTCAGGAACTATTAATATCTTTACTTTCAAAGCAGTTTGTATTTCTTCTAAAAATCCTAGTTTTTCTTTTTTAAGTATTTCCCCAAGCTCAGGATTCATTTTTATTACAACGGCTTCTGAATTTGTATGCTTTGCTATTCTTCTAATTTCATTTTCAAAATCATTAACAACTGCATCATGGGAATAAACCTTTCCAGTTCCATTGCAATATGGACAATCCTGTTCAAGTACAGAGCTAATGCGTTTTCTTACTTTTTTCCTTGTCATTTCTAGTAAACCCAATTGGGTTATTCCTAAAACATTTGCCTTTACTCTATCCTTAGATAATTCATAAGATAAAAGATCAATTACTTCTTGTTCTTTCTTTTTGCTACTCATATCGATGAAGTCTATTATTATTATACCTCCGATATCCCGTAGTCTAATTTGTTTTGCAATCTCTTTAGTAGCTTCTTTATTTATTTTTATGATGGTATCCTCAAGGTCTTTTATACCAACATACTTTCCAGTATTAATATCTATGACGGTCATTGCTTCGGTTTTATCTATAACTATGTATCCTCCACTTTTCAACCAAACTTTTTTATTCAAAGCTTTTTTTAGCATATTTTCAATTCCATAATAACTAAAAATATTTATTTCTGGATCAAGGTATTTTATTTTTTTCTTCAAATGAGGAGAAATAAGCGAAACAAATTCCAAAGCTTGTTCAAATGATACTTTATCGTTAATTATTATTTCCTCAGTTTCATCAGTAAACATATCTCTTATTGTTCTATGAATCAAATCCAGGTCTTGGTATAAGAGTTTAGGAGCAAAGCCTAGTTTTTCCTCTTTATACACCTTGTTCCAAAGCTTTATTAAGTATTTCATATCATCCTTAATATCTTCTATATCCTTATTTTCAGCCTCTGTTCTGATTATTAAACCCATATTATCAGGTCTAATTTCCTCAGCTAATTCCTTTAATCTTTTTCTTTCATCTTCATTTTCTATTCTTCTAGAAATTCCTACATAATCTACGTGGGGCATCAGCACAAGATATCTTCCGGGAAATGATAGTTCCTTAGTAACCCTTGGTCCTTTGGTATCAATAGGCTCCTTTATAACCTGTACAATGATTTCTTCTCCATTTTTTACAACGTCCCTTATTGAAACATCTTTGTTTTGAGGAATATTTTTTTCCTTTAGTATTGCATCCTTAACATATAGAAATGCATTCTTTTCAAACCCAATATCTACAAAAGCTGCCTGCATTCCAGGCAAAACATTTGCAACTCTTCCCTTATATATATTCCCCACAAGTCTCTTTGTATCTCTTGATTCCATATAATATTCTACTAAATCACCATTTTCCAACAGTGAGACTCTATTTTGGCTTATTGCAGAATCAATAATAATTTGCTTCATAATAATATCACCCTATTAAATGTTAAATTAGTTTGTATTTTCAATTGAAATTAAAGCATTGTCTTCATCAAGGGAAAAAAGATCCAATCTATGGAATCTCATTTTATTAGTATCCATATTAACGCCTTCACCTTCCATAAACTTCTCAATCACTATTTCAGGTTTTAAGTTATCTTTACTTCCTGTGGATAAAATCATCTTTAAATATATATATTCCTCCTCCATTTCTTGGAGAGATAATTCTTTAATCATTTCCCTAATGTTTATTGTTTTAATCTTTTTTGTTTTTTTACTAGTTTTTGTATAGGTAATCTCTTCTTTCTTTAAAAAATTATTTATTTTATCCTGAATTTCTATTTTATCATAATCCCTCGTAAATTCACACTTAACTACATATGATGCAAAACTTACTACACTCATTAATGATTTAGATTTTTCATCCACATATTTACATGACATAAATGTAATACCTTTAGGTAACTGACTATTTATTTTCTCCTTAAACTCCTTCAAATCTATTTGCTCATCTAACTCGATATTTAAATATTCTCCCTCACTTGACACACCTACTGATAAGGGTGAAGCAAAAGCAATCTTAGGATGAGGATTATATCCTTGAGAGAAGCTCAGGGGTATTTGTGCTCTTCTTAATGCCCTTTCAATAACTCTTATTAACTCTAAGTGGGATATAAACTTCATCCTATCAATTTTCGAGTATTTTATTAATAATTTTTCCATTAGCAAACACCACCTATAAAACCATTATTGATACCACAGCTAGTACAATCTACTCTACAATCGTGGGTAAGCTTTTCTAGCTTTGAGTTTTCGTTTTCCTTTATAAGATATTTCTTACTTACACCAATATCTATATGGTCCCATGGCAAAGTCTCATCATAATCTCTTTTTCTGTTTGCATAAAAGTTGGGATCTATATTACATTCATCAAAGGCTTCCATCCATTTATCAAATTGAAAATACTCATGCCATCCATCAAACTTACAGCCCTTCTCCCATGCTTTTATAAGCACCTCTGATAATCTTCTATCGCCCCTTGCAAATACGCCCTCTAAAAAGCTTGTTTTTGAGTCATGATAACTATATTTAATCTGTTTGCTCTTTAATTTGCCCTTCAAGTAGTATTGCTTATCCATAAGAGTTTCCATACTATCTTGAGGTTCCCATTGAAATGGCGTAAATGGTTTTGGTACAAAGGAAGAAGTACTTATAGTTATTTTTAAACCCCTATTTCTTTTTTCCTTTGGAATATTATAATAAGCATCTATTACTTTATGTCCTAGGTCTGAAATACCATCAAGATCTTCGTATGTTTCAGTAGGAAGTCCTATCATAAAATATAATTTTACAGTATTCCATCCTAGTCCAAAGGCATTAGATACAGCTTCTATTAAATCATCCTCACTTACACCCTTATTAATTACATCTCTAAGTCTCTGGGTACCAGCCTCTGGTGCAAAGGTTAATCCTGTCTTCCTTACCTTTTGAATCTCCTCAATTAGTTTAATTGAAAAAGAATCAAGTCTCAGGGATGGAAGTGACAACCCAACCTTCTCATCAGCATATTTATCAATTAAATTTCTAACTAAATTATCTAAATCAGAATAATCACTTGTACTCAATGATGAAATTGACAACTCTTCATATCCAGTACTTCGAAGGATTTTCTCAGCTAATTCAATTGATTTTTCACTACTTCTTTCTCTAACAGGTCTATATATCATACCTGCTTGGCAAAATCTACATCCTCTAGTGCATCCCCTAAATATTTCTATCATTGCTCTATCATGAACAATATCTGCATAGGGAACAATTATCTTTTCTGGAAAATAAATGTCATCTAAATTCTTAATAATTCTCTTCTTAATCCTAAGTGGAGCATAGGGATTATTAGTAGAAAATGACTTTATTGTTTCATCGGAGTTGTATTCTACGTCATAATACTGAGGTATATATACACCATCTAAAACAGAAATCAATTTTAGAAATTCTTCCTTATCATAGTTCTCCTTTACTTTTCTATATATATCTAAAATCTCAACTATTACTTCTTCTGATTCTCCTAACACAAAGAAATCCACTATATCTGCAAGTGGTTCTGGATTATAGGCGCAGGGTCCTCCTGCAATAATTAATGGATGGGATTCATCTCTTTCTTTTCTTCTAAGAGGGATATTTCCAAGACTCAAAATATTTAAGATATTACTATAACTCAACTCATATTGAAGAGTAAAGCCTATGAAGTCCATTTCATCTATAGGGGATTGGCTTTCTAAGGTGAACACAGAAAGGCTTTCTTCTTTAAGTTTATTCTCCATATCAACCCAAGGAGAAAATATTCTTTCACAAAAAACATCATCAATTTCATTTAATAAATTATATAGTATATGTAATCCTAAATGGGACATCCCCACTTCATATACATCAGGAAAACCAAAACCAAATCTAATAGATTTATCACTAATTTCTTTATTATAACTATTAATTTCTCCTCCAATATATCTACTAGGTTGTTCTATATCATAAAGTATTTCTTCAATTTTTTCCTTCATCAGAAGTTCCTCCTTAAATTCTTTTCTTATCTTATTATTACATAAACTCTATATAAAATGCTTATTATGAGAGTTTAATTGTTACATATTGTCATTTTACCACCTTTTTTTATTAATTAGTAGCTTTTCTATTTTTGTATTTAATCCATATTTAAATATACCATCAATTATTTCACTTTCAGTTAATACTCCAAGAACATTGTAATCCTTGTCTAAAACTGTTACAATATGGTATTTATGAGGTCTAAACTTATTTATCACTTTTTTAATGCTTGCATTGTTCACTGCTACAAATTGTCTTGTTTTTAGAATCCCATTATTAAATAAAAAATGCTTCTTTTCCATTATTTCCCTCATAAAAATAAAAACTGCCATCTCATTTTCCTTTCTTACAGATATGTATAAAAAGATGGCTAAAACAGATAAAATTATATTAAATTTGTTATATCTCACTAATGCTATTCCTAAAAAAAACAAAACTATGGAAACTAGTTTTGATATGTATATAATCACTTTAGTAGAGTTTTTTATTCCAATTATATAGGACAAATATGCTCTTACTATCCTTCCTCCATCTAATGGTAGAACAGGGAGAAGGTTTGTTATAGTAATGATTATATTAGCATAGATAAAATATAAAAGCAAATTATGATTTACTTCATATATAATAACAATAAAATAAGCAATAAGTGCCATAAATATATTTGATATTGGACCAGCGCCGGCGATCAAAATTTCATGATTAGGATTTATTCCTATTAGCTTATTAAGCTTTACTACTCCACCAAGTGGGAAAATCTCAATTTTCTCGATTTTGTATCCTAATCCCAAAGAAACTAAGGTGTGACTCATTTCATGTATTATTACAATCACAAAGGAAATAACAGTATATTCTATATATCCATATATAAAGGATATAAATAAAAATACTATAAATAGAAAATTAACCTTGAACTTTGAACTGGAGAAGTTAATGAAAGTCATTATAAATACCCTTTCCCTTTTTTATATATTTATGCGGTCATACTCCAAATATAATTGAGGATCTACAGCTTCATCATCTATCCAAAGTTCAAAATGAAGGTGCTGATTTTCTTGGTTTTCTATTTCTCCGATTCTCTCACCCCGTTTGATTATTTGTTCTTCATTAACGTTTATATCATCAAGGTTGCTGTATAAGCTAAATATTTTTTCGTTATGTCTTATTTTTATGAATTTGCCTAATGTTTCGCTTTCACCAATGGTATCCACTACACCTTCTTCTATTGATTTCACAAATTTATCCTCTACCAACTGTATATCTATTCCCCTTTGAAAAGTTGCTTTTTCTGTTATTGGATCATATTTTTCTCCATAGGTTGAAGCAATGCGACCTTCTATTGGAATTCCAAATTTAAATTCACTACTTTGATCATTAAATACTGGAATTGTTTCAGTAATTTTTATAGTACCTTCCTTAATATTTGAGGCATACTTTACAACATTTTTTACACTATTTTTATAATCGAACTCCTTAACAATTGAGGTTTTTATAGACATTGATATTGTATTCGTAACGGGAGTATTAATACTCTTTATTAATATTATTACAGTAATAATTATAATAGAAATTAGTAATTGTCTTAATATTGTTTTATAAACACCTCTTTTACTCCTCTTTCCCCCTAATATACTATCCCTATTGTATCCCTTAAATCTCATCCCTTGTTTATTAATTACATCTTTTCTATATGACTTATACATAAATACCCTCCTTATGTTTACTTGTTTACTATAATATATTTTTAAGGTGGGCTATTTATTACTTACAAGTATTAATTAAATAATAAAAAAAACCCCTATAAAGGAGTTTAAAATCTGATTTTTTGCTTTCTCATGGAAACATTTAAAACAAGTCCCAATGCCATCATGCTTGTAATCATGGAGCTTCCTCCATAACTCATAAAGGGTAGTGTTACACCTGTAACAGGCATAATACCCATTGTCATACCAATGTTTTCAATTATCTGAAAGGCAAACATAAAGGCTACACCAATAACAATTAGTGACCCATAATCATCCTTTGCATTCTTAGATATTTTTATCATTCTATATAAAAACACAAAATAAAGAATGAGTAAAATCGCCCCTCCAATAAATCCCTGTTCTTCTCCTAACACTGCAAAGATAAAGTCTGTTTCTTGAACTGGAAGGTAGTCATATCTATGGTACTGGCCTCTAAAAAGACCTTTCCCAAATAGCATTCCTGACCCAATAGTTATTTTAGATTGTATAACATGGTAATTGCCGGGTAAATTAGGATCAGACGGATTCAAAAATGCATCTATTCTTTGTTTTTGATGTGACTCCAAAAACTTATATACAATAGGCAAAGAACCTATACTTGCAATAGCCCCATATAATAATATTTTCATGTTTATTCCTGATAAAAACAACATACCAAGAGCTATTGAAATAAAAACAAGAACACCACCTAAATCTGGTTGCTTTAATAATATAAAAATAAAAGGAGCTATAAAAAGGACAGGTCCCATTAAGTCTTTAATTGTATCTAACTTATCATAACGACTTTCAAGGTATTTTGCATAGGATACTATAAAACCTAATTTAGCAACCTCTGAGGTTTGGATGTCTATAGGACCTACATCTAACCAGCTTCTTGCTCCACCTCTTACAACCCCTAGCCCTGGTATATATACACTTAATAGTAGTAGTATAGATATTACATAAATACCTTTATAAATGCTCCCAAAATTATTATAATCAATACTTAAGATAAAGAATATTGAGGCTACGCCTATTAGAAAAGCAATAATTTGAAATTTAATTTGTCGAGTCATATTTATCTCATTAAAAAGCTCTGTAAAGCTTTTAATATTTATAAGATTTATTACATTAGTTGCACTACTAATTATTATAAGTCCTATTGAAAATATTAAGATTACAATGAAAATTAATCCCCAATCAATATTTTTAAGAAGTCTCTTGTCAAACATAAAGCACCCCATCTTATATCAGCTATTTACTGAATTATAACATGAAAATAATCATTAATACAACTTAGATAATAAAACAATTTCTTCCTATACACTAAACATAAATAAAAAATAGCCTCTTATAAAAGGCTATTTTTAACTCTATCTATTCTTCATTTTTTTAATCGGGATATTTGCTACTAAAGCAGGCATAAGCTTATTATCCGCATTTCTTCTTTTTGTTATCTTGATATCTAGACCATTTTCATCTATTTCCATATAGTCTGCTATAACATTTAACAGATCCACTTTAACCATTTCTAAAAAATTCTCAGAGCAATCCGTTCTATCATGAACTAAAACAAGCTTCAATCGTTCCTTAGCCACTTCCTTACTAGATCCATCTTCCTTCCCAAAAAATTTAAAAACATCAAACATATGTATCCCCCTTATTTGCTTATTCCAAATAATTTTGCAATTCTAGTCATAAAGCCTTCATTAATATCTAAATTTAAAAAAGGTACATTTTCACCTGTAATTCTTCTTGCAATATTTCTAAAGGCTTGTCCTGCAACTGAATTATCATCATTTGCAGCTGGTTCCCCTTTATTAGTAGATATAACAATATATTCATCATCTGGTACAATTCCTATTAAATCAATAGCTAAGATATCTGTCATATCCTCAATGTTCATCATATCTCCTCTTTTAACCATGTCCATCCTTATTCTATTTACAATTAATTGGGGACTTCTTAATTCTGCAGCCTCAAGAAGACCAATAATTCTGTCTGCATCCCTTACTGCTGATATTTCAGGTGTTGTTACCACAATCCCTCTGTCTGCTCCAGCTATTGCATTTTTAAAGCCCTGTTCAATTCCTGCAGGACAATCAATAAGTACATAATCAAACATTTCTTTTAAATCATTACATAACTTCTGCATTTGCTGAGGTGAAACAGCTGTTTTTTCCTTAGTTTGAGCAGCTGGAAGTAGATATAAACCTTCAAATCTTTTATCTCTTATAAGTGCTTGTTTTAATCTACATACACCATCCACAACATCAACAATATCATAAACTATTCTGTTCTCTAAACCAAGTACAACATCTAGATTTCTTAAACCTATATCTGCATCTATTACAACCACTTTTTTATCCATCATTGCAAGGCTTGAACCAATATTTGCAGTAGTAGTTGTTTTCCCAACTCCACCCTTCCCTGATGTGATAACTATAACTTCACCCATATTTATTCCCCCTATCTTATAATCTCTTCTTGTTTATTTTTAGTCAAGTATGGCTCAATAACTATCATTTCATCCTTTATAAAAGCTATTTCAGGATACTTAGGCTTATAGCTAGAGCTATCTGGTGACCTTGCTATAATCTTGGATATCCTTAATTGAGTAGGTTGTAGCTTAAATGCAGACACAAATGCATTTTCATTTCCATTTGATCCTGCATGGGCTATTCCTCTCAGAGAACCCATAACAACTATATTACCTTGTGCAATTACCTCTGCACCTGGATTTATGTCTCCCATAACAACTATATTACCTTTAAATTCAACCTTATTTCCTGATCTCATAGTCATTTTAACAAATTTTGTTATTCCTTCATTAAGACCCTCAAAAATTTCTTCTTTATAATGAAAATTCAGATTCTCTTTCACAGAAATAATCATCCCATACCTCTTATCCATTAAATCAATAAGCTCATGTTCTTGACTTTCTGTCAAAGATTTCCCTTCAATTCCGCCAACCTTTGCTCCCTTAAAAAATTGCTTTGTTTTCTCTAATTTTTCAATTAGATGAACCTTGATAGTCTCAAAATCTGTAACATCATTTAGATATACAACTAATCCATCCTTTGTTCCTTTAAATTCAATATGATCTTTTTCATTCATTTAGAAGTAACCTCCATGAATTTTAGCTATAGTTTAGTATTTCTTCAATAATGCATTTTTTCCTTCTTTTTGTTGGAAAATAAATTAATTATAATGCTTAGGAACTATATAGTTCCTAAGCATTATAATTAATGTTATGATATTTATATTTATTCTTCTGAATGCCCATTGACTTCATTATTGTTTTCTTCAAGACTCTTATCTATCCCCATATATTTAGCAATAATTTCTCTGGCTACGGGAGCACCATACCCTCCATGACCTCCTTGAAAAATAAGTACAACAACTGCGATTTTAGGATCATCGTAGGGAGCTGTGGCAACAAACCAAGCAAAGTTATCATAGTCATCTCTAAATATATCTATATTTTCGTCAGTAATTCTATTATTAGTTAAGTTTTTTATAGCCTTTCTCATTATCTTACCTTCATCAAGATAATCAGTTTGCAATTTAGATACTACTTCATCGGTTCTTCCATCCTCTTGTAGTTTAGTTAACTCAATATTTCTTTCTTCTATGATTCTCGCTGTTTCACCATTCACCATTTCTATACTTAATTGAGGAGCTATATTCCTAAGATTTTTCTGTAGATACTCAATCTCATCCTTAGGTGGTATCTTCCCAAATCTTTGAGCTGTTCCTGTTTTCCCAGCAACATCTATAGGAAAGTCTTCATGAAATACTTTTCTAGCACTTCCTTTGCTCCCTTTAGTTACCTGTAACATTCCTTTGTTTATATGATAAAGACTCTCATCGTCATTCAAATCTATTTTTACTCTCGTGTTTTCTTTAATAATTTCTTGATCTCCAACCCTTTTAACAAGGGTTAATTCATTTAAATAGCCTCCATTTGAAATGGCTGACAGATATCTTGCCATTTGTATAGGAGTATATGCGTGTGCTCCTTGTCCAATAGATAGGTTGTATCCATCGCCAACTTTAAAATCCATATCATTAAAATAACTATATTTAATTAAATCCCCAAGTTTTTCAGTTTTTCCATCCTGGAGAATATCAAGACCACTTAATCTTCTAATTATCTCATTTCTTGATGGGTTTTCATCAGCCCATGATATTATTTCATCAAAAGCAATATTAAGTTTTCCTTCAGAATTTAACATTTCCTGAGTAAAGTAATCTTTTGCAGATGACTGTAACTTTCTTTTTAGTAAAGATTTTATTGTTCTTCCTTTACTTTCAGGATCTGGAACCCCATAGGAAACTTCACTGATTTCAACTCCAGTCTTTTCTCCGAGACCAAATTTATTAGCATATTCCATTACAACTTCTATATTAACAGGAACACCCAACGGTGTTTTTTTATAATGATCATAACCATTAGAAATATTAAAAAAATAATAATTAACTGATTCTTCTATGGCTTTATACAAGTCAATATATCCATGTGACATCCTATAATCATTCCACATCCAGCTACCAAAAGATTTATTACCAATCATAATATATCTACCATCATAGTATTTCTTAGTAGGGTCTAAACCGTTATCTACAGCAGCTAACCCGGTAATCATTTTAAATGTAGATCCAGGTTGAACAGCTGTTAATGTGGCAGTATTATATAAAGGTCTTGCCGCTATTGGATCTCTTTTATTATCAGGCTGAAGCTTCTCCCAATCAGTTGATGAAATCCCTGTGGAAAATAAATTTGGATCATAGGATGGGTAACTAGCCATAGCAAGAATTTCACCACTATGGATATCAACCGTTACAACAGCTCCTGATGAGGCATTTTTAAAGGCATCATATTCGTAGTCTCCCCATTTACTCTTAAATTCTCCACCCACTTGTATTTGTTCGATGGCATGCTGTAATGATTCCCCTGCTACTTTTTGAAGCTCTATATCTATAGTTAAAAAGATATCCTCACCGGGTTTTGGCTTATTAATAATATCAAGTTCTTTGACATTCCTTCCATAGGCGTCAACCTCAACATATTTCGCGCCGTCTTCGCCCCTTAGTTCAAGCTCATATTTTCCTTCAATTCCAGTTTTCCCAATAATATTACTTTTGGAATAACCATATTCATCTACAAATTTTGCTATTTCACTTTCGTTAGCTATCTTACCCAAATATCCAAGTATGTGGGAAGCTAAGTTATAATTCGGATAATTTCTAATTGGTTCAATAGAAACACTAATTCCAGGTAAATCCATACCCATTTCTTCTATTAATATGGCAGTTTGATTTGAAGTATTAAAGGCTATTTTAAGAGGTTCATATTTCATATATCCTTGTTCTCTCAAAGCATGCCTAATTGTCATTATTTTTCTTGAATCTCTCTGAGAATAATCTTCCTCTATTTTATAATAATCCCTTATATACTGGAAGGCCTCTGTTGGACCTACATCAACTTCTAATCCATAGCTCTTTAAGAAGTTATCCTTTTCTATTTGAGGTAGAAATTTCATTAATTTCACTGAAATAGGTGGTGTAATTCCCATAGATGTTAATATCTTTTGTTGCTCATATACATCTAGACCCTGAATTGATATATTCTCTTCTACTATTTTATTAAAAACAACCTCAGCATCTTGTACATCTTCGTAGCCTTGTAAATCAAGCCAGTTTTCAATTTCATTATCATAGGAAAACAAAAAGTCTCCATTCTCATCAATAATAATGGGGAAGCTTATATGATTTTCATTTTGTCTTTCTAGAATATCTATTATTTTTATTGATACATCATTTAATTCCTTTCTTGGCATGTCACTTTGAACCATTTGCACACTAAATCCAGGAGTATTACCCGCAAGGAGAAAACCATTTCTATCTAAAATTTCCCCTCTTTTAGCTACTATGGATATCTTTTTCTTTATTTTATTTTCAGACATTTCTCTGTATTTTTCTCCCTCAACAATTGTAATAACCGATAATCTAACCAATAGTACTATAAATATAATTATAAAAACTACAATTGTCTGGTTATTTCTATCTTTTAGTTTTTCCAACATTTTAACCCCAACCTTATCTTAATCTACGGTCATATCTATATTCATAGAATCTTTTATAAACTAATAATCCTACTATAGTATTCAACAAGGATTCAATAGGTACAATTTTTCTAAAAATTAAAATGAAGCTAATTGAATTTCTAAGAAAATACATTATTATAAAATAACTTCCGTGATAAAATACAGTAGATAAAATGATTAGTAGGGCAGGTGTTAAAAAATTATCCTTAAACAATCTTTTTCTTAATCCTCCTATTATATAAGCTATAAGGATATATATAAGGAGATTTACTCCTATGGCTTTGCTAAAAAAAACATCTTGTAATAGACCCGCCATTAAGGCTGCTTTAATTCCTGGTTCCCTACCATATAAAATGCTGATAACAACGATTAATATGAGTGCAGTATTTGGTATCATTCCAGATATCCTAAAAAATTGAAATATTGTAGATTGTAATAAAAAATTAATCAAAACAAGTAAAAATATAAATTTAGAT
>SWCB01015568.1_pt1 | contig 14976 bp, 14 predicted proteins | sample 4692901 | NCBI WGS metagenome assembly SWCB01 (sample SAMN10267276, study PRJNA491770) | bioreactor metagenome | isolation source: DHS bioreactor inoculated with subseafloor sediment | place: Japan: off Shimokita Peninsula | collected 2006-08 | reverse complement strand
CCTGTTGTGAAAATAAGCGTATCAAATTTATTTTCCAGGTTTGCACGAACAGCTCCAAATATAGAATCAAAAGCAGCAATTATGGAAATCGAAAGATACAGTGAGTACTGAGCCGGAAATGTTACAGGTAAATAAAAACCAATTCCTAATCCAACTATTATCCCAAACAAAGCAACAATCATGGTTTATCATTCCTTTCAACTACTTTTATATAATTGTAATCAACCGGCTCTTCATACGCCGGTATACCTACGCTAACACTAGTGTTTGCCTCTACGAAAAGACCTACCTGCTTTAATAGATTCCCATAGGTCCCGGGTGCCTTTATTGCAGCCTGCAAATAATCGGAATTTCCAATCGCTTTAATAATATATGGCTGCGAATAAACCTGGTCATTTATCTTTATTGTTGGACCGGCGCAATTGATTTCGCTTACAGAAACTATTCTTTGTCCATTAAGCGAAATTGCTTCAGCTCCAGCAATTTTCAAATCATTTACTATGTTCAATACATCTATGTCATGGACAAGCAAATTGTTTGGATCCTCTCCTTCAAGCAGTTCCCTGTCCCCGTCACTAATCAGCACTAGCACACCCTGCCCCTCAAGAGCCAGTAACCCTGCAACCGCCCTATATTCATCTGCTTCTTGCTCTAGCAAGGGTTGAACATTTCCTTTGGCCTGCTCATCCTTGATGTTCTCAATTTTCTCTTTTGTTTCCTCTAGAAGATTTCCTAAGGATTCTATCTCTAATTGCTCTTTTTCAATAACTTTTTTGTAATCGTTTATCAGCTTGAAAGGTATTATTTTATACTCGCTTGATGCATTATTCAACAAGAGCGCCATAATCAAACCTACTATGCCTGCCATCATAAAGATATAAAATTTGTTGCTCATTTTCATAAGCCCCCGTTTCATATCACTCCACCGGTTCCGCATATCTGAATTTGATTACATTCTTATATTTTTCAATCATTATGTTTTCAAATTTCTTTATGCCCACTTGCAGCTTATAGTTTTCGCGCATTTCCCACACGATTCCATATCTTATATTCAAAGAGGCCTCAAGCGTGTCGGAATTTCCTATTGCCTTGATCACAAATGGTGGTGCTGTAGGCACATTGTTTATATTCAAATTATTTCCGGCAAGATGTATTTCGGTCATTGCTATTATTCTTTGATTATTAACCGATACTGCTTCCGCTCCTGCAGCATTAAGTATATTGAGCATAGAAAGAATCAAATCGTAATTGTACATAATTACACTTCCGTTTTCTGCAGAGTACTCAATATTCTCAAACGGATCTTCAATTATAATCTGTATACCTTCGCCCTCTACATCTTCAAGTCCGGCGACAACCCTAAATTTCAGTATGTCATCATTCAGGCTCTTTATTACAGCGCTTTCTTTTGATTCGGATTCTTTGATGGTTCGGAGTTCTGATTCGTAGTATTCAAGCTGTTCCTGCAATGTTTCCTTTTCCACCATTGTATTACTCAATTCATTCTCAAGCTGTATTGCCCTCTGGCTGGGGAAAAGGCCTTCCAGATAACTGCTGTTTACTGCTTTATATTGAATTGAAAACACCATGCCAAGCACAACGCTTATCAAGCCTATTGTTATGTTTGTTTTTACATCAAATCTTTTCATACAACCACTCCTAATGAATCGGATAATAAACCGGGTTTTTTTCATATCTCATGTTGATTATACCTCTATTGATATTCTTGCTGCTTAAATCCTGCAAAATTAATTTCATTTTTTCCAATTTATTTTCTATGGGATCGTCAAGAAGACCGAAATCCACCAAAAAATCCTTTTGTATCTGCAAAATCAAATGATTATCCTCAATAAATACAAAATCGACTTTTTCTTCAATATCATTCTTGAGAAATTTCGCAAGCATTATAATATTTTCAAGAAGCTTGTATTCATCGGTCACAATGACCGAATTCCTTTCAAATCTTTCAAATTCAAAACCCTTTACCCTAAGGTAGTCCCCGCTCAACCCTTCTACTGGCAATGTCTCATAATCCATCACATAGCCATCTGATGCTACCCCTATGGTTCCATTCATATATTCTACTTGAATGATTTTTTCTCTTACAATTACATCTATCTCTATTGAATCAGGAAAATTGCGTCTTAATGTTACTGACTTTACCTCTGGGTTTTCTTCGAGCATGGCCATGACTTCTGCTGCATTCAAAATAAAAATATTTTGCCCCAATATCGATTCCGACAAGGCATCGTCATCAATAGTTGCTATTTGGGGAATAATAGTGCAGTTCTCTACTATAAATATATTTGTCATGAAAATCATTGAATAAATCGCGGCAATAAAAACCACAATTGCAATTGCTATCTTGAAGGTATTTTTGCGCTTCACCGTTACATCATCCTGTCCACTATCGACTTAGTTGCATCGCTTTTCTTATAAAAACCAGCGCATTTCTCCATGCTCCTGATTCTATCCCGTTCTTCATAAAGTTGCAATATTGTTTCTGCCAAGTTTTTCCCGGTAAGATTCTTTTCTTCTAGCAGCACAGCGCAACCGGATTCCTTTAAAGCAGAAGCATTATGAAACTGGTGGTTGCCTGTAACGTTTGGCGAAGGAATCAATAATGACGGTTTGCCAAGTTTAAGTATTTCCGCAACTGTTATGGCCCCCGCTCTTGAAATAATAATATCAGATGCAGCCATATGAATAGCCATATCCGCAATATATGGGTGGATTTCCATACTATCGTCCCCACAATCGAAATCCTTTATGAATTCTTCATAATATCGCTTACCGGTTATATGCGTAAAATAAATCTTATTACCTTTTAAAATATCCATGCTTTCCTTAATCATCTCATTCAGAACGCAGGCCCCGCCACTTCCTCCAGTACTAAGCACTCGAAACTGTTCCTGCGGGATACCTAGTTTTTTTCTCGCTTCGGCTTTATTTGTTTCGTAAAATTCTTTTCGGACGGGATTTCCCGTGTAATGAATTCTTTTTTTTCTTACAAAAAATTTCTCAGATGCTTCAAACCCGGTCATAATTTCCGAAACCGTCAGTCCAAGTAATTTATTCGTTACTCCGGGGTATGCATTCTGCTCATGAATATAAGTTTTAATACCCTTCAGCGAAGCCAGAAACACCATTGGTCCTGATACATACCCTCCTGTTCCTATGACAAGTTCAGGTTTGAATTTCTTAAGTATAGCCTTGCATTGAACGAATCCCTTGAAAACAGTTGATACAACTTTTGCATTTTTCAGAATGCTTCTTCTATTCAATCCAGCTGCTTCAATTATTTCCAGTCTATAACCAGCCTCCGGAACCACCCTGCTCTCCAGGCCTTTCTCGGTTCCGACAAAAATTATTTCTGCATCCGGCTTTCTTCTTTTTATTTCATCCGCAATCGAAAGAGCCGGATACACATGTCCTCCGGTTCCTCCTCCTGTAATAATTATCTTCATTGTTCCACCCTCATTCCTTGTTTGGAAATATTCATTAGTATACCCATTTCTGTCATAAGAATAATCATGGAGCTCCCTCCATAGCTTATGAATGGAAGCGGAATACCTGTAACCGGCATTGACGATGTCGCCACGGCAATATTAATCATCACCTGAAAGGCTATCATGGACACGATACCTGTCGCCAGAAGAGTCCCGAAAAGATCCGGTGCGTTTTGCGCAATCTTTACACCCTTACATATCAATGCCATATAAAGACCCATTACTATCAGGCACCCTATCAAGCCTAATTCTTCACCTATAGTAGCAAAAATGAAATCATTCTGAGGTTCAGGTATGTACAGCTTGTTTTGCATGCCCTTCCCAAGCCCCACACCAAACAATCCTCCGGATCCAAGTGCATAAAGTGATTGTATAACCTGATATCCACTATCCGCGGCATCTGCGAAAGGATCTCTGAAGCTCAAAACCCTTTCATATCTGTAGGCGCTACTTTTTATGAAATAAACCCCCACCGCAATACCCGCAGCCGTAATACCAATCAAATATCTCCACCACATGCCAGCAACAAAAAGCATTGCAAAAGCAATCAGAATTATTATGACTGATGTCGACATGTTTGGCTGTTTAATGATAAGTGCCGAATACAGTGCCGCCATTGCTAGATAAGGTAGGTTTCCCTTAACAAACCTATTGATTTTATTGTTGTTTTTTGACAAACTATATGCTAGGAAAACAATCAGGCATAGCTTCGCAACTTCCGAAGGCTGAAAACGAAATCCTGCTATTTCAAGCCATCTTCTTGCATTGTTTATCTCAACTCCAAATGATGTGAGAACCAATATAAGTAAAGCCAATCCTATTAAATATGCAACAGGTGAAATTTTCTCAATGACATGATAATCAATCATCAAAAATACAAACATTATGGCAAGTCCGAGGAACACCCATATTACATCCTTTATCAAAAAATAGTAGATGTTACCCATTTTAGCCAATGCATAATAATAGCTCGAACTGAATACCATTATTACCCCTATGCTTACCAATACTAAAATCAGACTCAACAGATACACATCAATTTTGTTTTTTGATTTCATATATCAATCCCTCAATTCTCTCACTCTGTCCTTAAAATCCCTGCCCCTATATTCATAGCTTTTGTACATGTCCCAGCTTGCGCACGCAGGAGAAAGCAAAACACAATCGCCTTTTTCCGCTACCACATTAGCCCTTCTAACAGCCGACTCCATGTCCTCCACTCTAAATATGTCGTGAAATCCATTTTCCGCAGCAGCTTCAATTATTTTTTCCTTCGTTTCACCCAATACTATCATTTCTTTAACTTTCATATTGAATGATTCAATGAATTTAGAAAAATCACTTCCCTTATCCATTCCTCCAGCAATCAAAATGATGGGTCCCTCAAAGGCTTCAATTGCCTTTATGGACGCATCTGTATTTGTTCCCTTTGAATCATTGTAATACTTAACTCCCCTTATCTCATCAACAAACTCTATGCGGTGCTCTACGCCCTCGAACGTTACAAGACTTTCCCTAATGGTTTTCATAGCTATGCCATGGCAATCCGCAATCGCTACAGCTGCCAGGACATTTTCCAAATTATGCCTTCCCGGGATAAATATCTCATCTGTCCTGCATACGGTTCTTTTCAATCCAAAACGATTTATGCATATCTCTCCGTTTGAAACATAAACACCATTTCCCAATTCCTCGGATGTGGAAAAAAAGATGATTTCCAATCCTGTCGCTTCCATATTCTTTCCAATTTCCCTAGTGATATCATTGTCGTAATTAAGTACAATTTGTCCATCTATCATATTCATGAAAACACGCTTCTTGGCATCTATATATGCATCCATGCTTCCGTGTCGGTTCAAATGATCGGGCGTAATATTCAATATGGTTGCGGTCGCAGGCTTATAGCTCTTTATGGATTCAAGCTGAAAGCTGCTAACTTCTGTTATTAAATAGCTTTCTTCATTCGTCAAGTCCGATACGCTTATTGCGGGTATCCCTATATTTCCAACAATATGAACATCCTTGCCCGCTTTTTTAAAAATTTCTCCCGTCAATGCCGTTGTCGTAGTCTTTCCGTTTGTTCCAGTTATTGCAATAACCTTGCCGTGCGAAACGGCTCCTGCCAGTTCCAATTCTCCAATTACTTCAACTCCATTGGCCTTAGCCTCTTTTATAAAAGGCAGCTCTGTCGATACGCCAGGGCTTAGGACAATCAAATCGAATCCTTCTGCGGATTCTGGATTCCCGCCGGTCTCAACTTTAACATCAATATTCTCAAGATAATCGATGGCTTCCCTTAGCTCACTTTCTTCTTTTGAATCGAATATGGTAACCATCGCTTCGTGTTTTGTAAGATATTTTGCCGCCTCTAAACCGGAAAGAGCCATACCAACCACCATGACACGTTTGTTTTTAAGTTTCATATTATTGCTCCTTTGCTTAGAATCCATCCGGATACCAGCACTGTGCAAACTGTTACGGCAGTGAATACAAAAACCACCTTTCTTTCCGACCATCCTATAAGCTCAAAATGGTGGTGGATGGGGCTCATGCGAAAAATCCTCTTCTTTCTCGTTTTAAAGCTTATTACCTGTATAATGACTGACAACGATTCAATGAAATATATGAATCCGTAAAGAAGAAGCATCAATTCTATTCTTAGCAATATGGCTGCAATCCCTATATAAGCTCCAAGAGCCAGCGACCCAGTATCACCCATGAAGACCTTTGCCGGTTTTTTATTGAAAAACAAGAAACCCAGCAGGGCCGCAACGAAAAATACTATTACCTGGATAAACCCGTCCATCCCAATTTGCACTCCATAGAAAAGAAACAGCAATGAAACGGTTAATGTCACGCTTGTAGCCAACCCATCTAAACCGTCCGTTAGGTTAACGCTGTTAACTGTTGCCAGGATAAATATCATCAAAAACGGTACCTTCATCCATCCCATGTCTATAGACGCCCCAACCGAATGCACCAGCAGTCTATTGTCGGTCAAGCCACTTTTGTACAGCCAAAACACTACCAACGCAGCAACAACCGATTGCATTGCAAGCTTCTGATAGGCCCTTAAACCAAGATTTCTTTTTTTTACAACCTTTAGGTAGTCATCTATAAACCCTATCAGCGCAAATAATATAAAGCCGGAGATAAGTATCTTAAGTCCCGCGTTTCCCCTCTCCCCCATTACGATATAGCCTAATACAATGGGAAAAATGAAAATCAATCCTCCAATGGTAGGCGTTCCGCTCTTCATAAGATGTGAAGCGGGACCCTCCTCCCTTATTGATTGGCCTACTTTCAATTTTTTTAAGTACGGAATCATTATTCTGCCTAAAATCATCGTAGCTGCCAGGGTTAATAAAAATTGACCAAAAATATTATGCATGTTTTAATATCTCCTTATACACTTCATTCATCCTTGTGCTGTGCGAACCCTTGAACAATATTGCATCCCCTGATTTCATTGTTTCTTTTAGCCCCTTCACCAATGAATCATTGTTTTCAAAAACATGAACCTTATTTCGCTTAAATCCATTCATCACGGCACCATTTTCATAGTCCGCAGCATAGGTACCTGTAACCATTAGGATATCGATTCCCTCATCAGATACTTTCATTCCAACTTCCATATGCATCTTTTGCGCATAGCTTCCCAATTCAAGCATGTCTCCAAGAACTGCTATTTTTCTTCCACCCAGATTCGAAAAGGATGCAAGCGAAGCGATCATCGATGAAGGATTGGCATTATAGGTATCGTTCACCAAAATCATTCCTCCAACCTCAACTATTGCTCCTCGTAAATCGTTGCCTTCATACTTTTCTATTCCCTTCAATGCCAATTCTGGCTTGACGCCTGCCTCTATTGCTGCAGTAAAAGCCAATAATGCATTTGATACATTATGCCTTCCTTGAACATTCAATACACATGGATATTCATTTCCCTCATGCACCAAAATGAATTTTGATCCTTTTTCCCCATAATTCACATCGTTTGCATAAATATCGCATTCTTCCGTCTTGTTTATTGAAGTAAATACTTTTCGATATTTTGTGTCTTTGCCAATTAATGTTCGCAGAAAAAAGTCATCTCCATTTGCAATCAACACGCTTTTTTCATCCATATTTTCACAAATTTCCATCTTTGCAGCGAAGATATTTTCTTTCGAACCCAGTCTCCCTATATGTGATTCACCAATGTTCGTAATAACTGCAATATCAGGTTCGGCAATACCTGCAAGCAACCTTATTTCCCCTTCTGTGTTCATTCCCATTTCCAAGACTACAATCTCGTGCTCGTTTTCAAGCTCAAACAGAGTCAGCGGCAATCCAATATCATTATTTAGGTTGCCATGGGTTTTATGGATATTGTATTTTTCTTTCAATGCGCAATAAATCATTTCTTTTGTCGTCGTTTTGCCGGTACTGCCGGTAACAGCAACAACCAGCGGATTTACCTTCTTTAGTATCGCTCTTGCTATCATGCGAATTGCCTTTTTAGTGTCTTCTACTATTATCAACTCTGCCTTAACATCCATGCTATGCTCAGCTACAACGGCAATAGCACCTTTTTCTACAGCATCTGCAATAAAATCATGTCCATCGAAAGACGGTCCTTTAAGTGCTATGAACGCATCCCCAGGTTTCACCTTCCTTGAATCGATGACCAGGCAGTTTAAATTCTTTTCCGAGTACTTGCGCCCATCCAATATGACGCCAAGCATACCGGCCAATTGGTTTACTGTAATATTTTTCACGTTAACTCCTCCAATGTTTTGCGGGCAATATCAAAATCATCGTGTTCAAAGCTTTCTTCACCTATTATCTGAAGCTTCTCATGCCCTTTTCCGGCTATCAGAACCACATCTGTGGGTTCTGCCATCATTATGGCTTTTTTTATTGCTTTTTCCCTATTCCTTATGACTTCGTAATGGCCATCTACGATACCGGTTTTAATATCTCTGATTATACATTCGGGATCTTCTCGCCTCGGATTGTCGTCAGTTAAAATTACATATTCTGAACCTTCATAAGCAATCCTTCCCATTATTGGCCTTTTTAAAGTATCCCTTTCACCACCACAACCAAATACAGTAATCAATCGTCCTCTTTTGTATTCGTTTATGGCTTCTATGACATTAGATAACGCATCGGGCGTATGGGCATAATCCACAATGACTTCGATTCCTTTTTCCCGTGATCCCGGAACCTTCTGAAATCGTCCTCTGGCCCCTTCCAATTCAAGAAAAACATCCTGAAGTTCGTGAAAATCAAATCCCATTTCCCTCAATGTTGCATATGCCGCCATTTTATTGTATGTTTCAAATCGGCTTGATGATTCAAATTTTATTTCCTTTTCATTTCGGTATGTCTTGATTGTTATTGCACCGCTTGGTTCTCTGCTCGAAGTCATTATGTCAGCCGCTTCGCGCATTCCATAGGTGATAGCCCGTTTGCCATCTTTGCGCAACGAAGCTACATATGCTTTGCCATATGCGTCATCCGTGTTTATAATTGCTGCCTTTTTCTGCTTTTTCATTAGCATGTATTTAGTATCCGCATATTCGTCCATTGTTTTATGAAAGTCGAGATGATCCTGAGTTAAATTTGTGAAAACAACAATATCGAAATCAACATCTTGAACACGCATAAGTTTTAATGCATGTGAAGATACTTCCATAACAACATATCTTGTGCCTTTATTCCGCATATCCCTAAATATTTTTTGTAGTTCAAGGGATTCCGGAGTTGTTCTTGTTGCGGTTAAAGCTTCATCATCAATGCGCGTTTCTATTGTTCCTATAAGCCCTGATGAAAATCCCAAGCTTCTGAGAGCGTTATATATATATGTCGCAACAGAAGTTTTTCCATTGGTGCCGGTTACACCTATGACCGTCATTCCCTTTGATGGACTGCCAAAATAACGGTTAGCCATTACGGAAAGCATACTTCTTGAATCATCTACAAGCAAGACTGTTGCCCGCGGATACTCTCTAACAATCCATTTAAACCAAGCCGATTGATCAACAACAAAAACACCCGCACCGTTTACGAAGGCCTTGGGGATAAAATCATGGCCATCGCTTTCATAGCCCTTTATAGAGACAAAGCAATCTCCATTCTTAACATTTCTCGAATCATAAACGATGCTCTCAATAATAGAATCAAATTCTTTTCCACCGCTACAGGAAACATATTCTCCCGGTTTAACTAGGTCGCCAAGTCTCATTAGAATACACCTTCATTCCATACATATTTAAAGAAGGCAATTTGCATATTCAAATTGCCTTTCTAAAGTATTATATCATATTCGGTTATTGTTCACTCCACATATATACTAACACTATACCCCTTCTGTGCTTCATATCCTGCATATGGATATTGCTCCAAAACGGTATGTGTTTCTTCTAATGATTCTATTTCCGGCACCATTTTATAACTCAATCCGGCTTTATTTATCTTATCTATGGCATCACGCGCAGCCATTCCCTTTACATCCGGAACAACTACGGACTCTTTCTTTATTATTTCAAGCTCATCTTCTGTATAACGCGGTTCAACTGACATGTGTATTAAACTTTTTTCTATTATTTCCTTAGCAAGCGGTGCCGCTGTCAAGCTTCCAAAATGGCTTTTTTCTGGTTCGTCAATCACTATCAATATAGCAAGTTTAGGATCGTCAATAGGTGCAACGGCAATAAATGAGGAAATAACCTTGTCATCATCATATACTCCATCGATTATTTTCTGTGCTGTTCCGGTTTTCCCGCCTACTCTATAACCCGGTATGTACGCCGCTTTTCCTGAACCGTTGAATACAACACTTTCCATCATCAAAAGCATTTCCATCGAGGTGCTTTGCGAGATAACCTGTCTTTTAAAAACAGGTTCAAAGGTTTCTACAACATGTCCACTATTGTCCGCCAAACCAGAAATCAACCTTGGCTCCATAAGTCTTCCATCATTCGCAATTGCCGAAACAGCAGTAATCAACTGAATAGGCGTAATTGACAATCCCTGACCAAATGACATAGTCGCAAGTTCAACCGGTCCGACCCTTTCAAGCGGAAGTGTCAATCCGCTCGACTCTCCCGGCAATTCTATTCCGGTCTTTTCCATGAAACCAAAGGCCTCAAGGTATTTGTAAAACTTCTCTTTCCCAAGTTTTAATCCAAGCTCGATAAATACAGGATTGCATGAATTTTCAAGTCCCTGGGTAAGGGTCTCTTCTCCATGAGGCCTATAATAACGCCAACATTTAATAATTGTCCCGGCCACATTTATTGAACCCGTTGCATGAAACTTTGTATCCGGTCTTGCAATATTTTCTTCCAATGCCATGGCAGACGTTATTAGTTTAAAAGTCGAGCCCGGCTCATATGTATCACTCACAATTGGATTTCTCCATAATTGGTTCCAATATGTCTGTTTTTCATTTTCATCCAAGTTTATATATTCATCCAATTGGTTTTCATCCACAGGAATTCTGGGATAATTAGGATTATAATCCGGGTATGCAGCCATTGACAAAATATCTCCCGTTTTTGGGTCCATCATAATCGCCATTATCCTTTTTGCGCCAAGTTCTTCTCTTCCCTTTTCTATTATTTGTTCCGTGTAGTACTGTAAAACTTCATCAATTGTCAGTATTACATTTAATCCGTCTTGCGCACCATAATATTTGTCTGTGCCAAAAGGCAACTGGCGACCCAACACATCCGTATTCCTAATCCATCGTCCACTTAGACCCGTAAGGTAACGGTTTAGCTCCAACTCCACGCCAGCCAATCCCCTGTTGTCGGCTGTTGTATGGCCAATTACAAAAGCCCCCAATGCGTCCAGGGGGTAGTATCGTCTCTCGACCTCAGTAAACCATACACCTTCCAGATTTAAAGAATCGATTTCTGCAATTTTATCCTTATCAATCCACTTTCCGATACTTATTAGGCCTTTGCCATCGCTGATTTTTTCAAGCATGGCTTCTGACTCCGCGTCAAGAACATCCGCAATTAATTTTGAGGAAGTCTCAGGGCTTGTGATTCTATTAGCATCTCCCCAAATATTGTACAAGGTCATATTTATAGCCAGTTTTTTCAAGTTCCGATCCAGTATTTCTCCTCTTTGCGCTGGTATAGGTATATCCTTTGTCTGTTGGATTACCGCCATATCGCTATATTTTTCACCGTCAATTATTTGTATTTTAATCAGTCTAACAACCAATAGGATAAATACAGCCATAACAATTATAAGTGTCAGATTCAATCTTTGTTTTGAGCTTTTAGACAGGTACATCCGATGCCTCCTTCAAATCAATCCCACATAAATCCCAGACTCAATATGGAAGAGTAAATATTTCCGAAAAATCCGCTATCCGATTGTTCAACCGGTACAGCTATAGAAACACGGGTAATCTCGCTTACGCCTTCATTCGCATCCAAATACACCATCTGTTGCCTATCGGGAACTCTCATTCCTAATTCATTTAATGCCTTATATTCAATTATACTCGTTTTATTCATTGCTTCCAACTCGATATTACATTTCTCTATTTTCATTTGCAAATCTTCAATTGCCTGCTTGTGTTCATATACCTGGTATTTTATCTCGCTTATTGCCGCATATCCGAACAATACACTTATAAAAAGGGCCCCAATAAGAGCAATAACAATGAATAGCTTCGGTGCCGCAGAAGATTTTTTCTTTGCTTTTTTTCTTCCTGATTCTTCGATTTTCATATCATTAAAATCGTATTCGCTATATCTTTTGTATGCAACCGATGCCATAAAAGGTCCCTCCTTTCCGCTATATACGTTCGGCAATTCTCAACTTTGCGCTTCTTGATCTAGGATTATTTTCAACCTCAGGTTCCGAAGGAACAATAGGTTTTCTTGTTACTATTTTAACTTCCTGCCTCTTATCGCATTTGCATACCGGTAATTCCGGCGGGCATATGCAATCTTTTTGGAGATATTTAAAGGTGTTTTTTACTATCCTGTCTTCCAGAGAATGAAATGTTATTATACAAATTCTCCCTTTTTTCTCCATGCATGCGACAGTATCCGTAATTGTTTTTTCTATTATCCCCAATTCATTGTTTACTTCAATTCTTATTGCCTGGAATGTCCTTTTTGCCGGATGCGGCCCATCTCTTCTCGCCCTTGCCGGAATAGCCTTCTTTATGATTTCAACCAATTCACCAGTCGTTTCTATATCCTTGATTTTTCTTTCATTCTCAATAAATTCGGCGATTCTTGCAGCCCAGTTTTCTTCTCCATAATCTCTTATTATTCTCTTAAGGTCTTCCCTGTCGTATGTGTTTACTACTTCGAATGCCGTAAGGTCCCCTGATGCATCCATTCGCATATCAAGCGGGGCATTCTGCATGTATGAAAACCCTCTGTTCTTGTTGTCAAGCTGGTATGACGAAACTCCCAAATCAAGTATCAATCCGTCAATTTTGCTTATGCCAATTCTTTCAAGAATATTTTTCAAGTTGGAAAAATTATCATGAACAAATGTTATTTTACCCTCGTAAGAACTCAATCGCTTTTCTGCATGGAACAAAGCCTCTTCATCTTGATCTATACAAATGAGCCGGCCTGTTTCACCCAATCTCTTTGCAATTTCGATTGAATGGCCTCCTCCTCCGGTTGTACCATCAACGTAAATCCCGCCTTGGTTAATATTCAATCCGCTAATCGACTCATTCAAGAGTACCGATTCATGTGAAAAAATCATTCCGCATACCTCCTTTAAATCCCTAACAAGGCCATTCTTTCTGCTATATCGTCATAATCGACATTTTCAGCAGCATTGTATGCATCCCATTGTTCCCTGTTCCAGACTTCTATTCTAGTTGATACTCCTATAATGACAACATCCTTGTCCAACTCTCCATATTGTCTCAACACAGGAGGTATAATTATTCTTCCCTGCTTATCCAATTGGCATTCAGCCGCTCCCGCAAAAAACATCCTCGTAAAGATTCTTGCATCTTTACTGGCCAAAGGCAGTTCTTTCAATTTTTCTTCAAAATTCGAAAATTCATTTTTGGGGAAAACGAATAAACAAGAATCCAACCCCTTTGTTATGTAAAAAGTTTCTCCAAGGGATTCTCTGAATTTAGACGGTATGTTTACCCGCCCCTTTTTATCCATCGTATGTTGGAATTCTCCAATAAACATGTTTTCACCCCATTTTGTGGGATTTCGCCCCACTTCATGCCACTTTAAACCTTGTTTTATTAATTCTATACCTTAAACCGTATACCTTCTTTTTTTTTAAAATTATTTTATTTTTTTCCATAAAAAAAAGACCCCTTAAAAAGAAGTCTTTAAAATCAATAAATAAGATACAACTGCACTATCTAAGCAATTAAATTCAATTATGTTTTTTGCTTTTAGAATAATAAATGCCTGCTCCTGCAACAATCAAAGCCAGGCTTAAAAGCTGTGCTACACGAAAGTCGCCAATCATCAAGCTATCCGTTCTAAGCCCTTCTATGAAAAATCTGCCAAAAGAATACAGCATCATATACAATGCAAACATCTGACCGTCGAATTTTTTCTTTTTTCTTATTGCCATCAAGAATATAAAAATCATCAAATTCCACAATGATTCATACAGAAATGTAGGATGTACACCAATCCCATTAATATGAATAGCCCATGGCAGGGCAGTTGGTCTTCCGTAAGCCTCTTGGTTTATGAAATTTCCCCATCTTCCAATGGCTTGTCCTAGAATAAGACCGGGAGCGCATATGTCAGCCAATTTCCAAAATTTTATCTTTTTGTATCTCGTATAAACAATAGCCGTTATCACTCCACCTATTACAGCTCCGTGAATGGCCAGCCCACCTTGTCTGATGTTTATCATTTTCATAATGTCCCCATCATAGTATGAAAGGTTGAACAGAACATAATACGTCCTAGCGCACAGTACAGCAACAGGTACTGCAAAAATCACAAAATCGAGAACCATATTTTCATCAAGGCCCTCCCTGACCGACTCTCTCATGGCAATGACTACGCCAAGCACCAACCCTATGCTTATAAGTATTCCATACCATCTGATACCCATTCCAAAAATTTCAAATGCTATAGGATCCATCACGAAACCTCCCCGTCTCTTGGATAGACGACGCTAAGCACTGTCTTCCCTTCGATACTGTAATTCTTCTGCATTTTCAGATATGTTTCATATTCGAATTTCTCAAGCTCCTTAAAATAGTTAAAAAAGCCTACTCCCTTATGGTATGTCGAAACATAGGCATTTGCAATATATTCCAATGAGTTGAGATATATCAACGATTCACCCTTCAGTTTTCTTTTTATTCTGTCAAAGTCTTCCTCCCATATCTCTTTAGATAATGATTCAATTAATGCTTCTTTCAGAATCTTATACGCTTCTTGCGGTTTTTCACTCTCTCCGCCAATTATTATGTGTCCGTAGGCCGGACCATAAT
>SWCB01005833.1_pt1 | contig 14991 bp, 9 predicted proteins | sample 4692901 | NCBI WGS metagenome assembly SWCB01 (sample SAMN10267276, study PRJNA491770) | bioreactor metagenome | isolation source: DHS bioreactor inoculated with subseafloor sediment | place: Japan: off Shimokita Peninsula | collected 2006-08 | reverse complement strand
CCACGATCATGCGCAGGAACTCCGGCGGCATGTCGCGAAACACGCTGGCGATGCGGATCTCGCGCTTGGCCTTGAGCTTGCCCCCCTGTACCCGCGAGATGCTGGTGTGGGTACCGAGCGCGTGGCGCACGACATGCAGCTTGTTGTCGTAGTTCACCCGCGACAGGGGTGCGGCCTTGCGCATGAAGTCCTGCTTCAGCCCGGTCACGTAGTCGTAAAGTGCGCTATCGGTGCGAACCGCATGCGCCTCCGGGTAGCGTTGCGCCAGCACATCCGCCAGCCTGCCCTGCTCCATGAGCTGACGAACCTGGGCAAGGAGGGCTTCGGGGTAGCCGCTGAGGTATTTCATCGTTTCGCCCCCCGCACTCAGGCGGCCTGCACGACTTCGTCCGCGACCTCGTCACCGGCCTCTTCGCCGAGGAAGCCGCCGCTCTGGTGCGACCACAGTCGCGCATACAGTCCGCCCTGCGCCATCAGGCTGCGATGGTCGCCTTCCTCGACGATGCGCCCCTTGTCGAGCACGACCAGACGGTCCATCGCGGCGATGGTCGACAGCCGGTGCGCAATCGCCACCACTGTCTTGCCCTCCATCAGACGGTACAGACTGGCCTGGATCGCCACCTCGACCTCCGAATCGAGCGCGCTTGTGGCCTCGTCCAGCAGCAGGATGGGCGCATCCTTGAGCATGACGCGCGCAATCGCGATGCGCTGACGCTGACCGCCCGAGAGCTTCACCCCGCGCTCGCCGACATGCGCATCGTAGCCGGTGCGCCCATGAGGATCGGTCAGGGTCTGGATGAAGTCATGGGCCTCGGCGCGCCTGGCCGCCGCGATCATGTCTTCATCGGTCGCATCCGGGCGTCCGTACAGGATGTTGTCGCGCACCGAGCGGTGCAGCAGCGACGTGTCCTGCGTCACCATCCCGACCTGGGCGCGCAGGCTGTCCTGGGTCACCTGCGCAATGTCCTGCCCGTCGATGAGGATGCGCCCCTGCTCGACATCGTAAAAACGCAGCAGCAGATTGACGATGGTGGATTTGCCCGCGCCGGAACGCCCGACCAGTCCGATCTTCTCGCCGGGGCGGATCACCAGGCTCATGTCGTCGATCACCCGCCGGGCCTGGGGGCCGGTCGCACCGTAGGCAAAGCTCAGCTGCTCGAAACGGATCTCGCCACGGCTGACCTTGAGCGGCTGCGCATCCGAGCGGTCCACAACCTGATGAGGCCGGGCCAGGGTGTTGATGCCGTCCTGCACCGTACCCACATGCTCGAACAGGGACGCCATCTCCCACATAATCCAGTGCGACATGCCATTCAACCGCAGCGCCATCGCGGTTGCGGCCGCCACCGCACCGACACCCACCGCGCCCTGTGTCCACAGCCACAGCGCAACGCCTGCCGTGCTCATGATCAGGCCCATGCTCAGGGTGTGGTTGACCACCTCGATGCTGCTCACCAGCCGCATCTGCGCATGCACGGTGTGCAGAAACTCCTGCATCGCGCCGCGCGCATGCGTGGCTTCGCGCCCGGCGTGGGAGAACAGCTTCACCGTCGCGATGTTGGTGTACGCATCGGTGATACGGCCGGTCATCAGCGAGCGTGCGTCCGCCTGCGAACGCGAAACCTTCGACAGGCGCGGTACGAACCACCACAGGGACAGCAGATAGCAGCCCAGCCAGCCGATGAAGGGCAGCAGCAGCCAGCTGTCGAAGCCCCCCACCACCACGATCATGGTGACAAAGTAGATGGTGACGAACACCAGGATATCGGTGAGGATCAGGATGGTGTCGCGCACCGCAAGTGCGGTCTGCATCACCTTGGCCGCAACCCGCCCGGCAAACTCGTCCTGATAGAAGGCCATGCTCTGGGCCAGCATCATGCGGTGGAAATTCCAGCGCAGCCGCATCGGAAAATTTCCCGCCAGGGTCTGGTGCTTGAGCATGGTCTGCAAGGCCACCAGCGCGATGCTTCCGCCGATGATCCCCGCAAGCAGCAGGACGGTGCTCCCCTCTTCGGCCCACAGGCTGGCCGGCTCCACTTTTGCCAGCCAGTCCACCACCCGCCCGAGCATCGCAAACAGCAGGGCTTCGAAGGCGCCGATGGTGGCCGTGAGCAGCGTCATGCCGGCAATGAAGGGGCGCAGACCGGTGGTGCCGGCCCACAGGAAGGCGAAAAAGCCGCGCGGTGGCGAGGAGGGTGCAGCCTCGGGATAGGGGTTGACCAGATTTTCAAACAGACGAAACACGCAAGGACTCTCCATGAACACCGGCGCACTGTCGAGGCCGCCGGTCAGTCGACAAGCGGTATACCAGAAGATGCCCTGCGGACCTGATGCAGGATGAAAACAGCCACGACGGATCCGGCATCCGCATTCATGTCTGCACAGAATTTGGTACTGTAAGAACAAGACGGTCAGCGGCGACCAATCCGCTGCACATACAGGAGAGACGGGCATGAGCGAGTACGACTATCTGGTGATCGGCGGCGGCAGCGGCGGCGTCGCCACTGCGAGACGGGCGGCGGAATACGGCGCACGCGTGCTGCTGATCGAAGGCGGTCGCCTCGGTGGCACCTGCGTGAACGTGGGCTGCGTGCCGAAGAAGGTCATGTGGTACGCCGGCGGCATCGCGCAGACTCTGGCAGATGCACCGGGCTACGGTTTCACCGTTGGCCAGACCTCATTCGACTGGGCCACGCTGAAGCATTCGCGCGACGCCTACATCGACCGCCTCAACGGCATCTACGCCAACATGCTGGAAAAAGCCGGCGTCAGCCTGGTGCGCGGCTTCGCACGCTTTGTCGATGGCCGCACCGTTGAGGTCAATGGTCAGCACTACAGCGCCGAACACATCGTGATCGCCACCGGCGGACGGCCCTCGGTACCTGAGATTCCGGGCGCCGTCCTCGGCATCACCTCGGACGGTTTCTTCACCCTCGACCATCTGCCCGCCCGGGTTGCGGTGGTCGGCAGCGGCTATATTGCGGTCGAGCTCGCCGGGGTGCTCAATGCGCTCGGCAGCAAGGTCACCATGCTGGTGCGCGGCGAGCAGCTGTTGCGGCCCTTTGACGCGATGGTGCGTGAAGAGCTGATGACGCAGATGAAGGACGATGGCGTAAACATCCTGACCAGCACCCAGGCACGTTCGGTCGAGCGCACCCAGAGCGGCGCGCTGCGCGTTGAATGCGATCAGCTCGACCTCGAGGTCGATACCCTGATCTGGGCCATCGGCCGCGAGGCCAATACCGACCGGCTCGACCTTGCCAACGCCGGTATTACCGCCGAGGCCGGCGGCGTGATCGTCACCGACCCCTTCCAGAACACGTCCACATCGGGCATCTATGCCATTGGCGACATTACCGGCCGCGCCGAACTGACGCCGGTGGCCATCGCCGCAGGACGCAAGCTCGCGGCCCGACTGTTCAAGGGTGAAGCCGACGCCAGGCTCGACTACGACAACATTCCGACGGTGACCTTCAGCCATCCGCCGATCGGCACCATCGGCCTCACCGAGGACGAGGCGCGCAAGCAACACGAAACGGTCAAGGTCTACACCACCCGCTTCACCGGCATGTACAACGCGATGACCGAGCACAAACCCAAAACCGCGATGAAGCTGGTGTGCGCCGGCGCAGAGGAGCGCGTGGTCGGCTGCCACATCATCGGCGAAGGCGCGGATGAGATGCTGCAGGGCTTCGCCGTGGCGATCAAGATGGGCGCCACCAAGGCCGACTTCGACTCCACCGTGGCCATCCACCCGACCAGCGCAGAAGAGCTGGTGACGATGCGCTGACACCCGTGCCGCTCAAGGGTGCGCGGCGGCCATCGTCCGCTAGGCACCCTCGCTCGCGGCGCGGATTTTTGCCATCGCCATCGACGCCGCGGCCGTGCGGGTTTCGACGCCGAGCTTCTCGAACACATGTTCGAGGTGCTTGTGCACTGTGCGCGGGCTGGTGCCGAGAATGTCGCCGATGTCGCGGTTGGTCTTGCCCCGGATCACCCAGTACAGCACCTCGGCCTCGCGCCCGGTGAGGCGGAAGGCTGCAATCAGGGCCTCGATCGCGCTGGCGTCGTTCTCTTCGCGCAACACCACCAGCCACTCTTCGTCGCCGGTCTGATCGTGGAACGAGGCCAGCAGGCGACGGGCCCCCTCGCTCGCCACCAGGCCGGGTACCTCACGACGCTCGCGCCGCGCGAGTTCGGCAGCCATGATCCAGTCGAGCAGGCGCGGCGGTGCAATCTCGCTCGGCTCACTGCGCTCGGGCTCGAACCAGCTGCGGATCAGCTGGCGCGCCAGCGGCGTCTGCCATACCAGGCGCCCATCGCTTGCTCGCACCGCGACCGTTGCCTGGCCGAAGGCGTCGAGGGCGCTGCGGGCCTGCTTCATCTGACGCGCGTTCTGCACATGGGCAGCAATGCGGGCGAGCACCTCGGCAGGCTTGATCGGCTTGGTCACATAGTCGGCGCCGCCGGCGGCAAACGCCGCAACCACATGCTCGGTTTCCGTGAGCCCGGTCATGAAGATGAGCGGGATCGCGCGGGTCGCAAAATCGGCCTTGAGTCGCCGCGCCACCTCGAAGCCGTCCATGCCGGGCATCAGCGCATCAAGCAGCACGACATCGGGCAAGCTCTGGCGCGCGCGCGCAATCGCGCTCTCACCGTTGGTGGCGACCAGTACCAGATAGCCGGCTTCGTCGAGCGCATCGTGCAGCAGCGCGAGGTTCTCGGGCACGTCGTCGACGATCAGCACGATGCCTGCAGCAGCGGGGTCGGCAGCACTCAGGGCAGATGGGCTCATGATTCCGGCAAGTCCTTGCGACACAGTATTTCGCGCATGGCGTCGAACTGGAACTGACGCGCGAGTTCGCGCTGCACCCGCACGAACTCGGCATACTCGGGTGCCATGCGTTCGATGTCAGCCAGTCGGGCAAGGATACCGCGCAGGAAGCCCAGTTCGATCAACTCGTCGAGCGCCCGCAGCTCGGCGGCCGGGGGCAATACCAGCTGTTCCACCTCGACCATGGGCACGCTTTCCGCAGCTGCAGCCGGCGCATCTGCCCACACCCATTCGAGCTGCAGGCGGCGACCGATCCAGTCGAGCAGCTCCTCCACGCGGATGGGCTTGAGGATGAAGTCCTCCGCACCGATCCCGACATCGTGATCCAGCCCCTTGTCGAACGCATTGGCCGAGATGATCGCCACCGGCGCCTCGTCGAGCCCGGCTGCGCGCAGCCGCCGGATGGTTTCCCAGCCGTCGATGCCGGGCATCGCCAGATCCATGAAAATCAGGTGGGGGCGGAAATGCGGTACCAGTTCGAGGCAGTCGTAGCCGGACTCGGCCTGACCGACCTCGAAGCCGAGTGGCTCGAGCAAATTCGCCAGCAGTTCGCGGTCGACACGCTCGTTATCCACCGTGAGAATGCGCCGCCGCACACCTTTGTAGCCAATGCGCTGAACGCGCGGCAGCACCTCCGCGGCCTGCGCGTCGTGCAGTTGCGGCAGAAAGAGGCGGACGCGAAACACGCTGCCGGCGCCGGGCTGGCTGTCAACGGTGAGCTCACCTCCCATCAGGTCGGTGAGCATCTTGCTGATCGTCAGCCCCAGCCCGGTGCCCGTCGTCGTGCTGCCGCGGGCGCTGCTGCCGCGGGCGAAGGGCTCGAAGACATGCGCGATCTCGTCTGCAGCGATGCCGGGGCCACTGTCTTCGACCTCGAACAAGGCCATCTCACGGCGGTAGGTCAGGCGCACGCGAACGGTGCCGCGCGCGGTGAATTTCACCGCGTTGCCGATGATGTTGATCAGGATCTGGCGCAGACGCTTCTCGTCGGCACGCACGAACTCCGGCAGCGTGCCAACGATCTCGAAGTGGAAGCCGAGCCCCTTGTTGCGCGCCTGCAGCTCGAACATGGCCACCAGCTGGCGCACGAACTCGGCGAAGGCCAGCGGGCGCATCTCGAGTGCAAACTTTCCGCCCTCGATGCGGGCAATGTCGAGCGTGCCCTCGATCAGCGACAGCAGGTGCTCGCCGCTCCTGCGGATCACGCTCACCGCCTGCCGCCGCTGCGGCGGGATCGCCTCGTCGCCATCGAGAATCTGCGCATAGCCGAGGATGCTGTTGAGCGGCGTGCGCAATTCGTGGCTGATCGAGGTGACGTAGCGACTCTTGGCCTGATTGGCCTGCTCCGCCACGCGACGCGCGTTCTGCAGCTGCTCGTCGGTGCGGCGGTGGGATTCGATCTCTTCCATCAGCAAGCGGGTCTGGCGGTTCGATTCCTCCTGCGCCACCTGCCGGCTCTTGTGCGTCAGCACCATCCACCAGGCCGCAATACCGCCCATCAAGAACAGGGCCGCAAAGGCCTTGAGCAGTACGCCCTTCAGATCGCCCCGCAGCATCTCGCCGGGGTAGCCGGCGGCCAGGTCGACGCTGCGCGCGATCAGCTCATGATAGTAGAGCGTGCCGAGCAACAGACCGAGAAAGGCGGTGATTCCGATCATCAGCAACAGGTAGTGACCGAGCCCGGCATCGAGATAGGGCAACAGGGATTTCGGCAGCAGTTTCTGCAACAGCTCCGACCACTGCACTGACAGGCGTGCATGGGGCTTGCACTGATCTTCGCAGCGCGCATCGAGCGAACAGCACAGCGAGCAGATCGTGCCCTGATAGGCCGGGCAATGGCTGGTGTCCTCGGGCTCGAAGTGCTGGCCACAGATGCAGCACTGGCGGGTCGCCACCCGGGTCTTGCCACCGGTGTTCACCGGTTCGGGCGTCCGCGCAAGGTAGTAGCGCCCCTTGGTCAGCCACGCGATCAGCGGCGAGGTGAACAAGGCCACAACCAGCGCCACGAAGGGCGCATAAGGCTGCAGCGCCGGGCCGAACAGGCCGATGAAGGTACTTACCGACAGCGCCGAGGCGATCAGCAGCGCCCCGACGCCGACCGGATTGATGTCGTACAGGTGGCTGCGCTTGAATTCGATGCCCGGTGGCGACAGGCCGAGCGGCTTGTTGATCACCAGATCCGCCACGACAGCGACCATCCATGAAATCGCGATGTTCGAATACAGACCGAGCACCTGCCCGAGCGCCTGAAAAACGTTCATCTCCATCAGCATCAGGGCGATCAGGATATTGAACACCACCCAGACGACGCGCCCGGGGTGGCTGTGGGTCAGCCGCGAAAAGAAGTTCGACCACGCCAGCGAGCCGGCATAGGCATTGGTGACGTTGATCTTGAGCTGCGACACGATGACAAACAGCGCCGTCACCACCACCGCCCACAGGCTGCTGTCGAACACCGCGGAGAAGCCGAGCAGATACATCTGATTGGGATCGACCGCCTTGTCCGGCGCCATGCCGTTGCGCAGCAGCATCCACGCCAGCAGGGCTCCACCCAGCATCTTGACCACGCCAATCAGCACCCAGCCCGGCCCGCCCAGCACCACGCCGAACAGCCAGCGCCAGCGATTGGTCGCGGTGCGCGCCGGCATGAAGCGCAGGTAGTCGGCCTGTTCGCCCATCTGGGTAATGAGCGCGATGCCGACCGTCATGGCGCCGGCGAAGAGGTGGAAGTCGAATGCCCCGCCCTGCCCGTCGACGCCCGGGTACTGCCACAGACCGGCGAGTGCTGTCGGCTCTTCGCGCAGCAGGAAGAAAAATGGCAGCGCGAGCAGGAACAGCCACACCGGCTGGGTCAGGGTCTGCAGCTTGCTGATCACCGTCACGCCATGCGTGACCAGCGGTATCACCACCAGCGCGCAGATCAGGTAGCCCCAGCTTGGCGGGATGCCGAGCGCCATCTCGAGCGCGTAGGCCATGATCGCGGCTTCAAGTGCGAACAGGATGAAGGTGAAGGAGGCGTATACCAGCGAGGTGATGGTCGAGCCGATGTAGCCGAAACCGGAGCCACGTGTCAGCAGATCCATGTCCACGCCGTAGCGTGCGGCGTAGAGGCTGATCGGCAGACCGGTGAGGAAGATGATGAGGCCGATCGCGAGGATGGCCCAGAAGCTGTTGATGAAGCCGTAGCTGACCAGCATGGTCGCGCCGACCGCTTCGAGCACCAGAAAGGACGCCGCGCCAAACGCAGTGTTGCCGACCCGGAACTCGGACCACTTGCGGAAACTACGCGGGGTGAAGCGCAGCGCGTAGTCCTCGAGCGTTTCGTTGGCGACCCAGGTGTTGTAGTCGCGCCGGATCTTCACCACCCGCTGTGGCGCGGCACCGTGTCCGTCCGTCTGCGCAGCAGCGTCAGGGAGGCGGTCGGAAGGAGAATCGGCAGCGTTCATCGGACGTAAGAATGGCGCAATGCAAAAAGCGATTGCGCCATTCTATGTGAGCCCGGCCGGCATCATGCCGTTTGTTCGGCAGCGAACGACGGAGATCGCCTTACTTTGCCGCGCCCATTTCCTTCAGGGTCTTGGCGAGCAAGGCGGCCTTGTCGATCTGCAGCGGCGCCGGGGCATCGGGCGGACACAGGCTGGCGGGGTCGATACCGTCGCGGTCCTGCCCTGCATCAACAGCACTCGGCAAGTCATCGCGCGACACGTCGAGCGCACGCATCAGGCGCCCCATGCCCGACAGGGTGCGGGCCTCGGCGGTCAGACCGTCGTATCGCGCATTGGTATAGGCGCGACGCGCCTGAAAGTACTCGTTCTCGCTATCGAGCAGGTCGAGCAGGGTGCGCTGGCCGATGTCGAACTGGCGACGGTAGGCCTCGCGCGCCTTCTCGATCGACAGCTGATGCTGGTCGAGGTAGCGCAACTGCTCCTGGATTCGCTGCACGTCGTTGTAGGCAATCGACACTGTCTGACGCAGGTCGCGGCAGGCCTTGTCGCGCAGATCCTTGGCCTGATTGAGCGATTCGGCCGCCTGACGAATGCGGGCGTCGTCCGAACCACCGCGGAACAGGTTGTAGGTCAGCACCAGCTCGACCACGCCGTCGCGTGTGCGGCCATCATAGTTGTCGAGGTTGCGGTCGATCGCCTGGCTGGCACGCAGATCCACGCGGGGGTGGTAGGCCGCCCGGCGGGTTTCGATTGCGGCCTGGCCGGCACGCACGTTCTCGACCGCGGCGTTGAGCGACGGGCTGGTGTTGAAGGCGTCGCGCAAGGCGTCCGCTGCGGTGGGCGGAATGCCCGCGACACCCAGTCTGTCTCCCAGCGGGGTGAGCGCGTCGGCCGGCAATTCGCCGACCACTCGCTGATAGCGGCTGCTGACATCGTGCAGGTTGGACACCTCGGTCAGCAGATTGGATTCGGCCAGGGCCAGACGTCCGGTCGCCTGCTCCAGATCCACGCGGCGGCCGACGCCTGCGCCGGCGCGTTCGGCGATCTGGTCGTACACCAGCTTGTGTTCGACATAGTTCTGCTTCGCGAGCGCAACCAGGTCACGGTAGCGCTGCACGTCAGCATAGGCACGCACCGCCTCGAGCGCGGCCGACTCGGACGCATCGATGATTTCGTAGTAGCGCGCGAGACGGGCGTAGCCGAGGCGGGCCACCTCGCTGCGGGTGTAGAAGCCGTCGTACACCATCTGGTTGAGCGACAGGGTGGCGTTGCTGTGCGTGTAGTAATCCGTCGAACTGCCCTCGAGCTTCTCACTCTCACGGCCAATACTGGTGCTCAGGTCGATCTGTGGCAGGTAGCCGCCGCGCGCGGCATCCTGGTCGGCACCGGCTGCGCGGAATGCGTGCCAGCGTGCCTGCACCTCGGGGTTGCTCACAACGGCCTTGCGCGCAGCGTCGCGCAGCAACTCGGGGGCCGACGCAGCGGCAACAACAGGCAGGCTCGTCAGGACCGCAAGCGAGACCAGCATACGAATTCGTTTCATGGAAACTCCGACACTTCTGAGTAGTGAATGAGCAGCATTGAGCGTTGCCCAACTTGAGCAGGAAGAATCATAACCGCCTTGGCGCGCTGCACAATGCGCACAATTCAACGCTCGCGCGAAGAAACCACGCTGCAAGCACCAGCCAGAAGGCATTCAGCACATTAGCATGGGCATCACTCAACCCAGATAAAAGTCACGCTGCGCCGGTCACAAGAACAGCACAAGACGCTTCGATTCCGGATAATGCAGAGACAAGCACTCCCAGAGCCCCGATGCCCCTGTCCGACCGACCGCTGTTTTCAGTCTGCCTGCCCCTGGACAGATGCTGGCGCGCGGGACAACGGGCCGTGCTCATGCTCGGACTCGCGATCGGTCTGTGCGCAGCGGCGCCAGACCTCGACCGCATGCAGACGCTTGCCGTGGCCCGCTATGGCGACCCGGCCGGCGAAGCGGTCGCCGCATGGCGCCGGATGATCAGTGAAGCCCGCGAACTGGACGAGGCAGGCAAGCTCGCCAGAGTGAACACCTTTTTCAACCGCCGTATCCGCTTCGTGGACGACATCATCGTCTGGAAGCAATCCGACTACTGGGCCACGCCGCTGGAAACACTCGGCCGCGACGCCGGCGACTGCGAAGACTTCTCGATCGCCAAGTACATGAGCCTGCGTCTGCTCGACGTACCGGCCGACAAGTTGCGACTTGTCTACGTGCGCGCCCGCATCGGCGCTGCCGACAGCACCATCACCCAGGCCCACATGGTACTGAGCTATTTCGAAACACCCAGCGCCGAACCGCTGGTACTGGACAATCTGATTGGCGAGATCCGCCCGGCCGGCCGACGCCCCGATCTGTTTCCGGTTTTCAGCTTCAACAATGAAGGCCTGTGGGTGGGCGGCGGCACCACCTCCGCCGCCGACCCCACCACCCGCCTGTCACGCTGGCGCGACGTGCTCGAACGCATGCGCAGCGAAGGACTGCAATGAACCCGTACCCGAAATTTCCCGGAGCACCCCGTCCATGTCACTGATCAAGCAACTCTGGATCGCCATTGTCGTGGTCACCCTGCTATCCCTTGGCGGCAGCCTGGTGGTGAGCACCCTGGCGGCAAAACGCTACCTGGAACAGCAGCTCAACGTGAAGAACGTCGACAACGCCACCGCGCTCGCGCTTTCACTGTCGCAGATGCCAAAGGACCCGGTCACAGTCGAACTGCAGGTCGCCGCACAGTTCGATGCCGGACACTACCGGGTCATTCGCCTGGTCGGACCCGACGGCAACATTCTCGTCGAACGTACTGCCGAGCCCCGTCTCGACGACGTCCCGGCCTGGTTCGTCCGCCTCGCAGCAATCGAAGCTCACCCCGGTGTGGCGCATGTGCAGGACGGCTGGCAGCAGTTCGCCACCCTGACGCTGGAAAGCCAGACCAGCTACGCCTACACCGAGCTGTGGCACAGCATTCGGCAGATGCTGGTGTGGTTCGCCATCATGGCGGCCGCAGCCGGCGTTATCGGCAGTCTGCTGCTGGGCCGCATCACGGCCCCTCTGCGCAAGCTGGTTGGGCAGGCCGAGGCCATCGGTGAGCGCCGCTTCGTCACCACGCCCGAGCCCGCCACCGCCGAACTGCGCGTCGTGGTGCGCGCGATGAACGCGCTGTCCGAACGCGTGCGCCTGATGCTGGTGGACGAAGCCCGGCGCCTTGAAACCCTGCGCAAGCAAACGCAGGAAGACGCCTTGACCGGCCTGTTCGAGCGCCGCCAGTTTCTCAACGTACTCGGCGCGCAACTGGTCGACCACGATGCACCGACGGGCGGCGCACTGCTGATCGCACGGGTCGGCGATCTGTCCGAACTCAACCGTACCCGGGGCAGGGAGTTTGCCGATGCCCTGCTGCGAGCGCTGGCAGACGCCATCCGCAAGCAGATCGGGGAGCAGCCGACATGGGTCGCGGGCCGTCTGAACGGAAGCGACCTTGCAATCCTCGCCCCGGGTGTTGCCTATCTTCCGCTATGGGCCGAGAGCCTGGTCAAGGCTTTGCACGACGTAGCGGACAAGCACGTCACCGGCGGTGACAGCACGGGCATCGCCCTGCCCATCGCCGCGGCCCTGTACTCCCCCGGCGAAGCACTGCCAACGGTGCTGACCCGCACCGATACGGCGCTGGCCGAAGCCGAACTGGCCGGCGGGCGGGCGGTTCAGCTCGACGCCTGGGTGCGCCTGACGCAGCCTCAGCGCGACCAGTCGCAATGGCATCAGCTCATTTCCAGGGCGCTCGATCAGCATGAACTGCGCCTTGAAACCTATCCTGTGCGGGATGGCAATGGCGCACTGGTGCACGTCGAGGCACCGCTGCGCTTGCGGCTCGATGGCGAGTGGCGCGGCGTCGCCTACTTCATGCCATGGGCGGTGCGCCTCGATCTGATGGGGAAGATCGATGCAGCCGTGGTAAAGACTGCGCTGGAACTCATTCGCAACACCGGTCAGGCCGTCGCGGTCAACATCTCGTCCCAGGCCATCCGCAGCGCCGGCTTTCTGGCCGATCTGCTGCACCAACTGGAGATGGCACCCAACGAAGCACCACTGCTGTGGATGGAAGTTCCGGAGCAGGAGGCTGCGCGCAATCAGGCCGAGTTCCGCACGTTCTGCCTCGCGCTCAAACCCCTGGCGTGCAAGCTCGGCCTGGAGCATGCCGGACCGAACTTCAACGCGCTTGGCGACCTGCACGACCTCGGGCTCGACTACCTTAAAGTCGACGCTTCACTGCTTCGCGACCTGGACGGCAACAGCGGCAACCAGGCCTTCGCGCGCAGTCTGTGCATGCTGGCGCACGCTCTGGGCCTGAGCGTGATCGCGGAAGGCGTGGATCACCCTGAGGCCGTCACGATGCTGAGCGATGTGGGCTTTGATGCCATGACCGGCCCCGGCATCCGCTGAGAACGGAAAAAAGGGGCGAGCCCAAAGGCCCGTCCCCCTGCGGGTTCAGATCAAGCCACCATCGTCCCCGCTGCCCAGCAGATTCAGTCCACTGCGCATCGAGGCACGCAAGGACTTGCGCTCCATGAGCTTCGCCTGCGCCTGTTCGGGCAGGTCGGTGAAGCGGATGACATCACGCTCGATCAACAGATCGACGATATCTTCCAGCACCCGGACCAGTCTGAGGTCGGATGCCGTCAGAGTCGCATCGCTCGCCTCCCCCTGCCCGAAAGCCAGCAGCTCCGGCTCGCCATCCTCAACCCACTCGCTGATCGCGCCCTCAGCCTCAAGGCTGGCAGCCACGATGCGTCCCGCTTCATCACGCCTTACGAACACGCATCCATCCTCCGGAAAAAGACTGCTGCATCATTTGTCGATCAGAAGCTGATTATTGGTGATGAGCTGATTAATGATGTCATGACTGCTCAGCGCACTGTCGAAGGTCACATTCTCCAGCACGATGGTCTGATCCTCCGCGCCCGCCGAGTACCCTCCCGCAAAACCGCCACTGCTGCTGACATGCAGCACGGTATTGCCAGAAACCTGCTCGACACTCAGGAAGTTGTCGATCGTTGTGCTGCTTTCGTCCTTAAGCAGATCGGCCAGATCCAGACGGTCGGCGTTACCGGTACCGTCATAGATGCCGACGGTAAAGTCACCAACGGTGTCCACCGCCGGGTTCCCTGCCGTGCCGCCATCGTTGAGCTTCCAGACGAAGGTGTCGGCGCCGAGATCGCCAAGCAGACTGTCATTGCCCCCACCACCCTGCAAGGAATCATTGCCGGAACCGCCCGACAACAGATCGTCGCCTGCGGCACCCACGAGCTCGCTGCCCGGCGCGACAGTGTCTGCGGTCCCAACGATGATCGTGAAGCTCTTTACCGACAGCGCGGTGTCGCCGTTGGGCTCGACCGAACTGGCGCTCACTTGCAGCGCGAAATCCGTGGATGATCCGCTCGGCGACGTAACCGTCAGCGTCGATGTATCCCAGCCTGCAAGGCTGAGCACGGCATCTGCAGACGAGGATGAGTATTCGTTTCCGCTGCCATCGCGCAAAACCGAACCAGCAGGAATGCCGCTCATGCTAAGGCTCGACAAGGCTTCGGAGTTATCCTGGTCCTGCGCGAGCACGGAGATGTCGATCGGATAGCGCGTCTCCAGCACTGGCTGTGTGGTACCCACGTAGGTGAGCCCGGTGATGAAATAGTCGCTCCCGTCCCCGGTTTCGACGCCCGGCCCTTGTGCATAACCGCTTTGCGCCTTGAACACGACGGTGTCGAATGTCCCGCCGCCAGAAACCGACATCGTCACCGAACCCGTGTTCTTGTTGGCAGCAGCAACGAACGTCCCGCTCGCGACCAGCACGCCATTGCTGTACAGCTCGTAAATCCCCTGCTCCGACCGGCCTGCAACACCGTTGTCTTTCTCATACAGATTCGAGAATGTCGCCGTGGCACTGGTCAGCGCATAGTCAAACTTGAAAACAAGCTGCTCGGACGTGTCATGCTCATAGCTGTATCCGATCTGCGTCACGGAACCGGGGTGTGTCCCTGTCGCACCGATCTTCCCCCCCCCCAACATAGACGTTCGAAGCGGATACGGACGTCAGCTGCCCGGTCAACGGGTCAACGTTTGCAGCGCCAACCGTCACGCCCGACGTCGAGAACAAGTTCGAACTCGTCAGTGCACCACTCACTGGTGTACCTTGCGAAACGGTAACCTGTACCGGACTTCCAAGCGCGACCGTGAACGATGCTGCATCGGCTACCGGCTCAATATCGATCGACAGGCTCTTTTCGGCACCGAGATCGCTGCCGTCAGTTGGCTTGAACGAGAAGCGCGCGTAATCAGCCTCTTTGTTACCAACTCCAGTCCCGCCAAAGACGTCGCTGCCCGACTCATCAGCGGCAGGGACGAAGCGCAGGCTACCGCTTGCAATATCGGCCTGCGAAATCGTCTGATTCAGCGTCACATCCTGCCAACTGCCACCCGAAAACACCTGCAGCACTCCATCTTCAGGCAACACAGTGACCTGAATGCCAAGCGATGCCAGATCGGAGTCAGCATCCGTGACGTTGAAGTCGGCCCAAGAGAATACGTAAGCCGTATCCTCGACGCCGTACACCGCGCCATCAGTAGCTGTCGGCGCGGCGTTGACCGGGGTGACCGTAATCACGCCCGTGGCCGGGGTGCCGTCT
>SWCB01006058.1_pt1 | contig 15058 bp, 8 predicted proteins | sample 4692901 | NCBI WGS metagenome assembly SWCB01 (sample SAMN10267276, study PRJNA491770) | bioreactor metagenome | isolation source: DHS bioreactor inoculated with subseafloor sediment | place: Japan: off Shimokita Peninsula | collected 2006-08 | reverse complement strand
ATATAATAACATAACTATAGTTTCTCTTTTACCCATCATTTTTAATTCTTTTTCGCTCATAAATATAGATGATAGAGAAATAATTACACCAAATAAAATAGAGGAAACAAAAATACCTAATATGATTGCAGGATTTAATAAACCAAGAATAATCCCAATCGTTAGCATAATATATCCTTGTGCTTCAAAAAATGGTCCTAAAAATTCAAACACAAAGAAATATGGGTATCCAATAAATCCAATTTGTTTATATTTTGGATTAAATGATAACTTTCGATGATACGAAAGGATATCAATTAAACCTCTTTGCCATCGATTCCTTTGTTTTAAGAGTGTTTTTAAGTCACTTGGTAGTTCAGTATAACAATGTGCATTATAAACATAAGCTACCCTATATGGATCCTTTTCTTCTAATGCTTGTCGTGTCATTCTAACCACAAGTTCCATATCTTCGCCAACAGTATCTTTTTTTAACTTACTACTGCTTGTTAAATAGCCACCTGTGTCAATTAACTTTTGTTTATGAAATAATCCAAAAGCTCCAGAAATAATCATTAAGCTTTTTAATTGACTCCATCCAATACGACCACTTGTAAAAGCTCTTAAATATTCGATGGTTTGAAATCTACAAACCATTTCACTAGGTATCCCTCTTTTTTCAACTCTACCTTTATCAAATTTAAAACCATTAGCTGGATATATATTGCCACCCATGGCAATATATGGCTTAGTATCATCTAGCATGGTTGATGCTAGTTTTAATAATGCATCACCTTCTAATATACTATCTGCATCAATACCACATACATAGGGTTGTTTACTTAAATTAATACCTACATTTAAAGCATCAGCTTTCCCACCATTTTGTTTATCAACAACAATTAAATTAGGAATATCCTTTGTGTAATAAACACCTCTTATCTTTTTAGTCCCTAAATGATTAAGATGAGATGAATGCTTTCTTTCTAAGTTAAAATGAGCAATCATAATATTTAGCGTTTCATCTTTTGATCCATCATTTACAACAATTACTTCATAAATCGGATATTTTAAATTTAAAAGACTTGTAATGCTATCTATAATATTCATTTCTTCATTATAAGCTGGTGCAATGATAGATATCCCTGGTAATAGTTTTTCAGAAAATAGTAATGTGTTTTTTCTAGTTTGAGAGAGATTGACCTGTCTTCTAGAGTTGATTAAGGCTAAAACAAATAAAATTATATAAATTAAATTAATAATTACAAAATAAAAGATTAAATACACATTTACATCGATGATAAAACCTTCAACAATTTTTCTTAATGATAGATCAAAAATAGACACATTTAACTTAATGACATAAATAATTGGAAATAACAATAGCGAAAAGAACATCCATCTAAGCATCCAATAAATTTTTTGTTTTTCAATAGGTACTTTTTCTTTTTTCTGGATGATAGGTGCTAATTTTTGCAATCCCATCTTTTTTAATAAATCTTGATTAAGATATATTCTAAACTCATTTGTCATTTCAGTATCATGACTTAAATGAAGTTTAATTATATTAAGCAAAAAGGCTTCAATATGTTGATTTCTATTTTGATTTAAAAAATCAACGATAGGTTCAATTATATTTTGTTTAAGCATTCCATTAACAATTTCTTTTAGTAATTCTTTTTGTGTATCATATATATCTAAAATAATATAGTCTATGCGATCTGAAAAAACACTGATAAGCATTTCTTTTTGATATTGCGCTAATTTAGAAAATATGCGCAATAAATGATTTAAAAATGATCGATCATTTAAGACAATCTTAGATAATGTTTTTATTCTAATGTCTTCTAATTCGCCTTCAATATATCCATCAATGATTTTATTAATGCATGTTATACATGGTTCATAATATAAAGATGATATTGCAAAAGATCTCACCATCATATCATCATGCTCTAAATAAGGTGCTGTTGATAGTATTTCAGGTGTATGCTTAAATATATTTTGTAATATTTTTTCCTTTAATTGTTCATTTATGCTTTGATCATAAGGATGATCATTAATAATCCAAGATAACGTTTTTTGCATATAGTCAATTAAAAAGGCGTCAGAATGAAAAGATCCAATTCTTATTAGACCTAAGACAATTTGATAACGTTTATCATCTTCATATGATATAAATGCATCATAGACGCGTTTATAATTATTTCCAAGCAAGATGCATAATCGATCATGATACGCATCTGATGAATCTACCAAAGATTCAATAATATATGGCAAATACTCATTTTTTAAACCATAACGCATATTAGCTACAATTCTAATTTTAACAGCTTCATTTTTTTCTTTCAAAAATCTTTTAAACAAGATTTCATATGCATACTCTGTACGTAATTTAGAGATGTAATAAACTGCAATCTTTCTTTTATATGCACTTATAGAATGAATCAATTTAAATTGTTTTTTTATAAACTTTGAATCTTTAAAGTCATCAATAATCTGTTTTCTTACACTTGGTTCTAAATGTATTTGCTCATCAACATCGATTAATGCATCAAAAAAGAATTTTTTTGATACAGGTATATATACATCTACTTGATCGATATATTTTTTAAAGAGATAATCTCTAGCTTTTTGAATTCGTAATGATTTTTTGTCATGTCTTTTCTTTTGTGTAAATATTAAGAACATAAACACTATAATGATAGCACCAAAAGAGCTAGACACTCCATAAATGATATCTAACATTATAATTTTACCTTCTTATCTCTAATTCTTTTAATATGTCCAATTAATTCATCAGGAATCATTGGTTTTTGTAAGATTAAGTCAATATCAAGCATATTACATCTAGTTACTACCTCTAAATTCTTAAGATGACTAACCATGATAAATGGTATGTTTTTAAATGTAAGAGATTCATTAATCTTTTGTTTAAGTTGAAATCCATCAAGTTTACTTAGATTAATCTCTGAGATAATGATATCAACATTATGTGTTTCTAGTTGTTCATAAGCTTCATAAATATCGGTAGCCATAATGAGTTTATAATGAATACGATCGAAAATTCTAGCCATAAGATTTTGATATGTTTCATCCTCATCAACTAAAAGGATAATCCCTTCAGTATATGTATCTTCATCTGTGTATTTATCAAGAATTTGTGCTTTACCTTTTAGTTTGGCTCTCTCTAATCTCATTTGGGATAGTTCAATAAATTGATTAACTCTTTCATCTAAAGGATAGCGATTATTAAGTTCATCAGCTGTTGTGATACTTATGGTAATCGTAATATCTTCAATAAATAGATCAGACTTTTTGACTTGTTTGCTTAAGTTTAAAGCAAAAGCAGTCAATGCTTTTTCTTCTATGTCATGCTTATAAACATAAATGCCAGGACCAGTTTGTTTAAATAATACTGTATCTTCTGTTTTTATGTTTTGCATTAAATGCACTAAATTTCTTAATGTCTCATTACCTTTATGCGTTCCATATTTTTTATTGATGGCTAATAGATTATCAATGTGAACCAGTATTAGACCACGGACATGGTTTTCTTTTAATGGTTTATCTAAATTATTCAATAAATGACCAATCATAAATTTTTGATTATATAAATCTGTGATTTCACATCGAAGAAGTTTATCTGTAGTTTCACTAATTTTTGAAGATAATTCTAAAACTTTTTCTTTTAAATGTGTTTTTTCTAAATTTAAATCAGCAATTTTTAGTGCTTGCTCAACTTGACTTGTTTTGTAAATAGTTGGTAATTCAATATGATGTGTATTGTGATATTTCTTTACAATGGGTTCTAAAATCATTAACCAAGAGATACTTTTTTTTTGATAAATGATATCAAAAAAATCATTCCACAATTTATAATCTTTTAATTTTGTTGATTCTATTTCAATATGAGGATATAAATCAAGATGTATATCTGAATCTTTAAAAACATCTAAAATAGTCGCTCTATGATATTTGCTTTCTAATCTTTTTAACATATGATTGCATATAGTTTCATAATTAAATGACACATTTTTATCGTTTTTATATTCAACAACTTGATTAGAATTATAAAAATCATAAGCTAAAACCTTAGCATATACATCAGGTATCATCGTGTTTTTCAAAGCACATCCAAGTCGTGGATATATGAGTATAAGGTTATATTTTTTTAATTTTTTAATAGCTTGTCTAACAAATTCCACACTTGGCATGATGTTTTCATGAAATTGATTGATAGACAAAATTAATTTTTCTAAATGCTCACTTTGACATCCTTTTTGAGAAAAAAGATGAGATGAAAATAAAATACCTTCTTCTTTAAAAACTGTCATAAAACATTCTGGAAAGGGAAGGAATGGAATAGGTATAAATTCCAATGTTAATTTATCAGCTATTTTTAATTTATAATTTATAGATGAAATTGATATTAATTTATTATCAAGCATATCATTAAGATATGGTACACCAGATTCATTAACAATGAGTTGACCTTTAAATCCTCTTTGATTTAAATCATCAAGCGATGAAAGATTTAAATAATCATTTGATTGCAAGATGATATATGATATATCAGATATCTTGATATGAGATTTCAAAGATTCAAGTAATATAGGTATATGATGTTTTGAACCTGGATCAATTAAAATCGATCCATTTTCTCTATGGATAAGATATGCATAACGTTTCACTTTATCTTCAATTAAAATAGGAATGACCATGTTTTCCATAAAACCCCTCATTTCTTTTTATAAATAATATATACTTATATGCTTTAATTCATTATATCATGTATAAATATTTTATGAATATCTCTTTTTAGCATATGGATATAAAAAATACACTTAAAAATTATTTTAAGTGTATTTATATGAACATATTATGCCTAGTTTATTTATCTGTTTTTGGTTTAGGCTTAATTAAATTGTTATAATAATCTGCTTTGTTGACTTGATGATTTCTAGCAATTGAAAGTGAACCTTTAGGTACATCTTCAGTAACTGTAGATCCAGCAGCAATAAAAACTTCATCTTCTATGGTAAGTGGAGCAACCATATTTACATTACATCCAATAAAGACATCATTACCAATTATGGTTTTATGTTTTTTAACACCATCATAATTAACTGTAATAGATCCACAACCAAAGTTTACATTAGATCCAACTTCTGCATCACCTATGTACGATAGGTGAGCGGCTTTTGTGCCTGAACCGGTTGTTGAGTTTTTAACTTCCACAAAGTTACCTACTCTATTGTGATCTCCGATGTTTGCATGATTTCTTAAATGCGCAAATGGCCCAACAGTCGTATGTGCACCAACAGTTGAATCATAAATTAAGGAATGCTTAATTTCAGCAAATTCATCAATATTTCCATTATGTATTTCAGTATTAGGTCCAATTACTGAACCTTCTCTAATAGTAGACATACCGGTAATTGTCGTATTCGGATAAATCGTTACACCTGGTTCTATAATGACATTATGTCCAATAGTAATGGTATTTGGTGAAACCATTTCTACACCATTTAACATATGATTTTTATTAATTTCATCACGTAAATATCGCTCTGCGATACTTACTGAATATAAATCATTAACACCCATCATTTGATATGCTGATCGCACAACAAATGATCCTATTTTATAATCATGTTTCATTAAAGCAACGATATCAGTTAAATAGTATTCACCTTTACGTTCATTTTTTTGAATTTTCTTTAAGATTTGAAATAATATCTTATTATCTATAACATAAACACCTGAGTTTACTTCTTTAATAGCCTTTTGTTCACCTGTACAATCTTTATCTTCAACGATTGCAGAGATAGACCCATATTTATCACGAACAATACGACCATAAGACTTAGGATTATCAAAAACCATAGAAACAACTGTTAAATCATTTCCCATTTCTTCGTGTGCTTTTAATAGTTTATCAGTTAATTTAATTTCCATTAATGGCATATCACCTGGAAGAATAAACGTAACACCTTCTTTATCAGCTAAAACACTTTCAGCTGATAATGCAGCATGACCTGTACCTAATTGTTCAACTTGTTCTGCATAATGAACTCTTTTACCTAAAATATCCATTAAGACTTCTTTTTTATGCCCAACAACAACTACAGTTTCATTAATTGCAGTCTTTTCAAGTTTTTCTACGATGTATTCAATCATTGGTTTTTTCAAAATTGGGTATGCACATTTTGGCATATCAGTCTTCATTCTAGTTCCCTTACCAGCAGCAAGTACCAATCCATATGTTTTACGCATTGTCATCAACTCCAAATTCTTTTATTTTTTTAACTATTTTATCAATGGTATGTCTCATCACACTTTCATCTGAATGAGAAACAGTAACTCTTATAAGACTTTCAGTGCCCGATGGTCTAACTAATAATAGACTATCAGTACCAAGTGAAATTTTGATATTTTCTAAAAATATTTTCATATCTTTAGTTTTTAAGATCGATTTATCAACATCTTTGATATTGATTAATTGATATGGATATAAATTTAAACTTGATGTGAGTTCTTTTAATGATTTATTTTCTTCTGCCATGATTGATAATAGATAGATTGCTACTAGTAAGCCATCCCCTGTATGAAGTAGGTGTCTCATGATGATATGCCCTGAATTTTCTCCACCAATGACATAATCATTTGATGTTAGTTCAAGTGATACATATTTATCTCCAACATCTGTTAAAGATACTTCAATATCTTTTTCTTTTAATGCTTTTAGTATACCAGGATTACTCATCTTTGTTAAAACAACATGATTATGTTTTAATAAGTTTTTCTTTTTTAAGTAAGATGAAATGATATAAATGATTTCATCTCCATCATAGATTTTATCTTGATCACAAATTAAAAGTCGATCCCCATCTCCATCAAAGCTAAATCCAACATCAAGATGATACTCTTTAACATACTCATGAATATACTCCATGTGAGTTGATCCACAATTTTTATTGATATTGAGTCCATCAGGGTTATTTCCTATTTGAATAGCATCTGGAGCATATTTATTAAATAGTTTATGTGCAATTTTATAGTTCGCACCATTTGCTGAATCATATGCTATTTTTAAGTTAGTGTGTTTAACACTAAATTGATTGTATAGGTTTAGATAAGTAGATTCAAAATCACTTGATAGATCAAAATCTCCAAATGTTTTAACTTCTAATTTTGGGTGATCAATAAATGATTCAATAATCTCTTCTTCTTTTTCGGTCGTCTTAAAGCCTTTATTAAAGACTTTAATCCCATTATCTGTATAAGGGTTATGTGAAGCTGTGACCATGACACCAATGATTGATTTTTCTTTTGCGTAGTAAGCAACCATAGGTGTTGAACAAACACCTGCAAAAGAAACATCAAGACCTTCAGATAATGCGCCAGCTGCAATCATATGCGCTAGCATAGGTGATGATTGTCTTGTATCATATCCGATAACAACTTTATTGATCTCTATTGCATATTTTAAGCCTTGTCCTAATCGATAAGCTAATTTTGCACTTAAATGTTCAAATGCTTTTCCTCTGATACCGTCTGTTCCAAAATATTTTCCCATAATAAGCTCCTTATTCTACTGTAACACTTTTAGCTAAGTTTCTAGGTTTATCTATATCATGTCCGCGTTCTAAGGCTGCATAGTATGCAATAAGTTGTGTTGGCACGACCATAACCATAGGCGTTAAGAGCGGATGTACATCCTTTAAGATGATATCATCACGCTCTTGAGATGTATTAGTTAAAGATATAATCATCGTGGATGCACCACGAGATATAACTTCATTTAAATTAGATCTGGTATTTTTTGATATTTCTTTGCTTGAAATAAGTGCGATAACAGGTGTTCCTTCTTCGATTAACGCAATGGTTCCATGCTTTAATTCACCAGCAGCAAAACCTTCTGTTTGAATATATGATATTTCTTTTAATTTTAAGGCAGCTTCTAGTGATGTATAGTAATCAAGGGTTCTACCTATATAAAAACAATTTCTCTTCGTAATTTTATCATGTACTAAAGATGATATATCTTGTATAGCTAGGAAATCTTCTATCGATAATGCTACTTTAGTTAATTCTTTGATGATATCCAATCTTTGTTCAGATAGTGTATTGCATAAAATTGATAATACCGCAACTTGCGCAACATATGCTTTTGTAGAAGCGACTGCAATCTCTGGACCTGCAAATAGTTCTAGGTAATAATTAGATTCTCTAGCTAAAGTTGAGGTTTTAACATTAGTTATGGTTAAAGTTTTATAATTTAGTTTTTGAGTTTTTAATAAGCACGCTCTTAAATCTGCAGTTTCTCCAGATTGCGAAATCATTAGAAAAAATGGTTTTGCAGTTAATAAAGGTGTATGATATGCAAATTCTGATGCGATATGTACTTCTACAGGAATGTGAGTTAGTTCTTCAAACAAGTATTTACCAATATAGCCTGCATGCATAGATGTACCAGCAGCAAGTATATAGATTCTATCAGATTCTTTAATATCTTTTAAAATATCAGATGATATATTAATTTTATCATGCTTAAAGTAGTTTTGAACTATTCTACGCACAACTGATGGTTGTTCGTATATTTCTTTAATCATATAATGCTGATACTCACCCATATCTGTTGAGGATTCATCTAGATCAATTTCTAGATAAATTAGGGGTTGTAATTCATGATTTAGATTATATAGTTTAACACTATCAGCTTCAGCTACTACAAATGTATGATCAGCTAATGCAATATATTGGTCTGCATAACCTAAAAGAGCCATTAAGTCAGAAGCAATGGTGATGCCATCATCACCTGTGCCTAAGACTAATGGAGATTTGTTTTTTGCTGCATATATGGTATCTGGAGTTTGTGTATCAATGACTAAAAGTGCGTAAGAGCCTTCTAATAGTTTTAAAGTAGTTAAAATAGCATTTTCTACGTTTAATTGTTTTGTGAAGGTTTCTATGAGCTGTGCGATGACTTCAGTATCAGTTTCTGAATAGAAAAAGGAATCAGATAAGTATTGTGATTTGAGCTCTTCATTATTTTCAATGACGCCATTATGCACAATTATAAATCTTTTAGATTGTGAATAGTGAGGATGGGCATTTTCTTTAGTGACTTTGCCATGAGTTGCCCAACGTGTGTGACCAATACCTATATTTGATTTTAGTGTGTTTTTTGTTAAATCTATAAGCTTTTGGACTCGTCCAAAATCTTTATAGATGTCAAAAGATCTAAATTTGGAATTAAATAAAGAAATACCCGCAGAATCATATCCGCGGTATTCTAATTTAGTAAGTCCACTTAGGACAACTTCTTTTGCGTCTTTTTTATTACCTATGAAACCTACAATGCCACACATAGAAATTCCTCCTGATGTTTTTTATACAAGTTAATACTATTATACTATAAAAAACACATCTTTTGTAATTCAAAATCTTGAAATAGATAATAAAGTATTTATTTAGTTCAAAAATAGAAATCTATTTAAAATAAAAAAAACTAGAAATAATAACCACTCATTCTAGTTTTTTAGTAAATATATTGATTAAACTAATAAATATCTGTCTTAAAGAAAAACTATTTTGTATAGGATTTAAATCATCTCAAAATAGTTTTCTTGTATTCTACAAAAGCTATCAGCTTTGCTGAAACAATTCAATTTGAACTTAATTTTTATGTGATAATCATTTAAAGTGAACTATCTAATATATGATTATTTTAGTAATCTAGACATCTTTTTGTATCTCATTAAGAACAAAAGTCAAATAATTTCTATAAAAAGTATAAATCCCTTGGCACTATGTCCCGAGGGATACTCAAGAACTGTCTGTTACTATGAAAATCTGCATTAGGAACTGTCGATATCTTTGCAACTGTTGCATCAAATGGATCAAAAAACGAAAATTTTTTTCTTTAAAATCAAGCGTCACTTATTGTCTTAACAAAGAGCAAATCATACTATCTTTTACTTGTCAAGTATGTAATGTGCATAATCTTGCCCTGAGTCTTTACTTTGAACTGTCGGTCATTATGAAACCAATGTACGTGGCTATGAAATGTCTTTGTTAAGACCTGGAAGTCACTTCCAAAATCTCTCATGTTCAAAGTGAAGTGTCAAGGGTCAAACTGAAAATTCACATAAAAAGTCGTATTGTTATACATCTACCCTTGACCCTTTGAAGTAGACTGTCAAAAATAGAAAATGTAATTGTTATGAAACTGATGTACGTTGTATGTACGTGGTTATGAAAATACAATATATATCTTGCCTTGACCCTTAACTTTAGACTGTCGATTGCTATGAAACCAGTGTATTTTGTCATGAAATACATTTACTTTATGTGAAAAGTATTTTTTAATACCTAAGAAATTTTTATATGAATGATTATTATCTCACAGTTACCCATATATTTTATATTGAATATCTAGGAAAGAGTTTAACATAATAAAAGTAAATTAATTTTTGGGGTTATATCCATTGGGATTATTTCTATGCCAATTCCAAGCATCTCTTATTATTTGTTCTATAGAATCAAACTGTGGTTGCCAATTTAAAACCTGTTTAGCCTTGTCTGATGATGCTATTAAGATTGCTGGATCTCCTGATCTTCTATTTTTTATTTCTACCGGAATAGAATGTTTTGTAATCATTCTGGAAACTTCAATAATCTCTTTTACTGAAAATCCTTCGCCGCTACCTAAGTTGAAAACATTGCTTTCATTATTTCTCCTTAAATATTTTACTGATAGATAGTGAGCTGAGGCAAGATCGATAACATGTACGTAGTCTCGTATACAAGTTCCGTCTCTGGTTTCATAATTGTCACCAAATATGAAGATTTTATTTCTTTTACCTAATGGAACTTGTAAAACTTGAGGAATCAAATGAGTTTCGGGCGTATGATCTTCACCTATCATACCAGATGGATCTGCCCCTGATGCATTAAAATATCGTAATGAAACATATTTTATTCCATGTGCTTTTTCTATCCATTTCATCATTTTTTCCATTGCTAGTTTAGTTTCACCATATGTGTTTGTTGGATTGGTAGGACTTGATTCAAATATAGGTATTTGATCGGGTTCACCATAAGTTGCAACAGATGATGAGAAAACTAATCTTTTTACATTGTACTCTTTCATTACTTCCAATAAACATTGCATACCATAAACATCATTATTATAGTATTTCAGAGGTTTTTCCATACTTTCTCCAACTAAAGAATAAGTAGCAAAATGAATAACAGTATCTATACTGTGTTTTTTTAAAAACATTTGATAATTCTTTTTTTTCGCGAATATCTATTTTGTAAAAATGGTCTACATTTATAGATTCTCTATGTCCGCTTTGCAAGTTGTCAACTACAATCACATGTTCTTTTTTTTCTTGTAAATATTTAACAGTATGTGAGCCGATATAACCTGCGCCGCCAACTACTAATATACTCATTCAAACACCACATCCTTAAAATATATAATAAAACCTTATTTTATTTTAATAGAAAAAATTATAAATAACGCATCATTATTTTATATTGTTTTTTCTAATATGTCAGCAATTCTTATACAAGCATTACCATCTCCATACGGATTGCTTGCCCTGCTCATTTTCTTATACTCTTTTTCATTTTTTAATAATGATTTAAATGCATGATATATTTTCTCTTCATCAGTACCAACAAGCTTAAGAGTACCAGCTGAAATCCCCTCTGGTCTCTCAGTAGTTTCTCTCATGACTAAAACTGGTTTACCTAGACTTGGAGCTTCTTCTTGAATTCCGCCACTATCTGTAAGGATAATATATGACCTAGCAAGGAAATTATGAAAATCAACTACTTCAAGAGGTTCTACAATTTTAATTCTTTCACTATCGCTAAGTATTTCTCGCGCTATTTCACGCACCACTGGATTCATGTGTATAGGGTATATAGCCTTTAAATCAATATTTTCATCAATGATTCGCTTTATTGCTCTAAACATATTTTCCATCGGTCTACCAATGTTTTCTCTCCTGTGTGCTGTTATCAAAATTAACTTGCTATCTGATACCCAAGTAAGGAGTTCATGACTATAATCTTTACGAATAGTTGTTTTTAGAGCATCAATCGCAGTATTTCCTGTCACAAATATATTTTGCTCCTTTTTACCCTCACCTAGAAGATTTTGTTTTGCAGTCAAAGTAGGAGCAAAATTGAAAGTTGAAATTATACTAACTGCTTGTCTATTAAATTCTTCTGGATATGGAGAGTAAATATCATATGTTCTTAACCCCGCTTCAACGTGTCCCACTGGAATTTTCATATAATAGCTAGCTAAAGCTGTTATAAATGTTGTTGAAGTATCGCCATGTACAAGTACGATATCTGGCTTTATATCCTCCAGTATTTTCTTCATTTTTTCCATAATGTTAATAGTAACATCGAACAACGTCTGATTTTCCTTCATAATCAATAGATTATAATCTGGAACAATATTAAATGCATCTAAAACTTGTTCTAACATTTGCTTATGTTGACCAGTAACACAAACGATGGTATTAATTCCTTCTCGTTTTTTAAGTTCTTTAATCAACGGGCACATTTTTATGGCTTCAGGTCTAGTACCAAAAGTAACCATTATGTTTTTCATTTTTATCACCCTCCCTCTATTATAATTTGTAAACATTCATATCTTTACATATGTTCTTTGTATCTAAGATTATCTTGCTTTTGATTATATCAAGTTTATTCTTGATGTGATTATGTGCAGTTATTATTACCAAAATATTTATGTTGTTTATAAAATCGACAAAATCCATTACTTGATTTTCTACTATTTTTCTCTTCACAAAAGGGTCATACACTTTTATACCTTGGGCAAATTTTTTTCCCATAACCTTAAGTAGCTGAAGTGTTGGACTTTCTCTAGTATCGTCAACATTTTCTTTATAAGACAATCCATATATACCTACTTTAGATATATCAGTGATATTATTTTCCATCATTATATGTTTAATTCTATTGAAAACATGAGCAGGCATTGAGTCATTTATTTCTCTAGCTGTTCGTATCAGTCTTGCATTTTCAGGGTAATCTCCTACTAAAAACCAAGGATCAACAGAGATACAGTGTCCACCTACACCAGGACCAGGTTGCAAAATGTTAACTCTTGGATGCTTATTGGCAATTCTGATTATCTCATACACATCCATGTCGTCAGTCCTACATATTTTTGCTAACTCATTAGCAAATGCAATATTAATATCTCTAAAGGTGTTTTCGACTACTTTTGTCATTTCAGCAGTACGAATATCGGTAACAACAATTTCAGATTTACAAAAACTAGAATATATTTTTTTAACTTTTTCACCAATCAAAGAGTTATCAGCACCTATTGTTCTAGAGTTGTTTTCTAATTCATGTATCATATTACCTGGAATGATTCTTTCTGGTGCATGTACTAAATTTATATCCTTTCCTAATATCTTTCCATATTTTTCAATTAGAGGTCTAATATAATTATCAGTTGATCCTGGGGAAATCGTAGATTCAATAACTATTATTGCTCCTTCCTTACAAACTTCTAAAACTCCTTTTACTGCTGAAATAACATATTTTAAGTCGATTTTCTTACTACTTTGAACATATGGAGTAGGTACTGTAATAATATACATATCTGTACTTTGATATTCAGTAGTGAACTTGATACCATTTCGAAAAGCTTCTTCAAACAAGGTTTCTATTCCACTTTCTTCAAAAGTTAGAATACCATTGCTTAACGAATTCACTAAATCTACATTTACATCAGTCCCTACAATCTTTTCACCACTTTTTGCAAGCATTAAAGCTGTTGGCAGTCCAATGTAACCTAAACCTATTATATTAATCATTTGTTACCTCCTATTTTTTTGGGTTTAATATTTTTATGAAAATTTCTTTTATATATATAAAAACTTCTTTTACTTGACTATTAAATAGCATCATACTAAATAAAAGTAATATGATACCTAGAATAATATTCTCCAAGCTTCCTAAAATATAAACAGATAAATACGAATAGATTGAAATTAGAATAATTGTAAAATAAATAGTTTTTTTTCTATATTTAAGAGAAAATAATCTGTTTGATATATAGGAGTTAAAACTGAAAAAGAGAAAATAAGATACCGCAGTAGATATTGAAGCTCCAAGTGCACCAAAAGTTGGAACTAAGACTATATTTCCTATAATATTAATAATAGATACTATGATTGAAATTAAGATATGAAAATAAGTTTTCTTTTTAAAATTAATACCAATCACTGTAGATTCTGAAATAATTCTTAACATAGGAATAAATATCAAAAATGGTATAAGATTTGCAGCACTTTTATAATCCGATCCTAAAAACAATACAATATAATCTTTGAAAGCTACCGAGAAAATGGCTAGAATTAAGGAAAAAAAGGCAACTAAGTTAATAATATCTTCAAAAAATCTTTTATCAGAGGGATCTTCAATATATCTTTGGTAACTGACAGGAGTCCAAAAAGTAGAAAATGCTGTTTGTAGAATCACTAACATCCCAACTATTCTATATGACGCAGTATACAAACCTAATTCTTCTAATGTGCTCCATTGATTTATAGCTAGTTTATCAAAGGATTCAAATACCCAATTTAACATTGTAGTAAGTAGTAATGGCAAACTATAAACTAAAATTTGCTTTTGACTATAAATTAAACCTTTTTTTTGAAAGTTTCTTATATTCCACATATTTCTTTCTAAAAATATTGTTATTAATGCAGTTAAGAAAAAACTCAATAATGTTGCATAGACAAATATTTTATAACTTTCAGAAAAAAGAAAATAAAACATTAATAGAAAAATAATAAGTGATAGTTTCTCAAGTATTCTAACAATAGAATATGTATTGCCTTTTTGCTTCATTCTTATAGTGATAATTCCATATCTATATAATGTTTGCGAAATCACACCTATGATGATAACAATAGCTATTGTTAAGCTCTCTTCTTTAATTATATAGGTTGATATGTACTTGTGAAAAACCAAAATTATAAAGGCAAATACAAATATCATTAAT
>SWCB01013879.1_pt1 | contig 15078 bp, 5 predicted proteins | sample 4692901 | NCBI WGS metagenome assembly SWCB01 (sample SAMN10267276, study PRJNA491770) | bioreactor metagenome | isolation source: DHS bioreactor inoculated with subseafloor sediment | place: Japan: off Shimokita Peninsula | collected 2006-08 | reverse complement strand
GTGCTGCTGTTGCCATTGCCGTCATTGAATGTCCAGGTAATGGTGTAATTGCCTTGTTCGGTATAGGTCAGCGGATCGGTGGTGGTTCCGGTAATGGTGCCTGCGCAGTTGTCTTCTGCGGAAGGTGCCGTTACGGTTACGGAACATTCGCCGGTTACATCAGCAAGCGTGGGAGCAACGGGAGCAGTAATATCGGGAGTCGTAGCTACCTCATAAGTTGCAGAAAAATTACAACCGGCATCATCAATAACGGAAAGCGTATAATTTCCGGCGGCTAATCCTGTAATATCTTTATTGCTGCTGTTAAATCCGAAAGGTCCTGACCAGGTAATAGTATAAGGGGCAGTACCACCAATAATGGTTGCATTGATGATTCCATCATTTTCATTGGGACAGGAAACAGGTGAAACTATTGCAACAACTGAAAGTGCAGTTGGCTGGGTAACCTCCACATTTCCTGAGGTAGGCGTACATCCAACACTGCTTTCACTTACACTCCAACTATATACACCTGCGGGAATATCGGAAAATACACCATTATTAATCTGGGTTACACCATTCAGGGTATAGGTTAACGGTGCATGACCACCCACCGCAGTTATGGTTACGGTGCTGTTGCCACCATTGCAGGCAATGGGAGTAAATTCAACCGTTACGCTTTCGAGGGTGCAGCAATTACCAGCCAGATTAACTGTCGCTGAAGCGCCCGGTGTTGTAATTACCTGATCACCATTACCATCACCATCCATATCGGCATATGCTGTGGCATAGGCGGTATTGGTATGTGAGCCTGCCAATATATCGTTGTTCGTTATGGAATAAATTGCACCATAGATCCAACTTTCACCGGCATCAAGCACTCCATTGGAGTTGCTGTCTCCGCTTACATAATCGGGTCCGGTTGTGGCGGTTGCATCTATGATTTCGGGTGTAACCAGCGCAACATTTCCGCTATTAGTAAGGGTAATCGTATAATTTACCACATCATTCTCATAACAATAAAATTGATTGGCTGCTGTTTTTGTCAACATTATGCTTGCCCATTGTGCGTATAATACATTGGGTAGCCCGGGGCTATTATTCACAATAATATTTGCTCCAGGTGCAATTGCAATGCCCGACCCATTGGCAGCAGTGTTCCATCCGGCAAAGGTATAACCGGAATAAGTAAATGTATTTGCGGGTAATGCAATATGGGTTACATTGTTATCCATTTCAAGCAGGATATCATCTCCATTACCTCCATTGGCTTTATAGGTAAGTCCGGTTTTCCGGGTTACATTTTCCCACTGAGCGGAAAAGGTCATATCTCCGGTTATCGTATGATTGTTGTTAGGATAGGCTTTGAGACCATTCTGATCATTCCATCCAATAAATACTTTTCCTGAAGGAATAACAACATCACCGGGTAAACCTGCCACACATGCACCGGCACCCAAATGATAGATATTGTCATCGGTGGGTACTGTGCCTGATGCTCCATTCAAAGAATAAATTACAGAATAAGTATGCTCATTCCAAACCGGGAACAGTTCAAACTGGAAATAAACGGCCATATCAAAATCATAAGGCACAAACAAATCTCCAACATACCAGTACCAGCCTACAAAATCGCTCTCATCCAAACCCGCAGGAATCTCGTATTCCAGGTCATTGATGTCAATGGTTGAACCATATGGAACAGGGATCTGCACCATATTGTTGGTTGAGCCCGGGTTTTGCAATACCTGATGATTGATGATAAAAAAGGTAGGAGCGCTCCATTTGGCATAAAGTACCAGGTTTTGAGCCGGCATGGTTTTACCGGCAAAATCAAATTTGGTTTCGTCAGAAAATACCGGGGATGCATACCAGCCACCAAAAGTATAGGTAATGCCATCTACTTCCCGTGTAGTAACATCCTCAACATATCCAGCAAGTGCCTGATTTTCAATACTTGCCTCAAAGGGAATGGCTGCGGAGATAACAGGTGCGCCTCCATCCATGGTGTTAAAAGTGATATTATAATTATTACGTGTATAATAAATGGTTCCGGTGCGTGCAGGTGTGCCGGTATGTAATGGCTCCCATTGATTCAGATTGGTAACCGTGAATCCAGCAATGGCAATACCATCCTCAATGGAAAACTGAAAGTTGACATTTCCTGCAGCATAAAAAATATAGTCGTCATGAATGGTAATATTGGTAGTCATTTCCATATAATGAATGGTAAACGGAGTATTGCCCGAAAATTCACCAGAAACGGTCAGATTTTTATTCGGCATATCCGGAGCTTCGGAATAGGAAGTAGTGCTGCCACGGGCTATCAGCCAGCGGTAACCTGGATTGGCATTTACAGCGGCGTTATACCAGGGAGCAGTGCTTTGACCATATTTTACCGGAGTGGAACTAATGGTTATCCATTGATTGCTGCTGTTCTTGTACTCTACTTTAAATGTCCAAACATTCCGGTCATAATATACATTCTTAATGGTACTCCCATCACCTTTCACGTTTACATTATTGATGGCTTCATTTGTTTTTACGGTATTCAGTGTAAAACCGGTATAAGTCAGGGTATTGAATGTTGCGACACTTCCGGTTAAGCCGGTTCTTACCCTGGACTCATAATAAGTGTAGTCGTTATTTTCGGCATTTTGTTGCCAATAAACTACGGTGTAATTTACCGCCTGGGTTGTCCACACGGCATACAGGGTTTTGCTGGCGGTTATCGGACTGGAAAAATTAAAAGCAGGGCCCCCAATGGTTTCAGACCAGTGTGTAAAAATGAACCCTATTTTCGTGGGATTAACCGGTGGAGTTGCATTTTGCCCATCTATAATATATTCCGGCATCAGGGGTGAACCGCCCTGGGTGTTAAATGTGACCACCCATCTGTCTGTCAAAACTGCATATAGTGTTGTGTTGGCAGTTATGGGAGTGGTAAAATCAAAAACAGGCCCATCAACGGTAGCAGACCAGTGCGAAAAAACTTTTCCCGGAACATTAATCATCAGAGGTATTCCCGATGCAGAGGTGGTGGTTGCAGGTGGAACTATATCTTTGGTAGCAACCAGCTCACCATTATAATTGAAAAACACATACCATACATCTTCAAATTTCGCATTTACAATATAAGTAATGGTGGCAGGAACTGAAACTGCCTGGTGAAAAGCTAGGGGAACGCTCTGACCCTGAATATACCAGCCGGTAAATCTTTTTCCAACAGGAGCAACCGGCATTTCCGGTTCGAGCAGTGATTCACCATTCAGCACAATCTGTGTTTCTTCAAGAATGCCATTCACCAAAAAATTATAGGTAGCCGTTTGTGTGGTGCCTACAACGTAAACAGAGAAATGTGATGTTTTAAATTGAATTTGTTTTGGATGAACATTGGCGTACTGAGCAACTGCCATTTTGTTCTGAACGTTGGCAACAGGGTATTTTTTTGAAAACGAGAAACCATCCTGATTTAAACTTTCGGCATGCAAAACCACCAGCGATGCATTATTGGCGGATTCAAGTCCTGAGAAACTGACCGTAACATCGCCATTGGGCTGAGTTTCATGGCCCAGCCTGTCGAACAAGGTGATGTCATAATACGATGCCTGGCTCAAGGTAATACCGCTATTCTGTTTCAGTGACCGGACATACACTTGCTGCTCTGGGCCTGATAATAACTTAACCCTGAGCTGGGTACCTTCGGGCAAAACACCTTCTGTGGCATGCACACAAATGGTTACAGCTCCGCTCCTGGCCGTTAGATTCACTGCCGGAGACTTACCGCAAATCGTTGTTTTTAGTGTGCTATCGGCCTGGAAAATTGGCTGAGCGTTGACACCAGACATAAGTAATGTGCAAAATACAAGGGTTAAGAAATGCCTGGCAACCTTGTTGAGTGTAATGGTTTTCATAATAATATGATTTGTTATACCGTTGTTGTTGTTTTCCCATTTTTTACTGCCTGGCGGCAGGTGTTCACTGTTTCTTCTGGTTCCTGTCCTCTTCAAATCCCCCCGAATCTGATGATGACTTCGATTTTGCAACCCTTATTTAAATGAATACTTAAGGATGCTTTTTTTGACCATTTGCTTTCATAGAACTTGATGCAACAAAAGTAGACTCAATGCAGGGAGAGCACAATACGGTTATATACCCCTTTTTTTAAAACAGGTTCATAAATGACAATAAGTAGAAATACGCATACGATATGATTAGATGAAAAACTCCGGATATATTCCGACGGTCAGATTTTATAAAATTCAAATATTGAACCTGCCTTTCCCAATTTGCCACAATTATCAGAATCACGATAACATCTTTTCATTACGCTGACATACAGATCGTTAAGCTAATACATCATAAAACAACGTACAGTCTGGATAAAGAATCTCCTGATTCAATGAGGGAATAAAAAGCTATCTACGTATATCCCACCGGATCCCGATAGTGAATGTCCCGGTCTTTTGCCGCCTGCCACAAAAAATTTCCGTTCAGGAAGCATCAATCACCCTATTATTCTAACGCTCCCGTCCAGTTTTGGGGCTATTTTACTTGTCCACGCTGAAAATTCCTCAAAAATTAATATTTAGCAACAGCCTAACTATCAAAACATTAGAATATCATTCAAAAATATTTTCAAAAATTTCCCCTTTTTTTTCAAAAAACCGTATTACCTTTTCGATTTTTTATGATTAATAGATAATTACGCTGATCAAATTTTTATCAGATGCGCGTGTTTGATAAGGGTTTTATTGTTACTATTGCACTACTAAACTACACCTGCCATAATGCGGCATTGACTACTACGCTTACTGTTGGCTTTTGAATTTTGCATTTTTGTTTGGATAAATAGCTTTTCTTCTATTGGGAGTCTTAAATATCCCGGCAAAAAGATTATTGAAATTATTGTTAGACCTCAAATAATTAATTCAAAAAAAACGCAGCTATGAAAACCAAAACCATCCTTCTTATTCTTGCCCTTGCGGTAGGAATATTTAACGCATGTAAGAAAGACCATGCACCCGCAATTGACCCCCCTTCCGAAGCAGGGAATGACAAAATAAATCAATTGCTGGGGAATTTTACCGATAACTATGAAACTTTTAAAAGCGGCAAATGACTGAAAAGCGGCGATAAAATTGATTACGATTCTGTTTTATGGTACATTGATGGTGCCATAAACTTCAATTATGCTTCGGGCCATTACTCATTTGAAAGAATACACAAAGATGTTATTTACGTTGAAGTAACGGTTGACCCGGATATGAAATCCCTGTTAACTAATGTTTTTGAATCGTACAACGAATCACTCCTACGCATTGGCGAAAAGTATTATGACATTACCGGTGAATACAAAAAGTTTATTATGGCCACTGTAAGCGATGCCGGCCCATTACCCGATGGCAAACGCAAATTGCGCGTTACTACACTTACCGGCACAGGATTGGCTACCCAAAGCGGAGATTTTGGAGTGGATGAGAGCTACAAATATTTTAACAACTCAATGTATAATTGCACTGGTGAAATTGTGAATAATGGTGCGCCTGAGATATTTGAAACCAAATTGCTTGAGCATTTTGATACACCGCCACCTTCAGGCTGCAGATATTTTTATGTAGGTACCGAAGACAGTTGTTCATATAACTACTTAGATTATCGTATTAATCCAAGTATAAGTTTAACTAATTACCTGGATTATAAAATTTTTGCTGCTGCTGAATATGTTTCAACCATAACTGAAACAACCGAATGTCTTGAATATAATCAGAACAACAGTGGAATACACGAAATGCAGTTTTATTTCGATCACCTTGTTGCTTTTGCTAACGAATGGGTAAATCAACAGAACTCTTTAATCAAAAAATCTTATGCAAGATCAGTAATAGAAAGTGATGAAACTGGCAATGCAGACTCAAAAGTCATTTTTCACAAACCAAAGTTGTTTTTCAAATTAAAAATACAGTCTTGCTCACCAGGTAATCCATATTTCCCAACAGAATAGTTTCTAAAGATATTGAGGAATGAGGAATCTATTTTTGTTAAGTATTATTCTGGTAATCATATGTTCTGTTAAAGCGCAGAGCACTTACGAATTATATATAAGTGTTCAGCAGCGAACGGCTTCCAGTACAGCAATAGATGATGGCAACGGCGGAATAATTGCCTTAGTTAATGTACAAACAGGCACAAACTATGGGCCATCAAATTATATCAATGCCTATATTCTGCAGATTTCGCCGACAGGTGACACCTTAACACATAGATACTCATTTCACGATACCACCTTCATCTTTAACAGGATTCATCGGTTAGATGAAGGTGGTTATTTTGTTACAGGAGAAACGCGTTTACCCGATACCCATGTTTCTCATTTGTTGATGGTCAGGTTAGACAATGAGTTCAATATGCTATGGTCAAAACACTTTAATTACGAAGATTTTAATTTTCACATTTGGTGTTATAATATTTTTCAGGATGGAGACACCCTGATCATGCCTCTGGGTAGAAGTGAATTCCCAGGTATTGCTTATTATCCCTTGTTGATTAAGACAGACCTGAATGGCAATATTTTGCATGAAGTTTTTCATTACACCAATAGTTTGCGTACAGATTCCCCATCTTTTATGTACGAAAAAAGAAATGGACGTATTTGGATGTTTGAAGATTCATTTGTTGCTGGATTTCAAGGTCCATCAAGATCAGTATTCGGGCGTAATTTTGAGTTATTGTACACCGAGGGATTTGGAGTATATGGTGATCCCAGTAGGATGTATTATACATGGGATGCAGATAGTAATATCCTTATGTCATATATTGCCAATAGAATTGGAGCGCAATATCAGGACGATGAAATTTGGTTAGCCAAATATGATACCGCAATGAACCGGCTGTACAGGAACAGCTATGGTACAGCCGACACCATGGACAATACACCCTTTTGGGGGTCAGGCGTTTCGTTTAAACATTTTGACACCATTTACTTTTCGGGATATAAACATAAAACAATGTATCCGCCCAATCCCGGCATGGTTAACTGGATTGTTGCCGGGCAAACAGACGCACAACTTAACCCAAGATTCATTCACTACATTGGGGGAGACCAGTATTATGAAACCCGATATATGCTGGCAACCAGCGATGGGGGTTTTGTAATACAAGCCGGGGTATTTAATCATCAAACATCACTTTACGACTTGCTCTTTCTCAAATTAAACAATCAGGGGCTGATTACAGGAAATAACTCAAAAAAAATAGCAGTTAAACGAACTTTTATCAGTCCAAACCCGGCAACAGATTTTGTAAGAGTAGATTGCTTTCTGCCTTTTGCAAAGGCAAATATAATGACCCTTTTTGGCACTACCATTTTGGAATTTAACTTAAACACCGGTTCCACCCGCTTGCCACTACAACAACTTAAACCGGGGATTTACCTGCTTGGCATTACAGTGCCAGGGACAGGTTTGATTGAAACGCATAAGTTTATTAAACTGTAAAAACTTTAACCATGAAAAAACTTATACTCCCAATTTTGCTAATCTTTTCCGTTTTTTCAGGAAGCAATATCGATGCCCAAATATGCTATACCTGCCCAGGTCAAAACAACAATGTTTCAGGATCTGCAGCATCAGCATTCGGAAATAATAATACTGTCGGAGGATCCTATTCTACGAGTATTGGCAGTGGCAATACGATTCCAGCAAATTATAGTTTTGTAGCAGGTAGTTATTCAACCGCGCAGAGCATGCACTCCTACATTATAGGAACATCATCTCATGTCATGCAAGTGAGTAATGAGGGCTACATTTTTGGAAGTGGTTCATCTGCAGAACATACTAAGGTAATGTTAGTGGGGCACCGATTAAAGTCAGGTGCAGCTAGCCAGATCATCATCGGGGCAGGCAAAGTGGGCAGTTACCTTACTAACAATAAGATGTACAGCCTCGCCGTGGGTTTTAATAGCAATGTGCCCACGTTTTTCGTTAGTGAAACTCCTTCTAATTTACAATCGGGCAGGGTAGGTATTGGCAACAATACCGATCCACAAGCCAAATTGCACATAAAAGCCGATGCTTCTGAAAATGCGACCATGTTTTTAGAAGCCACAGGCACCAACAAAACCAGCAGTTTTATGCTGGGTGGTGGGCCAGCAATCATAGGAACCACCTCCAACAGTAATTCGCTTTCATTTGTAACCGGCAATACCAATACGCGAATGTTTATAGATGGTGTCAATGGCCGCGTTGGCATTGCCACCAGCACCCCTGAGACACAATTGCATATAAATGGTGATATAACCGTTTCGGGGTTAGCCAATGAAAAAGGTGACCAAATTGTGGCAAGCGATAAAACAGGGAAATTATTGCTGGTTCCTGTAAACGCATTGGGAGACAACCTGGGTAACCACACCGCTACTGAAAGCCTTAACATGATGGAATTCAGCATAAGAAACTCGACAAAAGCCGCTAAACAAAGCAGGCTTGATGGTAGTCAGTTTTACGTGGGATTAAAGTTTAGTGAAGTCAATAATATGATACTTGAAACAGGCGGCGCTGCCACTTTTAAGGCAGTAGCAGCGGCCAACAACATTGCCGGGTTCTGGGCAGCAAATTGGGCGTGTGGAGGATATGGGCTTTTGCTTAATGCCGACAATAGCACAGGTGGTATTTATTATGACAACAACAATCCCAAATTATCTATTGGGCTGAATAACAGCAAAGTAGGAATAGGGCTTATTCCACCCAAAGATGGTACATTCAGATTGTATGTTGAAGGTGGCATACTAGCCGAAGAGGTCAAGGTAATGCTAAAGAGTACCTGGCCAGATTACGTGTTCACTACCGATCATAAACTTCCGGGTATTCACGAGGTTTCTGATTTTATAAAAGCCAATGGCCATTTGCCAGGTGTACCCAGCGCGGCCACCGTGGCTGCCGAAGGGATAGAACTGGGACAGATGAACGCGCTGCTGCTTACAAAAATTGAGGAATTGACCTTGTATATGATTGAACTTCAACGGCAATTAGACGAGATTAAAAAGTAATACCAGTTCACCCAAACCCTTATTATTATGAAAGCTGTTAGATATATATTGCCCTTGCTGATATTGATTTTTCTTTCATCTTCGCTATGCGCACAGCAAACCGTGAATTTTGAATATGATTTGGCAGGAAACAGGGTGCTAAGGTATCTCGATACTAAAAAGAGTACCGATGCCGAAGTTGACTCCCTTTTTAAGGCTGAAATCATCCATGATAAAATTACCGGCGATCATTTGGTAAAGGTCTATCCCAATCCTACCCTGGGTATGATTAACGTTGAATTTATGGGAATAAGTGAGGGTACGTCAACCTATTTTATCACCGATCAAAATGGCAGGCAGGTAATGAACGGGGAAACCAAAAGCCTTTCAAACACCATTGATATTACCCGGCAGGGACGCGGGGTCTATTACCTGGTGATAAAAGCGCCCGAAATATATCAGGTTTATAAAATAATTAAGCAATAAAAATAAATTTAAATTTCAGGCTATCTGGCATAAAATGCCACAATGGCATGAAATCAGGAAATATCATCCTTAACTTAACAGGCTATTGACATGAAAAAATATTTCTGGTTATTTATGGTGGTTGCATCAAACCTGCAACTCTACGGGCAGCATCAGGCACCCAATTTTACCCTTGACAAACAGCTATACGGAAAACAGGAGTACCAAGCCAGCCAATACATAGATATGATCGATGGTTTTGGTTACAAAGCCAACACCAAAAGCGATGTTTTTCATGCCAAAATAGACCCGTTTATGGTTTTTCCGCCGGTGGAGGGGGAGATTGGGGGGCCTACTGCCGGGGATAATGGAATGGTTGGCAGTATGGGAGGTTCAATTAGCGTTAGCTCGAACGGTGCAGCTACTTACAGTTTGCCTATTGAAGTACCCAATGGAATTAATGGCATGGAGCCACAACTTGCCGTATCATACAATAGCCAGGCGGGCAACGGGATAATGGGTATAGGCTGGAACCTGAACGGCCTGTCTGCCATTACCCGAACGGGAAGTACGCTATTTAATGATGAAATCAATAAAGGAGTAAAATACAACGATGAAGATCATTATGCTTTAGATGGCAACAGACTAATGGGTTTTTCCGGGACTTACGGGCAAAATGGGGCTGAATACAGGACAGAACTGGAAACCTACTCAAAAATTATTTCATACAGAACATCGGGTACTGCTCCTGATTATTTTGTCGTATGGACAAAAAGTGGTCAAATAATTGAATATGGAAGAACGGCAGACTCTCGAATTGAGCTTCAGGGATCATCTGGTACACAAGCTATGATAAGCACATGGTTGGTAAATAAAATCAGCGACCGTTTCGGCAACTCGATAGAATTTGTTTATTTAGAGAATAACGCTACAGGGGAATTTGTTATTGATAAAATCAAATATGGCGGAAACCCTGATAATGGCATCCCAATGAAATGCGAAGTACGGTTTGGCTACAGATATGATCGCAAGGATAAAATTACTAAATATCTTTACCCTCAAAAAAGATATTCCCTTACCAGGCTATTGGATAAAATTGAAATCTATGTTGAAAACACCAAACAATACCATTATAAATTTGATTATAAAGACGATGAGCCTGGTTCTCAACTCGACTTTACTTCGAAATTAATAAACATCAAGCGAATACAAGCCGATGGCGTTGCATTGAATCCCGTCGAATTTGAGTACCATGCAGATGCACCGCTTAAGACTGAAAAGGTTTTAAATGAAATTACATACTGTTATGAATACAATGGGTTGTATTATGTTTACGATGGAACAAAATCATTAATCGCCGACTTTAATGGTGATGGTAAACTGGATATTATAGTTGTATATCGATTCTGGGATGAGAATGTAAATAAAGTTGCCGGGTTCAAGATTTATTATGCTGGCACGGATCATTATATTCCCGGGCCAAGTGGTTCTTTACCTAATAGAGAATTCATTCAATTTTTACCTTGTAATATTAATGGTGATCAGAAGACGGATCTATTAATGATTAGATTAGCGACCCTAAATGACCCGGAAACAGAAATTGTGCCCTATATATCAAATGAAAATAATTCAATCGGGTTTGATATTATGCCATCTTTCAGAACAACCATGAATCCATCAAACATTAAATTTCAGGTGGATGATTTTAACGGGGATGGAAAATCCGAACTCTTAGTTATGATTTTTCCTTTCCCGGATGTAGATATTGCGTTAATTGAAACTTATTCATTTAACATTACACCCACTTTTAGCGTTATCAGGCATACTCCAAAATCTGCAAATGCTTCAATAAATCATTATTATGAAACCCGTGATATGGATGCCGATGGCATACCAGAATTAATCCGTTTGAAGTCGGATGGTATGTATGTTTATAAGTTCTTATTTGAACCTGGTGGACAAACCATTAGCGATCCGGTGCATTATACTTTCCCGACCTCTGCTTTTCAGGTTTATTGGGCTGACTTTAATGCGGATGGATATTGTGACATCTTATTCCGCAACAAATCCACAGGTTTATGGGGCATTCAATTATTCACCGGATCAGATTTTATAACGGTTGATTGCCCGGTCACCTTAACCGAAGACCCATCTAATAACAGAGTTTCTTACTCACTATTAGACTACAATGGCGATGGACTTGTAGATATTAACGAACGTTATCTGGAATCAGAAAACCCGAAAAAATTCCGAAATACCTTTTTTTACAACAATGGAAATGGCTTCCGGAGCGAAAGTTTTTACACTTACGATATTGATCATGATATCAGGATAAACCCGATTGAAAGAACAACCGACCTGAATGGCGATGGTATCAATGATGTTATTTACCAGGCGAATAACGACTACAATCCGGGATTGGTTTACCTGGTGGCTTATGAAGTAAAATCAAAAGACAAGTCAAATCTTATTGAGGTTATCAGAGATGAATTTGACAACGAAACTACCTTTACTTATAAACATCTGCCCTATTGCACCGGTGATGATGAGACCGAACCGGAATACGTAAAATACAAAGATGCTTCTTACCCTTTTATGGATTTTCAGGGGCCTATGGCAGTGGTTACCAAGGTTTCAGCTTTTGATGGCTTAGGCAATCAACCTGACAATGTACGCGAGATAAAATACCGTTATGAAGGAGCCAAAATTCATTTAAAGGGCAAAGGCTACCTCGGGTTCATGAAAACCATTGTGGAAGATGTTGATGCAGGTTCGTGGAGTGAAACCACCAATAAAATTGAAGAAAATGAAAATTACATTTTCCCTCATCCGGACATAACCAGAAGCTATGTCAAGATTAATGGGCAGAACAAGAAGTTAAACGAAACCAAATATACCTATTACGTGTATAATAAACCTTTGCAAACCTTAGCGAAGCATTATGCACCTTATCAAATCAAAGTTCATTCAAAAAATTGGAATGAAAAGGGGGAGTATGAAAAAACAGTGCGCACAGAGAGTTTTTATCTAGGCAATGAAAATGCTTTAACCTATGGGAACCCTTATAAGGTATTGGAATTGGGTAGCGAAAGCGAGCTTGACAATTATTCCTCAAGCAGCGCTTTTCGGTTTGGGAAAGAAGCATCCACATTCTATTCTTATAAATTAAATTTAATAGACCGGTGGGTTATAGCAAATCCCGATAGCGTAAGAATCCGTTATTTTAAGAATGATGCTGACGATATTACGGCGTGTGAGTACTTTGATTATTATCCCATTGGCGACCAACGGTTTCCATTATTAAAGATATCCCGGGTGCATCCCGAAAGCAATTCAGAAGTCAGAACAGAATTTGATTATAATCAGGCGTTGGGGTTAATTATTAAAAAGACAATCACAGCCCCCAATTATACACCGGCACCAGAGGCAAGAGTTGAGCGTTATGAATATAACCCCGATTACGGATACCGTTTTATGACCAGGCAGTTTAATCCCCTGAACCATGCTATTGAAAGCAAAATTGATCCTTTAAAAGGAACAATGATTCAGTCTGTTGACGCGAACAACTTTAATACTGATTTCGAGTACGATTCATTCAACAGGCCGGTGAAGGAGGTTGGTTATGATGGTATCATTACTTCTTCGGTATTAAGATGGGCCAATGGGCACCAGGATTCAAAGCCCGGGGCACTGTGGTATAAGTGGTCCTGTGCCTCAGGGCAAAAGCCCCAACTAATTTTCCATGATCAGTTGGGGCGCGAAATAAGGGCTGTATCCTACACTCCTTCAGGCCAGAAAGTATATATTGAAAAAGAATATGACCATCTCGGTCGTTTGGTCGCGGTTAGTGACCCGCACCTGCCGGGTGAAACACAATACCAAAAAACGACTACCACTTATGACGAATTAAACCGCGCAGAACTGGTAAAATATCCTGGCGATATAACCGAGAGCTATGCGTATGGACGAAGAAGCGTAACTATAACCAATGACCACGGGAAAACCACTAAACAAGAGACCGATGCTGCCGGAAGGATTGTAAGCAGCACCGATGAAGATAATAAATACGTGGGTTATACCTATTATAGCAATGGTAAATTAAACACCACGAAAATAAACGGGAACGCTTCAACATTGGTTACCCTTGAATATGACATTAATGGCAACAAAACCAAAACCATTGATCCTTCATGGGGCACCAATATCAGTCGTTATAATCCTTTTAATGAACTGGTATATTCAGAAGATGCCAGGCAAAATAAATATACATACACTTACGATGTGCTTGGCCGCACCCTAAGCAGGCAAAACCTAACCCATGCAACCGACCTCACCAACTGGTTGTATGAGGAAACTGCCGGCAAGCTTGGGTTACTGAAAAGTGAAAGCAACCTGGCGGGGCATTTGAAACTATACACCTACGGCAAGTTTAACAGACTGGTAAAAGTAACCGAGCAGTTGGATGCCAATGGCATGGGCCATGATGTTAGTTATGTGCATGATGAATTGGGCAGGGTTAGCTCAATGTCCTATCCCGATGGATTAACCTTGAGTTACAGATACACCGATGATGGTGTACTGAAAAAAATCATAAGGGAACGCGATGCGGTTGTTGTTTGGGAAGGAATTGCCTACAATGATAAAGGACAGTTGACCCAAAGCAAACGGGGGGATAATATTTTACTGGATAAAACCTATTATCCCGAAACCGGACTTTTACAAACCACTATTTGTAATAATGTGCAATCATTTGAGTATGCTTATGACAATTTAGGAAATATGACCGACCGGTATGATCACTTCCATAAAACAAACAGCCAGAGCCTGCACGAGGAGTTTGGTTACGATGACAGAAGCCAGCTTACCTCAGTAACTTTGAACGGAGCTTCTCCCCGGATTTTTGAATATGATGCGCTTGGCAATATTGAATCCAACCCAGATGCAGGGGCATTTGATTACACCAATCCTGGCAAGCCTTACCAAATGGCAAGCCTTACCCCAAACAGTAATCTTGCGCCTGATTACCAAACCCGGCAGGAGATTACTTACACGCATTTTAACAAAGTGGAAACCATCACCGCAAACGAGCATTTTCTTGAACTTACTTATGGTTTAGACCAACAACGCATAAGCCAAAAATTATATGAGATTAATCGCTCCAATAAAAGATTTATTCTTGAAAAACAGTTTATTGCCGGTGTAGTAGAAAAGGTTATATTTGCTGATCAAACCACCAAAACCATCAACTACATTACCTCACCGGAAGGCATTACAGCCATTGAAATTACCTGCAACCCAGGTGGTAAGGAGTGGTATTGGGTATTTACGGATCATTTAGGAAGTATTACAACGCTAATGCGCGAAAGTGATGGCCAAAAATTTGAAATGAGTTTTGATGCCTGGGGCAACAGAAGAGACTCCGCCACCTGGGAGAATTATACCACAACTTTCCCGGATTTTGTCATTGACCGGGGTTTTACCGGTCACGAGCATCTGGATGTTTTCGGGCTGATAAATATGAACGGCCGCGTTTACGACCCCGTGGTGGCGCGTTTTCTCTCTCCTGACCCATACATCCAGGCTCCGGGTATGCCACAGAATTATAATGGGTA
>SWCB01009008.1_pt1 | contig 15080 bp, 13 predicted proteins | sample 4692901 | NCBI WGS metagenome assembly SWCB01 (sample SAMN10267276, study PRJNA491770) | bioreactor metagenome | isolation source: DHS bioreactor inoculated with subseafloor sediment | place: Japan: off Shimokita Peninsula | collected 2006-08 | reverse complement strand
GGAGGGTCGGGGCAGCGGCGCTGTCGAGGACGCGGATGACCAGGTTCTGCCCCTCGACGCAGGGCGTGAAGGAGACGCGGTAGTCCACGTGCCGATCGGGCAGCACCACGGAGAAGTGGCCTTCCTGGACGATGCGATGCTGCGAGGTGTCGATCTGGCACAGCACCTTCACCGCCATGGTGATGCGATTGCCGATTGAGCTGGGGATCTCGCTCAGCCGCACCAGAAAGCCGTCGACGCGGATGCGGACGTTGACGCTGGTGCGCTTGGGCTCGATGTGCAGGTCCGTGGCCCGGGTGCGGAGGCAGGAGAGCAGCAGCAGCTTGAGGGCGTAGATCGCCTCACTGCCGGCCTCCGAGCGTTTGCTCTTGCTCGTGTGCTTGCCGGCGGCGTGTCGGGTGACGCCCTGGGCGTCGACGAGGGCGATGTCATCGACGGCAGGTTCGGTGGTGGGAACCGCGTCGAGGGCCGCCATGATCTGCTGGGCGTAGGAAGGCAGCGAGGCGTGCTTCCGCTTGCCGCGTTTGATGGATGCCAGCGGATCGTCAATGTCGTCGAGACCGATGTTGCTGCGCTTGATGCCTCCGCTTGGCTCCAGATCCGCCTCCAGCCCCTCGACCGCGATGGGCTCGAGCGCCGCCTCTTCCTCCTTGGCGGGAGCGTTGGGATCGATGAAGGTGATCTCGGTCGAGCCGATGGCGATGGTGTCGCCGTTGCGCAGCGGCTGGCGCTTCACCTTCTCGCCGTTGAGCTTGGTGCCGTTGCGCGACTTGAGATCTCGCACCACGAAACCCGCCTCGGAGGGCTCGACGACGCAGTGAAAGCGGCTGGAGCGCTCGTCCCGGAGGGTCACCATGTTGTCGGGGTGACGCCCAAGGGTGATAGGCTCTCCGGAGATCTCGTAGCGGCGCGGGCCTTCGGGGGTGTGGAACTCCAAGTATGCCATGGATGCTGCGGATTGAGGCTTGGTTGGCACCTGTCAACTCCCCCAGAGCAGGGACGGGTGGAGGCCACCACTTCCCGGGCCGTTTGTGGAAGAATGCGATCGGTCAGTTGCTGTCCAGTCTACAGAAGGGGAGGCGAAAGTCCACGCTCCCACCAGTCCGTATGCGCTCTGTTCGGGCCGGATGCTGCCATCTCTGGAAACGGTGCAGATTCAAAGCGAGCCGTTGCCGCCCGCTTGCCGCTGCTCCGACAGGTAGGCCGCCATCTGCCGCGTCGCCTGTCCCCGGTGCGAGCGGGCGTTCTTCTCGGCCGCCACGAGCTCCGCCACCGTCCCGCCCTCCGGCAGCACCAGCAGCGGGTCGTAGCCGAAGCCATTCTCCCCGCGCGGCTCCCGCCCGATCACGCCTTCGAACTCGCCCCGGGCGGTGAAGTGCACAATGCCATCCGGGTCGGCCAGAGCCATGACACAGACAAACCGAGCCGCCCGCGCCGCCTCCGCCACCTCCGCCAGGGCGGTAAGGAGCTTGGCGTTGTTGGCTTGGTCGCGTGTGAGCCGGTCACCCTCGACGCCGGCGTAGCGCGCTGAGCGCACGCCCGGCTCGCCGCCCAAAGCGTCAACCTCCAGCCCGGAGTCGTCCGCCAGGCACCACAGCCCCGTCGCCCGGGCGTAGTAGCGCGCCTTGAGCGTGGCATTCGCCTCGAAGGTCTCGCCGTCCTCCTCCGGCTCGACCGGCGCCCCCTCCAGATCACGCAAGGTCAGCAGCGACACCTGGCCACCGTCCCGCTCCGCCAGGACGGCGGCAATCTCTCGCCGCTTGTTGTCGTTGCCGGTGGCGATGAGCAGACGATTGAGCATGGCTTCTCTCTCCACTTCACCTCGTTGGTGACGTGAGCAATACGACAGACGGCTTACTGCAACGGATAGTCCGCGACTTTGTCGAACACGTACGGCCCCTTGGTCGCACCCCAGACCTGGACGCCGCGAAAGTCGTAGCCGCGATCCCAACTGGTCAGGACATCCGCAGCGATGGTGATGTCGGAGGTGGCGTACGCCGCCCCGCGCAAGCTGCTGGGACAGGTGCCCACGCCCGTGCTGCCGGCGAAAGCGCCCTCCGAGCGGACCAGAAAGACGCCGCATCCTGTGCGCAGTTCAAGCTCCGCCGGCCTGAGATCGGCGAGCAGCGACGGATCCGCGAACCCCCCGGCAAAGCGGAGCGCCTCGCCTGGCACCAGGTACACGACACTGGCGTACGTGCCAGGCTGCGTCTCGAAGACCTGGTACACCCGCTGGCGATAGGGCTTGTCCAGACTGTCCGCCGCCGCCTGCTCGACGTAGAGCCAGATGCCATCCGTCCGCAGGGGCCAGATCCGCACCATCTCCAGCCGGATGTCGAAATACCCCTCCGGATCGCTCACCGCCTGGGCAGCACTGCTGAACGAGCCGGTCATCCAGTCGCAAAGCTCCGTCAACTCGGGCCCGTACTGGGCCGCGGTGGGGGCCACCTCAACGACCTCCGGCTCGACCTGCGGAGCCGTGCAGCCGGACAAGCCCACGCTCAGGCTGGCGAGGAGGGTGAGAGAACGGGCCAGTTGAGGTGATGCAAATGCGGGCATGGGGAGGCTTCCTTTCGTGCTGCCCCCCATGGTGACACCCCCACTCCCAGGGGGCAACCGTGGGCAACGGTCTCCCCGGGCCCGGCGGGCGCCCCCTCGCCAATCCAGGGATGCGGGGCAACCGGCCGTGGCAGGCGTGCGAATCCTCCCCTGGACACACGCCAGCCGTGGGTGCGCGGCAAGGAAGAGGGGCTCGACATGCAGCTACATCGTGGTTTGAGGAAGATCGTCCGGACACTCGGCGTCGCGACAGGGGTTGCCATGGCGTCAGTTGCGGCGGCCGAGCCGCCCTGCGTGGAGCGATGGACGGAGGGGCTGTTTGGAGATACGTCCTTTCGCGCCGCGGACCTCCTTAGCTCTGACGACGGATCCGGCGCTCGGATCTATGTTGGTGGCTCCTTCGAGTACGTCGGTGAGCTGCGCGTAGACCACATCGCCGCACACAACGGCTCCGAGTGGGCGGCCCTTGGCAGTGGACTCGACGGCGACGTGGAGGCGCTCTGTCTCTTCGACGACGGCGGAGGGCCGGTGATCGTCGCGGGTGGGGAGTTCAGCGAGAACGGGAATGGCAGCCTCCCCCTGCCACACTTGGCGATGTGGAATGGCCAGAGTTGGCGGGCAATTCCCGACACGCCGACCGCAGACCGCGTCACCGCCTTGGCGCTGCTCGACACCGACACTGAGCCGGCACTTTTCGTTGCCTTCCAAACTGACCTCGATGAGGAGACCACCGTTGCCAGGCTCGCGAGGTGGGACGGCAGCGACTGGCATCTGCTGCCCGGCGAGTTCGATAATCGCATCCAGGCAATTCGGCAATGGGACGACGGTACGGGCGAAGCCCTCTACGTCTGTGGGTGGTTCGATCGCATCGATGGGGAGTGGTTGCCCGCCTTGGCGAGACTCCAGGGAGATGCTTGGGTCGAGATCGGAGGTGGTTTGGGTACGCTGAGCGATTACTCGCTGAGTGCAAGTAGCATGGCGGTCTACGACGATGGCACCGGCCCGGCGCTCTTCGTTGGCGGGGGTTTCTATGGCGCGGGTGACTCCGATGCGGAACTGATCGCCAAGTGGGACGGCTCGGAGTGGCACTCCGTCGGCCATTGGCACGACTATGGCGATTGGTCCTACTCGATCGATCATCTGCTCGCCTACGACGACGGCTCGGGAGAGAAGCTGTACATAGCGAGTCGTAGTCGCGGAGATGTCCGCACCTGGGATGGACAACAGGTTGAGATCGTCGGGGAGGACGACTTCTCTTGGGGTGTCCGAGGAGTGTGCGCCACGTCGATCGATGGACAGCCAGTCCTCGCGATCGTCGACTCACGCGGGCTCGCAAGCTGGGATGGCGTCGCCTGGAATCGCATCTCGGTCCCCTTGAACGGAACGGGTGAGTTGGCGGTGCTGGAATCCTATGACGATGGCAATGGCGAGTGCCTCTACTCCGCGTTCGACGAAGGAGGTCGCATCAAGTACTGGAACGGCTTGCAATGGCAGCAGCTCCCCGATCTCTTGCCCTACTACAACGCCAGCTACGGACGCATCCGCGACCTGATTGTCTACGACGACGGCTCCGGGCCGAATCTGATCGCCACGGGCATGTTCTTCGACCCGGATGTCAATGACGGCAACATCGCGCGCTGGGACGGCACCGCCTGGCACGCAATGGGCAACGGCCTGTCCGACACGATTGTCGGCTGGGGGAGGAGCCTGGCTGTCTACGACTCAGGAGACGGTGCCGAACTGTATGTCAGCGGTCGCTTCACCCACGCCGGCTTCGCACCCGCCAACAAGATTGCGCGTTGGGATGGTGAGGAGTGGCGGGCGCTCGGCACCGGGCTGGGCGAGGAAGCCACCAAGATGGTGGTCGCGGACGTGGGCGCGGGGCCGATGCTGTATGCAATCGGAGGCTTCGCCGGAGTCGACTACCAACCTGCCGGCTACATCGCCGCCTGGGATGGAACGAGTTGGCACACCCTTGAAGGCGGCTTCGACCAGAAGCCAATGGGCCTGGCCATCCTGCGAGAGGGCGAGCACGACGCTGTCTATGTCGCCGGCGCTTTCACAACCGCCGGTGGAAGACCGGCCAATGGGTTCGCCAAGTGGGATGGCGAACACTGGATCCCGGCAGCGCCGTCGCCGCCTCCACCAACCGCCTGGTCGCAGCTCTTCGCGCTCAACACACCCGCCGGCGAACGGCTCTTCGCGCTCGGCTCGAGGCATGCCGGAGATTACAGCTGGTACAGCGAACTCTGGCGCCTCGAAGGCGACACCTGGATCAGCCTAGGCACATTCGACAAGCTGGCAAGAGATCTCACCACCTACGATGACGGTGGCGGCCCCTCGCTCTTCGTGGGAGGCGATTTCGATGCGGTTGATGGCATCGCTTCTCGCGGCATCGCTCGCCGCAACCTCTGCGACCCCGATGACATCGCTGCCGACCTCGACGGCGATGGCGTCATCAACCAATCCGACCTCGGCCTGCTCCTCGCCGCCTACGACACCTGCGAAGGCGACGACTTCTACGACGACCGAGCCGACCTCACCGGCGATGCCTGCGTCGACCACGCCGACCTCGGTGCCTTCCTGCAGGCGTATCCGCAGTAGGTCGACCGCCCCTCCAGCCCGAACAGCCCTAGCCACCCGTTCTGGGGGCGCGGCTCAAGGATGTTCTGAGATTCGTGAAGATGCCGGCATCGAGAGCGCCGTCGCAGCGTATCGAAGAGTGAGAGGCAACCGCCAACCAGGGGACAACCATGACGACCAGCCAAGCATCAACACTCGTACTCGCGTTCGCACTGGCCGCTGCCGTCACCTCGGCCGACGACCCCTGCACGGAGACCTGGGCCGATGCCCTCGGGGCACGTCCCAGCATCAACAGCCTCGACCTGCTGAGCGATGACCTTGGAGACGGTGAAAAGCTCTACCTCGCCGGCTACCGCAGAGGCCTGGGATATCTCGAGCCGTTCTACGTCGCCTCGTTCGACGGCGTGAACTGGGAGGTTCTGGGAAGCGACTTTGACGATGATGTCGAAGCGCTGGCCGTCTTCGATGATGGCATGGGACCGGCCCTCTACGCCGGCGGGCGATTCGAATCCACGCTGGACGGCGCCCCGATGCGAAGTCTCGCCAGGTGGGACGGCGAGCGCTGGCAGCCGCTCGCTGAGGAACTCGACGCTCGGAGGGTGACGGCACTCACTACCTTCGACGACGGCAGCGGTGACCGGCTCGTCGCTGCCGTGCAGTTCGACGACGACGATGTCAACCCGTTTCGAGTCATGGCCTGGGACGGCGCGCAGTGGCAGACGCTGGCCGACGACATCCGTGGCCACCTTCGCGAGCTTCTGGTCTGGGACGACGGCCTCGGCCCGGCCCTCTACGTCGGGGGCGTCTTCGAGGAGATCGACGGCCAGGCCATCAACAGCCTCGCTCGCTATCGCAACGGTGTGTGGGAGCAACTCGGCGCTGGGCTCGGTCCCGTCTCCGGTGACTCCATCCCCAGTGTCATGACAATAGCCGTCTTCGACGATGGCGCCGGCGAAGCGCTTTACGTCGGTGGTAGCTTCACGGAAGCGGGCGCCACTGATGCGCAAAACATCGCCGAGTGGACCGGCAGCGACTGGGAAACGGTCGGCGACTGGACCGTTGACGGAGCCGAGAGGATTGACCCCAGGCACTTCGCCACCTACGACGATGGGCTGGGCGCCAAACTCTACATCGGCGAGCCCTCCCACAACGGCTTGATCGTCTGGGATGGCGCCAGCGCCGAGACAATCGGCGCGGATTTGCTCATCGAAAGCGCTGATCAGTTCTGCGTGGCCCCCGTCGATGGCGTGGAGCGTCTCGTCGTCGTCGCCGGCTCCCTCCTGTACTGGGACGGCGATGCACTTGTGTGGGGGTTCCCCACGGTCAGAGGAAATGGACAGGTCAAGGAATTGCTTGTCGCGGAGGACGGCTCGGCCCGGACACTCTTCGCCTGCGGCGATATCGGCAGCATCGAAGGGCAAGGACGATACGTGATCCAGTGGACGGGCAGCGCCTGGCGCGCCCTGCCCGGATTGGACGCCGGCGATCTCGATGGCGGCATCCGCGCCCTGGCCTACGCACGCAACGATGAGGGCGGAATCCTCTACGCCACCGGCGCCTTCCCCCCGGGTGCCGATGTCACCGGCGACATCGCCGCCTGGGACGGCGAGCAGTGGTCGCCGCTCGGTACGGGCCTTGACGATCCGTACGTCTCATACGGCACTTCCCTCGCCGTCTTCGACTCCGGCGCCGGGCCGGAGGTCTACGTCAGCGGCCACTTCGAGACCGCCGGCGGCGTGCCCGCCAAGAACATCGCCCGCTGGGACGGCGGGCAGTGGCATGGGCTCAAGAGCGGCCTGGGCAATCCCGCCGATGTCATGCGCGTCGCCAATGTCGGCCACGGCGAGCGGCTCTACGTCATCGGGGACTTCTACGGCGCGGACAACATGCCGGTCGGCTACATCGCCGCCTGGGATGGCAGCGACTGGCATTCGCTCGAGGGCGGCTTCGACGCCGAACCGAGAGCCTTGGCCGTCCTGCACGAAGATGAACAGGAGGTGCTCTACGTCGCCGGTGATTTCACCACCGCCGGCGGCCGCCCTTGCCCCGGCTTCGCCAAGTGGAACGGCGAGCATTGGCTGTCCGCGGGCAGCTTGCCGGACAGCGGCTATCTCTACCTCGAGACCATCTTCATGCCCACCGGGCAGCGACTCTTGGCGCTCTCAACCACGTACCTGGGAGATGACACATACATCGGCAGAGCGTACCTGCAAGAAGGCGGCACCTGGATCGAGTTGGGTGAGTTCGATCATGGGGTTCGCACGGCCGCCTGCTTCGACGACGGCACCGGCCCCTCGCTCTTCATCGGCGGTCGCTTTGATCACGTCGGTGACCTCTGGGCGCGCGGCATCGCCCGACGCAACCTCTGCGACCCCGATGACATCGCTGCCGACCTCAACGGCGACGGCTTCATCGATCAATCCGACCTCGGCCTGCTTCTCGCCGCCTACGACACCTGCGAAGGCGACGACTTCTACGACGCCCGAGCCGACCTCACCGACGACGACTGCGTCGACCACGCCGACCTGGGGGCATTCCTGCAGGCCTATCCGCAGTAGATCGACATCGTCTTCCGAGAGTCGCAGCACGCGCAGCGCCGCGACCTACCCAGCGAGCCGCCGCGTCCCCGCGAGCGGTCCCAGGACGTGCGTCTTGCCCCCTCGCCGCCGGATACCGCCGTCGAGGACAACGCGGCTCGCATCCCAACGACACCGACAAGCTGCCGGGACAAACGGACCTCAAGACACACCACCAAGGCAGCGCAAAGGAAACCCGCGCCGGGGGATCGGCGCGGGCTCGGTGTGCTGTGTGTGGGGGTATGGCTTGGTCTACTTAACGACCGGCAGGCCCTTGACGTGCTTGAGGCCACGCCGGCGGTCGCGGAGGCGACGGGACTTGCCCACGCGCTCCCGCAGGAAGTAGAGCTTGGCTCGGCGGGCGTCGCCGCGGCGAACCACCTCGAACTTGGCGATGCGCGGCGAGTGCAGGGGGAAGACGCGCTCGACGCCTTCGTTGGCGACGATGCGGCGGACCGTGATGGTCTCGTTGATGCCCCGGCCCCGGCGGGCCATCAGCGTGCCCTGGTAGACCTGGATGCGCTCGTTGCTGCCTTCCACGATGCGCACGTGCACATTGATCGTGTCGCCGATGTTGAGCAGGGGAAGCTCCGTCTTGAGCTGATCCTGGACTACGGTTTCGAGGAGTTGCTGCGTGCCCATCGTCGTATCCTCTTTCGGTCAGTCCGCCAAGGTGGCGGGCGGTTCAAGTAAATCCGGCCGGCGCTCTTTCGTGCGCTGAAACCGTTGCTGCTGTCTCCAGGCGTCCACTTTGCCGTGGTCGCCGCTGATCAGAACCTCGGGCACCTCGTGGCCCATCCAGTCGCGGGGCCGCGTGTAGTGCGGACAGTCTAGCCAGCGCTGCCCGTCCGGTCCCGTGGTGGAGAAGCTGTCCTGGGCCGCCGATTCCTGGTGTCCCAGCACGCCGGGAAGCAATCGCACGACCGCGTCAATCAGGAGCATGGCGGGCAGTTCGCCGCCGCTGAGCACGTAGTCGCCGACGCTCAGCTCCAAGGGCTCCAGCTTCTCGATCACCCGCTCGTCGATGCCCTCGTAGTGCCCGGCGATGAGGAGGAGCCTGGGTTTGCTCGCCAGCTCTTCAACCAGCGGCTGATCCAGGGGTCGTCCCTGCGGGGTCATGAGGATCCGAGTTGCGGGAAGTTCTGCGTTCTCCTTCTCGATGTCCAAGACCGCGTCGAAGAGCGGCTGGCACATCATGACCATCCCTGGTCCGCCGCCGAACGGCCTGTCGTCTACCTTCTGATGCCGATCCGTGGTGTACGAGCGAATGTCGACGTTGCGGTAGCAGACAGCCTGGGCTTCCTGGGCCCTGCCGGGGATGCTCGTCGAGAGAAAAGGCTCGAAGAGCTCGGGGAAGATGCTGAGGATGTCAATCCGCATCGCGTCCACCGCCACCGGCAGTCAGGAGGCCGATCACGCCTCGGCGGGCGTGTACTTCTGACCCGGGGTGGGGTCGATATCGGCCCGCTTGAGGAGCGTCCGCACGGTCTCCGAGGGCTGGGCCCCGACAGAGAGCCAGTAGCGAATGCGCTCGGCGTTAAGTGACATCGCCTTCGCCTCGTCCGTCACCAGCGGGTCGAACCAGCCGAGTGACTCGATGATGCGCCCATCCCGGGGAGCGCGCTTCTCGATGGCGTTGAGGCGGTAGAACGGCTTATGCCGACGACCCATTCTCTTTAAACGAAGTCTGACCACACCTGGTCTCCAAACCGTGTCTGATTCGCTCGTGACACAAAAATGCCTAACTCGCTCCTGCGAAGCGAGCCCAACAGCGTAGCAAGCGGCGGCCAGCATGCAAGCAGGGAAGAGAGACGAGTTGCCCCCAGCCGCCCCACTGCTGACCTGTTCGGGCATCTGTTCGGGCCGGACGCCAGGCCGTCAGAGGAAGAGTCCGATAAACCACCTGCTGCCGACACTGCCAATGAGCCAGAGGTACTCGCCCCCGAAGATGAAGACTGCGACAAACGCCCCCATGACCCACATCTGGGAATTCGGATGACTGATCAGCAGTCGGTACTGCCGCGAGTAGCTGGCCAGAATGCGTGAGCCGTCCAGGGGAGGCATCGGCAACAGATTGAGGATCAGCAGGACCAAATTCAGCATCGCCCCCAGGCGAAAGAACTCGGGGACGCGAGGCCCGATGAAGGCGACGCCCGCGGTCGTCCCCGCGATGACGCCGCACAGCACGAAGAGGATCAAGTTGACCTGGGGTCCCGCCGCGGCGACCTGGGCATCGGCGTGCCTGCCTCGGAAACGAGAGGGCGACACGGGCATGGCGCCCCAGGCGATGCCGATCACCGCGAAGATGAGCAGGCTCATCTGCCCCATGTGGACGAGCGGGTTCCAGGTCATATGCCCCAGCTCGATGGGCGTGCGATCGCCGCAGCGGATGGCGGCGACGCCGTGCCCGAGCTCATGCAGGACGATGGAGAAGATCACCCAGAAGGCCCAGAAGAAGACCAGGGGGGGATCCTCGTGCCAGCGATCAGCCACCCACCAGCCGGACATAGGAGCCTCCTCTCGCAGGGGTTTGGCGACCGGTCCGATCATACTGCCATCTCGCCTGGGGATGGCGGAGGGACGACCTAGCCGAATTCGACAGGTATTCGCGGGCCTTTGCAGTCTTCGCCGATAGAATCTACGGAGAGAGGCGTCGGCTGAAAGCGCCGCGCGCCGGTGGTGGTACGGCCGAGCCCGGCGACACCGGCCCCCTGCACCTGAATCGAGGCGCCGCCCCGGCAACGGGGCCCTGACGGAGACGGCCAAGCGACCCATGAAGTGTGATCGTTGCGACAACGAGGCCACCGTCCACGAGGTCAACATCATCAGTGGCAAAAAGCACGAGGTGCATCTCTGCCAGGAGTGCGCCACGGAGCTTGGCCTCGTCCAGAAGCCGACCACGAACATCGCGGAGATCCTCGCCAAGATGGTGATGAACCCGGCCCCCACCGCCAAGGAAAGTAGACCCGCCGCCCCCAGTTGCGACTCCTGCGGCATGACCTTCGCCGAGGTGCGCAAAAAGGGCGTCCTGGGCTGTTCCAAGTGCTACGAGGTCTTTGACGAGGCCCTGGCGAGTCTCCTGCTGCGGGCCCACGAGGGCGGCACCCACCACGTGGGCAAGGTGCCCAAGCGGGCCGGGGGCAAGATCGATCACGAGTACCAGATCCTCCGCTGTCGCCGGCAACTCCAGGAAGCCGTCGAGCGCGAGGATTACGAGCGGGCCGCCAGCCTGCGCGACAGCCTCCGCCAGATGGAAGAGGCGCGGGGCATTGTGCCCGAGACCCGCACGCAGACGCGCTCCCAGAGCGGCATGGTGGAGGACGGCGGGCAGTGATCGACACGAACCTGCGCTTCGGAGATAGCGAAGGCGATTGGCTCTCAGGCCAGGGACCGGCGAGCGATATCGTCGTCAGTTCTCGCGTGCGCCTGGCCCGCAACATCGCCGGCTTCACCTTCGTCAACAAGGCAAGCTCCACGGAGCGTGAGCAGATCGTCGGCCTCGTCGCCGAGAAAGCCCACGCCTGGGCCGGCGGCATGATCTTCATCAACCTCAACGAGATCTCCGCCCTCGATCGCAACCTCCTCGTCGAGCGCCACCTCATCAGCGCCGCCCACGTCAAGGGGGCCCAGCCGCGCGGCGTCGCCATCACCCAGGACGAGTCCATCGCCATCATGGTCAACGAGGAAGATCACCTGCGCATGCAGGTGCTCGGCCCCGGCCTGCAGCTCGCTGAGGTCTACCAGCGCATCAGCAACCTCGACGATCAGATCGAAGAGGAACTCGACTACTCCTTCTCCGACCGCTTCGGCTACCTCACCGCCTGTCCCACCAACGTGGGTACGGGCATTCGCTTCTCCGTCATGCTGCACCTGCCGGCCCTGCGGCTGTGCGGCGAGATCGAGAAGGTCCGAAGGGCCGCCAAGGACATGCAGCTCGCCCTGCGCGGCTTCCACGGCGAGGGATCGGAGTCAATCGGTGACTTCTACCAGCTTTCGAACCAGACGACGCTGGGCCAGAGCGAAGACGAACTGCTCCGCGACTTCGCCGATGGCGTCCTGCCCAGCATGCTCGACTACGAGCAAAGCGCCCGCCGCTCGCTCTTCAACAAGAAGCGAACCTACCTCGAGGACCAGGTCTGGCGGGCCTGGGGAGTTCTGACGTCAGCGCGCCTGCTCGACACGAACGAGACGTTGCAGCTTCTCTCGCTCGCACGTTTGGGGTGCAGCCTGGAACTCCTGCCGCCGGCGGAGATGCACACGATCAACGCCCTATTGCTCCTGAGCCAGCCGGCCCATCTGCAACGGGCGGCGGACAAGCGCATGACGCAGTCGGAGCGCTCCGAGGCGAGAGCAACGCTGGTGCGTTCGCGTTTGTTGGGGGAATAAGCCCACAAAGCCGCGACCGTCGGTCGCGCTGACCCGGTCCCACGTAGGGTGGGCACCGCCCACCAGTGGTCCGCACAGATCGACCGCAACCCAGGCGTCCAACAGCCGTGGCGGGCACTGCCCGCCCTACGACTCGTCTGTAGCGCGCATCAGAATCGCCCCGTCGAGTAGGACTACAAGCCCATCCTCGCACAGACCGAAAGCCGTCCACTCGCACGGATCGCGCATGTCGATGTAGAAGGTCAGTGGTGACACCTCTTCGCTCGACTCGAGCGGAGCGAGTGGACGTGGATCATCGAGGTGGCGCGCGAGAAACTCATCGACCCGGTCGAGCGCGTCGTCCAGATCCAGACCTTCTGCGGCCAGCATCACATCACGTTCACAACCCGGCGCATCCGGGAATCGATCCAGCAGGCGCATCGGCGCTTCCCACTGCATCACGCGTATTGCCTCGGCAACGCACAGGGGCTTGATCACCGTCGCGGGCGGAAACCCAAGATCCAGAGAGACCAACGAGCGGTAGTCCCGCATCTCAATGTATGGAACGCCTCGCTTGGCGATGTAGGCGGGAGGGCGATACTCCGTCAGGTGGAAGTCGTCATCACCCTTCAACATCGTCGAGAAGGCCGGGAGGAGAAGCACACGCTCGCCAGCGCGGCGGAAGCACGCCCAACCGCCCGGCTCGCAGCCGACGTTGCCGCACGGGCACACCCACAACTGCACGGGGTCATCGGCCAGTTCCGCCAGTTCCAGAGCGTTGACGACTTCGACATCACCCGCGTCGAGTGGCGTGACCGTCGGCAGACCTGGTTCAAGCTCCGGCCCGAGCCTCACCTGCCGCGCGTTGAAGTCTTGGAGTCGCCACATGTGAGTCCCTCAAGGTGAAGCTAGTGTAGCCATCCCCCCCACTGTGGGTCATCCCCAGTCGTTGGTTCAGCATCCGCTGGATTTGGACCCGATGTTGACTCACACCAACTGCCCATGGGCCGCTTGCACGCGGCGCCACAAGGTGGCAGACTAACGGCGCGGTACTGGAACAGTGGTGAACTCTCAGACATCTGCAGGAGGGCTAACATGGGACTTATGTTTTCGGTCGGGCACCCGGACGATGTGCTGGGCGAGGAACTGAGCGACCAGGCTATCGCGGCGCTGCAGAGCCGTTTCGGCGAGGAGGTGCCGCTGGGCACGCCTGGGCAGGACGACGACTTGCCCGAGGAACTCGACATGGAAATAGCCTGGCCATGGTGGGGAGAGTTGCAGCGGCTGGCGGAAGCGACGCTCGGGGCAGGTCAAGCGCCGCACCTGACGCGCATCGACGCTTGCATGGGGGTCTATCTCGATACCCGCACGGAGCCGGGGGCGGTGTGGCCTGGCGAAGCGGAGAGCCCGCAGGAAGAGACTTCGGATCCGCCGTCGGTGACCGAGGACGCTTCTCCTCCTACAACGGATGAGGAAGAGGAGATCAAGCAGGCGGTCTCAGGCATGGCGCAAGCGATGTTCAAGGACCTGGGCCCACGGCCGGGAGAGGAAGAGGCCCTGCAGGTGGCCGACCTGCGCGCCTTGCGCGAGGAACTGCGCCGCCTGGCTGAAGCGCTTGGCTATCGCGCTGATGACAAGGCCATGCGGGCCCTGTCCGAGAAGTACTTCATCGAGGAGCGATTCGAGGAGGATGGCCCAGTGCAGGCGCTGGCGTATCTCTGGCTGGCGTCCTCGTATGCGATCGCCACCAGCGCTCCGCTCTGGGTCGTCAAGTAGCGGCCACGCAGCCACCGCCGCATAGAGCACCGGAACCGACTCCCCTACACTGCGTCCCGGAAGGAGTCGGCAGTGAAGTTACGCGGATTCATCCAGGCGGTGTTGGCGGCGGGGCTGTTTGGCGCTTCCACGCCATTCGCCAAGTCGTTGCTCGCCGACTTGCAGGCGAACCAACTCGCCGGGCTCCTGTACCTCGGAGCGGCCCTGGGGCTGGGGCCGATCGTCTGCTGGCGCTTCCGCAAAGGCGAGACGGTCTTTCCGCGCGACACGCGCAACCGCAAACGCTTGCTCGGAGCGGTCGTGTTCGGCGGCATTGTCGGGCCCGTTCTGCTCATGAAGGGTCTGCAAATCTCCGCGGCGGCGTCCGTGTCGATGTGGCTCAACCTTGAGACCGTGGCCACCGCCGTCCTGGCGCTCCTGCTCTTCCGCGAGCACCTGGGCAAGTGGACCTGGCTGGGGAACCTCGGCGTCCTCCTCGCCGGGCTGCTCCTCAGCTACGACCAGGGCTGGGCGGGGTGGCTGGGCTTTGCCTGCATCGCGGGAGCGGCGATCTCCTGGGGGCTCGACAACAACTTCACCGCCCTCATCGACGGCATCAGCCCGGAAGACAGCACCTTCTGGAAGGGACTCATCGCCGGCACGACGAACCTGGCGATCGGCCTCATCCTGGCGCCGTTGGCGTTCGGCTGGACCTGGCTCTGGGCGCTCGTGGTCGGCTGTCTCTCCTACGGGGCCAGCATCGCCCTCTACATTCGGGCCGCCCACAACCTGGGGGCGACGCGCTCACAGATGATCTTCGCGGCAGCGCCGTTCTTCGGGGTGGTGATGTCGGTCGTCTGGCTGAGCGAAAGCCTGAGCACGTACCAACTCGCCGCCGCCGCGATCCTGGCGGGCGCGATCGCCCTCATGTTCCTCGATCAGCACGAGCACGAACACGTGCACGAGCCGATGGAGCACGAGCACGAGCATCGCCACGACGATGACCATCACAACCACGCGCACGAAGGCCTGCCCCCCGGTACGCGGCACACGCATGTGCATACGCACGAACGCCAGGTGCACAGCCACCCGCACTGGCCGGACCTGCATCATCGGCACGAGCACGCGGGGGAAGACTGAGCGCTTGAAGCCGCCCCGGCGCCAGGTCTGCCCAGGGCTGGGGACAGAAAAAGAGCGCCTCTCGAATCCAATGTCGAGAGGCGCTCGATCGAATCCACGACG
>SWCB01001031.1_pt1 | contig 15081 bp, 12 predicted proteins | sample 4692901 | NCBI WGS metagenome assembly SWCB01 (sample SAMN10267276, study PRJNA491770) | bioreactor metagenome | isolation source: DHS bioreactor inoculated with subseafloor sediment | place: Japan: off Shimokita Peninsula | collected 2006-08 | reverse complement strand
CGGAGGTACTTGGACATGACGAGGCTGCGTGAGCTCGAACGAGATCGTGTGGAGACGGAACGAGCTGCGGTGGCGTAGCCGCGGCGATCGCTGCTGGCCCCTCGCCCTCCGGGCTCGGCTCCAGCAGCGATCGACCTTCCCAAGGAGGACCGCTGGTCCAATGTGCGCAACTTGACGGACGCTACCTACAGCGTCGGCGAGCCCAGAATCGGGGCTGGCGCTGCGCTAGGGGCGATTGGGTGACGACAGAAAACTCTCTTGTAACGGCGGAGCGTAACTTAGTAACGGTCCAACTAGAGTCTGGAGCGAGTTTGGGGATAAGCAGCCAGCACTGAGCGACCCGGTCCGGCTATGAGATCTTCTCGGTTATCTCCTGCACTCGCTCATCCCCAACCACGATTGCACTCTACAGCCCCGGCCCTACCCCTCTTCCTCCGAATGGTCCAGCTGCTCTACCATACCCGCCAACTGAACCGCCTCTGCAACGCGAAGCAGAGGAAGGTCAAATGGAGGAAGTCCGAGTCGCACCAGGGAGGACTGCACGTACTCGCGGAGGTAAGGCCAAGCATTGTACACGCCATTCACTCGGCCAAAGGCCTCAAGTTCGTCTTGGTTGGCGCTGCCGCTATCCCGATCCACCTCATACGAGACGATGACGCTCGCCTGGATCGTCACACGTTTGTGTGACTCTCCTCCGAGAGGAGAGGGCGCGCAGAAATCGAAAGAAAGGCATGTGGTCAAATCGCTGTCTTCCACACTCACGGATTGCTCCGAGATACCTACACGAGGAGGCTCATCAGCATCCTCTTCGCTCTCACGATATGCGTATGTGCACTCGATGAAGCGGATCTCCCTAAGAGAGACATGCGGTGAGGCTGATCCCACCCGCTTCATCACATCGTCCACCGCTCGTGTCACTGCGTCAGCGCTTGGTTGATTCTCAGTCACGCCGCAATCCCATCACCGTCCTGGCGCGTCGGCGTCAGTGCAGGTCCGTCATGTCGCCATTGGTCACGCTTGCACCACCCCTCAGACGAGATTACCAGTCGTTTCGTCGACAGCGGGCACGCCACCTTCACGCCCTCACCCAGCTCCCCGACTGACATGTGAGCCGAGTTCCCGAGTGCGAAGAAAACATCGCTCAAGGTACGCAGAGTGAAGTTGTTGTCACCGCGCAGCAGCTTGGTGACAAACGCAGGGCTCTTGCCGATCCGACGTGCCAACTCCGACCGCGAGACATCGGTCTCCTCGAGCAACATCGCGATCGCCTCAGTCACTTCGACGATCAGTCGCTCCTGCTCGAGAATCCGCCTACCGTCCTCGGTTGACCGAAGTTCTTTGAGCCAATCAGTGGTCATTGCGTTGTTCCAGCTTCTTGAGGTGCTCTTGTCGAATACGCTCAGCACGACTGATTTCCGACGGACTCCATTTGTCCTGCTTCTTCTTGAATCCGTGAGTCAAGTACCACACGTCTCCAACCTGGAATGCGGCGATCCGTGCTTGGTACTTCTTAAATCCATAGATCTCGCCTTGCACCTTCTTGAACTGCTGCTTGTTGCGGATCTCACCGTGGCTGGCCATCACCTGGAAGAGGTGGTACAGCCCAGCCTTCTCCTGAGCTGTCGGCGCTCTCTTGCCCTTCGTCATCGAAAGGAAGTCGCGAGCCGGCATGTTCCCGCTTGCGTCAACAGCGTAGGCCACCTTCCTGGAAGGGCCCCTGACAACAACCTGATCATCGGAAGGACCCTTCATCGCCTTTAACTCAAAGGTTAAATCCCAAATCACTCACCGTCAACCTGCATTCCGATGCAAGAAGAAAGGACACCGGGAAGCAGTACATTCGGACCCCAATATACTGTGGAAGCCGCCCAGCGAATACCGCATATCGCCCTAACCAGCAGCCCTTACCACATCGAGGATCTTCGATTCATCCCGCTCGGCGTAGACCGCGTCAGTGATCCGAGCGCTGGCGTGGCCCAGAAGCAGTGCCGACGCCTCCAGCCCGTGGGATCGCCGATACGCGGTCGCCGCGGCATGCCGAAGCTGATACGGGAACCAACGGTGCTCCTTCTGCCAGCGGTCGAGTTCACCCTTCAGGCCCTCGTTCTCGATCCGCTCCAGCCACTCCTTGTGTGTCTCATCATCCGCCTTGCACAGCGATGACGGAGGCGGGAAAGCCTGATCACATGCGTACTGGATGGCTCGGTAATAGCTCCGAGCCGTGTACCTCTCGCCCGCCGTCCTCTTCGGCACCAGCTTCCGGTTGGTGCCAGCCCGGTTGCCAAACGACAGCGGCGTCTTTCGCGCTGCAGCCCGAGCCGCCCGCTTCTCCAGGTCCGCCTCGACCGGGCTGAAGAGGTAGGCAGCAGATGGCCGGTTCAAGAACGGACGCAGCACCGCCTGTGCCTGGGGGCCGAGGAAGATGGTTCGATCCGCACCAGTGTGCTGTGTCTTGTGCTTGCTCGGCCTGGCAATCCAGACGCCGTCGGTCCCCTCTGTGGTGATGTCACATCGGCGCAGATCCAGCAATTCGCTCGGCCGGGCTCCCGTCAGCCGCTGCAGCTGCACCAGCGCTCGCACGGGACTCGCCAGGAACGGCAGCGTCTTGTCGACGACATCGTCGGGGACAGGCTTGACCTTCTTCGCCGGCTTGGCGTTGGCGCGCCCGGGCTTCAGCGGTTCGACAGTGAGCAGCTCCTGCCTGACTGACGCTGGCACTATCTCCTGAGAGGCGGCCCACTTGAAGAGGCGACACAGCCGCCGGACCTGGGCGTTGGTGTAGTTCACCGACCACGCCCGCCGGTTCGTCTCCTCGGTCTCGTCACCACGCACCATCTCTTCCCGGAGCAGCTGCAGGCTCCGTGGCCCGAACTGCACCGCAGCCATCGTGCCGTACATCTTCCTGAGTAGCCGTATCAGCGCCTTGAAGTGACTTCGCTCAGCCTCGTCCAGCAGGCGAGCCCGGGTCCGCCAGAACTGGGCGCACAGGGTGCTGATCGTGGTCTCCGTCACCTCCCCGTCCCGGGGCGTATCGAAGTTGATCTCCGGCCAACGGCGATCGTTGGCCTCCCACTCGGCGATGACGCGGTGATAGCGCTCGCGACTCGCGGCCGTGCCATATGGGCCCAGCCAATAGTTGCGCCGTTTCTTGGAGACCGAGTCTGTAAGGGTGACGATGGCTTGATTGCGGTCGTGCCGCTTCCGGTAGCTCGGAGTCTTCGGCATCTGGTGCCTCCCGAAGGCCGTAGCGCGGTGCGCGCACCGCGCGAAATTCGGCTCGGGCTGCACCGTCGACCGCCGACGGGTATCCGTATCTTCGGATTCAGCCAAGGTTTAGCGAAGCGAGGCGGACGGGACTCGAACCCGCAACCACCGGATCGACAGTCCGGTACTCTATCCAATTGAGCTACCGCCCCAAAATGGGTGGATCTGCGACCAACAATGCCGGTCGCGGCTGGAGAATGTATCGGCTCCACCCGTCCTGTCAAGCACACCGACTCCCGAATTCCGCCAGCAGAGGCGTCCCGCTCGTCTCTCGGTGCGTCTCGGCCAGGATTCGATGTGTCCGACAAGCGGTGCGTCAGCCTTGAGAGAACGCCCGTTGTTGCCGCCTCTCCCGTTCCTGCCCCCAGCCACAACAAGCGACTTATCGGACTCCGTCCCTATTTGCCCTCGAACCAGGTCAGTCCCGACGCCGCATCCGCCTGCAGCGGCACCCGCAGCGACATCGCCCCCTCCATCCGCTCCACCACGAACGCCATCAGCGCCTCCGCCGCGGCTGCGGGGCACTCGAAGACCAACTCATCGTGGATCTGCAGCAGCATTCGCGCCTCGGCGCACGCGGTCGGCAACTCGCGGTACAGATCGATCATCGCCAGCTTGATGAGGTCCGCTGCCGAGCCCTGCACGACGCTGTTGATCGCCATGCGCTCGCCGAGGGCCCGCTGCTGGGGCTGGCGGGACTCGATCTGCGGGATGGCGCGTCGCCGACCGAGCATGGTCTCGACATATCCTTGTTGCATGGCTTGCTGGACACAGTCCTGCAGGAAGATCTCGATCTTGCGGAAGCGGTCCTTGTAGTTGTCGATGATCGCAGCCGCCTCGTCGACGCCCCAGGGGGAACCGTCCGGGTGCGTTCCTAGCCTGCGAGCCAGGCCGAAGGGCGTGATGCCGTAGACAATGCCGAAGTTCACCATTTTGGCCCCGCCGCGCTGCTCGCGCGTCACCTCGTCCGGCTCCACATCGAACACCTGGGCGGCGACGGCGGTGTGAATGTCAAGCCCCTTCTGGAACGCCTCGATGAGCGCCGGATCCTCCGACAGGTGCGCCAGGATGCGCAGCTCAATCTGCGAGTAGTCAGCGCTGACCAGCGTGTTGCCTTCCGCCGCGCGGAAAGCCTTGCGAATGGCTCGACCGGTCTCGGTGCGGATGGGGATGTTCTGCAGGTTGGGGTCGCTGGAACTGAGCCGACCGGTGGCGGCGACCGTCTGATTGAAGGAGGCGTGCACGCGGCCGGTCTCGGGGTTAATCGCCTCCGCCAGCGCCTTGAGGTAGGTGCCCACAAGCTTGCTCAGGTTGCGGTACTCCACGATCAATGCAGGGACGGGGGTAGCGACATCCGGATCCGCAGCCAGCTTCTCCAGCACCTCGACATCGGTGGAGAAACCGGTCTTGGTCTTCTTGATGGGTTTGAGGCCCAGGCCCGGATCCTGCGCATCGGGCGGATTGAAGAGGATGCCGGACAGTTGCTTGGGGGAGTCGGGATTGAAGTCGCGCGGGGCCTCGTTGAGGATTTGCAGGCGCAGCTCCTCGATGCGCGCTTGCAGCTTCTCCGCCTGCTTATCGAGTTCAGCGCGGTCGACCTGGATGCCGTTCCACTCCAGCTCTGCCAGCACCTCGACGAGCGGCATCTCCGTCTCGTCGAAGAGCTCCGTTAGCCCCATCTCGCGCAGCTGCGGCTCGAAAACCTCCATGAGTCGCAGGGTGATGTCCGCATCCTCGGCGGCGTAGTCGATCGCCTGCTCCAGCGGCACTTCGTCGAAGCGCTTCTGCGTCTTGCCCCGCCCCTTGGCGCCGATGAGATCCGTGATGGGGATGCAATGGTGCCCGAGCAAGCCCAAGGCGAGATGGTCGAGCTTGTGGCTGGAGCGAGCCGCGTCGATCACGTAGCTGGCGATCATGGTGTCGAAGTGCACGCCCGCCAGGCGCACGCCCGCCCGCCGCAGCACTTGCAGGTCATACTTGAGGTTGTGCCCGACCTTGCATTTACTCGCATCCTCGAGGATCGGTCGCAGCGCTTCCAGCACGGTCGCCGCATCGAGATGCAAGCTGGGATCGGGCGAACGCGTGGGGATGTAGACGCCGGTCCCGGACTCGATGGAGAAGCTCAAGCCACACAGGTTGGCGCTGCGGGCTTGCAGGCTGTCGGTCTCGGTGTCGACGGCGATCACCTTGGCTCGCTTCAGTTTCTTCACGAAGGCGGCGAGGGCCTTCTTGGTGGTGATCGCTTCGTAGGCGCCCGTTGCCTGCGCCGCAGGGCCCCCTTCCGCCTCTGCCATCGCGCTGAACAAACCGGCATCCACCGGCGCGGGTCGTGGCTTGGGCCGCTTGGCCGCGCTCGGCGCTTCCTGCCCCGCCAGCGCTGCCAGCTCGGTGCGCAGGCGATTGAAACCAAGCTCCTCAAGCAGGACATCGACCTCCGCCACGGGAATCTCGTCCGGCGAGAGGGCGGTCTCTTCAAGGTCGAACTCGACATCGACGTCGTGCCGCAATGTCACGAGTTCCTTGCTCAGGGGCAGCAGATCCCTGCTGGCTTCGATGTTCTCCTTGCGCTTGCCCTTGAGCTCGTCGAGCCGCGCCAGGAGAGCGTCGAGCGAACCGAACTCCGCGATGAGCTTGGCGGCGGTCTTCATGCCGATCCCGGGGACGCCGGGTACGTTGTCGACCGTGTCGCCGGCCAGCGCCAGGACATCAATCATCTGGCCCGGCTCGATACCCAGCTTCTCTTGCAGGTGAGCGGTATCGATCACCTCGGTCGAGGTCGAGTCGAATAGGTCGACGCGCTCGCCGAGCAGTTGCATCAGATCCTTGTCTTTCGACACGACGCGCAGGTGCACCGGCTCATCCGCGAGGCGAGTGGCGAGCGTGGCGATGACATCGTCCGCCTCGAACCCGGGGGCGGCGAAGACCGGCACGCCCATCCGTTTCAAGAGATCCAGACAGCGCCCGACCTGCGGACCAAAGTCCTCCGGCGGGGCGTCGCGGTTGGCTTTGTATTCCGGATAGAGCTCACTGCGAAAGGTGGACTTGTCGCCTCCCACGTCGATCACCACCGCGAGATAGTCCGGCTGCTGCTCGCGAATCAGTTTGAGGAGCATGGAGGTGAAGCCATACACCGCATTGGTCGATTCCTTCGTAATCGGACTGGTCATGCGACCGCGTATGGCGTAGTAGGCCCGGAAGAAAGCGGCATGTCCGTCGATGAGGTAGAGAGTCTTCACGATGCAGAGCATACGCGGAGCGGCACGCCTGTGTCTCCCGGCCCAGAGAGGCCGAAACTGCACCAGCATGAATCAGGAGGATTCTGAGAGGATGCCCCTGGTCCTGGTGCGCATTCGGGCTGGCGTGGCGGTGGCGGTCCTGCTGTGCCTCCCTGCCGTTGCCTGCGGCGACTGGGTCGAGTCCGACAAGCTGCTCCCCTCGGGCGGCACGGCGGGCGACCTCTTCGGCTGGTCGGCCGACCTCGAAGGCGATCGGGCCGTGGTGGGCAATGTGCGCTACTACCTGCCGCCCGCCGCCATCGGAGCCGCCTGGACATTCGTCCACAGCAATGGCGAGTGGCAGGAAGAGGCCAAGCTCGAATCGTGGGGTGATCCGGTCAACGACAACTTCGGCTGGGCGGTGGGCCTCAGCGGCGACACCATCGCCGTGGGCGCACCGTCGGCAAACGGGGCGGCCTCCAGCAGCGGCGCGGTCTATGTCTACCTCTGGGAGGCGGGCGCCTGGACAGCGCAGGCCAAGCTCTTCGCTGCCGACGGCACCTCGGTGAACACCTTCGGATTCGACGTTGCGCTTGAGGGCGACACGCTCGTGGCCGGCGCGCCGCATTCCTGGGATGGGGGCGTCCAGACGGGCGCTGCCCATGTCTTCGTTCGCGAGGCCGGCGTCTGGACGGAACAGGCGAAGCTGCTGGCGACGGGCGGCGGCGAGGACGACCGCTTCGGTTACGCGGTGGCCTTGTCGGGGGACACGGCCCTCGTCGGAGCTACGCTCGAGGACGATGGTCTCACCGACGCCGGGGCGGCCTACGTCTTCGAACGCCAAGACGCGACCTGGACGCAGACGGCTCGCCTGGTACCCAGCGATCCCGCCGCCAGCCAGGGGTTCGGCAACGACGTGCGCCTGGTCGGGGACGTCGCCCTCATCGGTGCTGCCCGCGACAGCACGCTGGGCGAGAACTCCGGCGCGATGTACGTGTTCCGCCGCACCGGCGGCGCCTGGACCCAGGAGGCGAAGCTCCTCGCCGGCGATGGCGAAGCGGGCGATCGCTTCGGCGCTTCCGTGGAACTCAGCCCGGACCGGGCCTTCGCAACCGCACCACAGGACGACGATCAGGGTGAGAACGCCGGGGCAGCCTACGTCTTCGAGTTCAACGGTACTAGCTGGTTGCAGATCGAGAAGCTGACCGCCAGCGACGGCGCTGCGGCCGATGGGCTGGGTAAATCGATCGCCGTGAGCGACGGCAGGCTTCTCATCGGCGCCATGAACGACAGCGACCAGGGCCAATCATCCGGTTCAAGCTACCTGTTCGAGCAAACCTGCCCCGGCGACCTGAACGGCGACGGCCAACGCGACCAGGCAGACCTCGGCATCCTGCTGGCCTCCTACGAAGTCGACGCCGGCGGTGACATCGACGGCGACGGCGACACCGACCAAGCTGATCTCGGGACACTTCTGGCCAGCTACGGCGTCGTTTGTCCCTGAGCCTCGCGCCCCAGACCACACTCCGGCAACCACCGGCGAGTCCACCGCTCAGGTCGTAATCGCGGTGCTTGCAGCGGCTTGCCGCCGTAGCGTGACAATGGCGCCCAATCCCTCGGATTTCACCGGCCAGGATGGTCCCGACGGCGTCTACGTCAGTGGAATACGACTGGAAGACGGGCAACAGTGTGCAGTGAGGACGATCACAGGACGCCTTGAAGATGGACCCACGAAAGACAGGATTCTGGAGCGGGCGATCGCAGCGGGAGACCCGTCGCTTCACTCGGTGCCCGCCATTGCTCTCTGTGGCTCTGCTGCTCAGTCTGGCTCTTGCCGGCTGCGCGACGACACGTGCGGGCTCACGCCATGAGTCCGTGCGCGACGACGGGCTGATCGGCGTGTGGTTGTTCGAGCCGACAATGATGACGGGAGCCCAGGAAGCGGCGCCTGCGTCAACCGAAGATTCGGAGAGGCGGCGCTGGCGGTTTATCGTCTCGGATTCGCCCCCGCTCTCGAGCCGACGAGAACCGACTCCAGCGACGGATGAATCCGTGCGTCCCGAAAGGAAGACCGGAGAGAGGCAGAGCCGCGTCGCCATGCGGTATCTCGTCGACATGCAGCCGGATCGGCCGCAGAACGACGCCGTCGAGACGATCTCGATCCAGGGCCGACTACTTGAGGTGGAAGGAAGACGGCTGTTCACCTTCATGCGCGCCCACCCGCCGACGGTGAGTCCGTTCTTCTACATGCTGGAAGCGCCACTGCAGCACACGCTCCGCGTCGAACGCCGGGGCGACGAACTGCGCATCTGGGCGCACGAGGTGTGGCTCGGCAAGACACCGTTTGAGATCGCGGGAGAGTATGAGTTCGTGCCGCCAACACAAATGGGCGAGGGTGGACTCGTCGAGGACTTCGATGACATCGTTGAGTTCTACGCCAACTCGCCCGAAGAGAAGTGGCGACTGCTCGGGGTGGCGACGCGCGTGGAGGATTGAGGTGCTGGACGACAAGGTGAACGTTTGGCGGTCCGCGCCGATGACATCGGCGGCTTCACAGGCTGCCGTGCAGTTCGCGCAGGCGGGCGGCGTAGGCATCGCTCATCTCGACATCGCGGCGCTGCATGACGCGCCGGGCGACGTCGAGAAAACGCTCGATGTCGTAATGGGTCGCGCCGTCATCCGTGAGAAACGCGAAGCGCTCGATCGCCTTGGGCGAGAAGGAACTAAGCGCGATCATGGCGCCGGTGTGGATGACGCTGCCCGTGAGCAAGCGCGTGCCGATCGCGGTCTTGACGTGATCGCCGATGATCGAACCCAGGTAGTTCAGCCCGGTATCGACTGGTGACTCCTGGGTGTTCGCCTGAGCGCGGACAGGGCCGTAGGTATTCTTGAGGTTGCTGGTGATGGTGCCCGCCCCGAGGTTGACCCACTCGCCGAGGTAGGAGTCGCCCAGGTAGCCTTCGTGACTCTTGTTGCTGTAGGCCTGGAGGATGCTGCCGCCCACTTCGCCACCGACCCGGCAGACGGGGCCGATCGAGGTGCCGCTGCGAATGACCGCCCCGGCGCTGATCTCGCTGCCCTGGCCGATGTAGGCGGGACCCGCGATGCAGGCGTTGGGACGCACGAAGGCGCCAGCGTCGATGACGATGGGGCCGTCTTCCGCATCGAGCACCACGCCGGGCATGAGTCGAGCGCTCGGGTGCACGCGCACGCCGGCCTCGCCGACGACGCTGGCGGCTACCGGGCCGCCGGGCATCTCCGCAAGCAATAGATCGAGGTCGGTGCGCAACAGGTCCCTGCCGAAGCGAATCACATCCCATGGCCGGCGCAGCACTCGGGCATCGGGCACGTCCCTCGCCGTAACCTGGGCAGGTGACTCGTGCGACTCCAGGAAGCGAAGTGCCTCCGGCCCAGGCAGGCGCACAGCGAGCACCTCCCCCCCACTCGTCAGCGCCTCGTTCAACTGCACCTCCGCCGCCGCAACTGGGTCGAGCCAGCGCCCGCTGAGGCAGAGCACGACCGAGGCAGCCGCGATCTGGCCCCCATCATCGGCGCCGCCAGACAACGGCCGTACGCCCTCTTCGGCCCAGGTCACCACCTTCCCATCAAGACACCGTTCAGCGCGGTCACGCGTCGTCAGCGCCCCGGTGCGCAGGTCAAAGGACGCTCGCAGGTCCGTGAGCGGCGTCAGGTCCGTCTCGCCGTGGTCGTAGAGGCAGATGAGGGTCATTGCTTCTCAGGATATCGGCAGAGTAGCGCCGTGGGGTGTGCCGGGAGCGGGACTGGAGAGCAGCAAAAAACCACAACGACGGAGCAAGTCCGCCGTCGTGGCCACACACACATACACACCGCTTGTCCCACCCGTTGACGTCCCTGGCTTCTTCTCGTGTCGGGCGAGCTGTGGGGCTCAGCGGCCGACTGTAGAAGCCTAGGCACGCGCCCGGGCAACGTTCCACATCGGCGCAATTCGCGGAACGTTTGAGTCTTGACCCGAGGTTTGCAGGCCCGTTGTCTCTCAACCTGCTATCCGCGTGAAACATCCCGAAGGATGCATACCATCGCGCGAAATCCCCCGAAACGGGCAGGCGGCAGGAACACTACAACTCACCCCCGATAACTCGGCTGCCCGTATCCGTTTCTGCAAGTACCCACCCGGGATCGCGGCCACGTCAGTGAGCGTTGGGATGCACGAACCCCTTGAAGATCGTCATCCAAAGGATCCGCAGGTCGAACATGAGCGACCAGTGGCGGATGTAGAAGAGATCGTATTGCAGGCGCTTGCGCAGGCTGGACTGGCCCCGCAGGCCGTTCACCTGGGCCCAGCCGGTCATGCCCGCTTTGACGTGCTGCCGCAGCATGTACCCGCGCCAGTCGTGGCGGAACTTGCCGACCAACTCCGGCCGCTCCGGCCGGGGACCGACCAGGCTCATCTCGCCGACGAGTACGTTGAGCAGTTGGGGCAGTTCGTCCAGGCTCGTCGCCCGCAGCCAGCGCCCGATCCGGGTGATGCGGGCATCGTCGCGAGCTGTCCAGGTGGCCTGCTCCGCTGTCGCCTCGGCCGGCTTGGAGGCGGAGGGTTCGTCGGCGACGTGGTACATGGTGCGGAACTTGTAGATCTTGAACCGCTGGCCCGCCAGGCTCACTCGATTCTGGCGGAAGATGACCGGCCCCTCGCTGGTCAGGCGAATCGCCAGGATGATCGCCAGCATGGGCAGCGCGAAGACCACGAGGCCGAACAAGGCCCCGGCGATGTCGATGCCCCGCTTCACCCAGCCGCCCAGGCCTTCCAGGCGCGACTCACGCAGGGAGAGGATGGGCATGCCGTCCAGTTCGCTGATGGCCATGCTGAAAGGCGTGTAACGAGGTTGGACATCGGGGATGACACGCACATCGATCGTGAACCGCTCCAGACGGGAGAGCAGCCCGGGCAGGAGCGAGGAATGGCTGCCGGGCAGGGCGAAGTAGACGGCGTCCACCGAGTGCTCTTCCAGCGTCTTCTCGAGGTCGTCAAGCCCTCCTCGCACCGGCAGGCCCTGCAGATCGTTGCGGCGAGTCGTGTTGTGGTGCGAGATGAGATAGAGAACGTTGAGCCCGGTCCAGCTGTTACGCCGCAGCGTGTGCATGGTGATCTGGCCCAGGCGGCCGGTGCCGACGACGACGGCGTGGCGCAGGTTCCAGCCCCGGCGACGCAGCATGCGCAAGGTGAGGCGGAAGCCGAACCGATGCACCGACATAAAGCCGATCACCATGAGGCCAAACAGTCCGAGCTGCCATTTGGCTCCGGGGTCTGCGAGCATCGGGGCGGCGAGGGCGAAGAGGGCGGCGATGCTCAGAACAGTCGCCAGTCCACCCGCCTTTATAATCTGGAGAAACTCATCGTAAAAAGTCCGGTCGCGCCGAGGACGGTACAAGCCAAACACCACCAGACAGGCGACGGTAATTGGCAATTCGATCGCGACGGGCAGCGGCCAGAGGGTCTCCTGCCAATCGGCGGCTCCGAGCTGATCGAAGGCGATCAGGTTCCGGCCGACCCAGGCAGCGCCGGCGGCGGCCGCCACGACGAGCCCGTCCATGCCGCTGAGAAGGCAGACAAAAAGTTGGTGTCGCTGTTTAAGCACGCCTCATCCACCCTCGACTGCGCGGGGCGGTTTTCCTCCGCCTTGCCAACGCCCGGGATCGCCGTTTACTGCACTGACAGGCGAACCCATCGAGTTCCTTGCCTGCAATGTACCTATTCCACCCCGGAGCGTACATCCCGCAGGGGGCCAGGCAGCAGGCTCCTATCGCTCGACCCAGGGCCGACCGGTCCGCACCGGCGGCAGACGCTCGGCCAAGCTCCGCAGCAACTCCTGATCAGCCGCACTAAGTTCTTTCGGGGCAACCACTTTCAGCACCGCGTAGAGGTCGCCGACCTTGCCCTTGTCGGTGCGGACGCCTTTGCCGCGCAAGCGCAGCTTCTGACCGCTGGCGGAACCGGCGGGGATGCGAATCTCGGCGGATCCTTCCGGGTACAGCGGCAAGTCGATCTTCGTACCCAGGGCAGCCTCCACGATGCTGATAGGAACATCGAGCAGGAGGTCCAGGCCGTCTCGGCGAACGTAGGGATGCGCTCCCACGTGGATGGTCAGGATTAGATCGCCGCTGCCGCCCGCCCCCGGGTGTCCCTTCCCCGCCAGCCGCAGCTTGGCCCCCTCGACGATGCCGGGTGGGATGGTGACGGTGATGGCTTCTTCCTGGGGCCCAGCCGCCGAGCGCCGGGTCAGGACGATCGACTCCTTGCCGCCGACCACCGCGGTGTAGAAGGTGATGGTCAGTTCGTGCTGGATGTCCTGGCCGCGCTGGGGCGGGCGGGACCGGGCCTGCTGGGGTCCCCCACCCGCGAAGGGGGAGCGCCGGGCGGATCGGCCGCTGCCGAGCAGTTCCTCGAAAATGCTGCCGATGTCGCCCATATCGACGCCGGCCGCGGACTCACCGCCGACGTTGGTCCAGGTGTAGGTTCCGCCGGGCCGCCCGCCGCCGCTGGCCCCCGCCCCGACGCCTGCTCGGCCGAACTGGTCGTAGGACTTGCGTTTCTCCGCGTCGCTGAGGACGGCATAGGCCTCCTGCACCTCGGCGAAGCGTTTCTCGGCGTCGGCAGCCTTGTTTACATCCGGATGCAGCTCCCGCGCCCGCTTGCGGTAGTTCCGCTTGATCTCGTCCGCGGTGGCCTTGCGGGAAACGCCCAAAATGTCGTAGTAGTCGCGCTGGGCCATGGGTCTGCGTCGGCCGCCTCCTGGACGCCGCTGCTGGCGGCGCATCCGCACATGGTATCGCGACGAAGGCCCCGGGGGCGAGGCCGCAGGGTTCAGCGTGGCCGGGGGACCGGCTGGCGCGATATGCTGTGCGGACGCCCAGGGCGGCCCCATAGCTCAGCGGTTAGAGCCCCCGACTCATAATCGGTTGGTCGCAGGTTCGAATCCTGCTGGGGCCATTCGCTCCGCCCCCCACCCCTGGAAGGACGAGCCCGCGCACGATGATCCTGCTTCTCGACAACTACGACAGCTTCACCTGGAATCTGGTGCAGCGCATCGGTGAACTCGACCCTGCGCTCGAGGTGCGGGTCGTCCGCAACGACAAGATCGAACCGGACGAGGCCCTGGCCCTGCGGCCGAGCCATCTCATCATCTCCCCCGGCCCCTGCACCCCCCTTGAGGCGGGGGCTTCCAACGACTTCGTCACCCGTTTCGCCGGCAAACTGCCTATCCTCGGCGTCTGCCTGGGGCATCAGTGCATCGGTCACACGCAGGGCATGACCGTCAAACGCCACGACATCATCATGCACGGCAAGACGAGCGAGATCTTCCACGACGGCCGGGGCATCTACAAGGGACTGAGCAATCCCTTCCAAGCCACGCGCTACCACAGCCTCATCGTCGAGCGTGACACCGTGACCCCGGACTACGAGATCAGCGCCTGGACCGAGCAGGGCGAGGTCATGGGCCTGCGGCGCAAGCCGATCCGGGAGGGCGAGCCGCCCGTGGAGGGGGTTCAATACCACCCCGAGAGCTTCCTGACGCTGGAAGGGCCGCTCTTACTGGCGAATTTCCTGGGGCTGCCTCGGCCCGAGCCCCTGCGGTATCCTGCCTGAGTACTCCTTCCTGCTGACCTGCCCCATCGGAGCCCGCCCGTGACCGACCAACCGACAACTGCCGAGCCTGCCGTGGACTGTTCAATCGGCCGCTTTCGACTGCTGGAGAAGCAAGGTCGGCAACTGGTGCTGGGCAAACCCGGCACCGAGTACCAGGTCCAGGTGACCGCGGAGGTCGAGGTGGCGGCAGCGGCGGGCGACTGGCTCACCGGCCGCATCGTCACCCAACCCGTGCGCATCGATGTCATCTCCGCGGGTGGACGGCTGATTGAGCCCCTGCAGGGCCGACCCCGGCGAGTACAGGGCACGGTCTGCGCTCTGGATCAACAACGGAACGCCCTCGTAGTCAAGGCGGCTCTGCCGCTGGTTCTGCTGGTGCCTGCCAACCAACGCCTGGATCAGTTCCAGGAAGGCCAGATGGTGTCCTGCGATGTGAAGCCGGGCGCAGTCTTCGAGCCGGTCTAAGGAATGGACATCGGGGAAGGAAGGCGATCGTGCTGATTCAAGGCCGCCTGCTCATCGATGCTGAGCGACTTCCCGAGCCGGGCTGGCTGCGCGTGGAGGGTAAGCGCATCAGCGAGATGGGCCAGGGCGAGCCGCCGGGGAAGCCGGACGCGGGCGCGGCGGACGTCCTCATCTCACCCGGCTTCATCGACGCCCACTTGCACTTCCCGCAGTTTCCCATCGTCGGCAGCGACGGGCTGACGCTGCTCGATTGGCTTCGGCACGTGGTGTTTCCAGCCGAGGAAACGTGGGCGGACCCGATCATCGCGGAGCGACAGGCGCGAGCGGCGGTTCAGCGACTGCTGCGTTCGGGGACGCTGGGCTGCGCCGCTTTTCTGACGAGCCACGCCACCGCCCTTGCCGCTGCTTCTCGGGCGCTTGAGGACGTTCCCCTGCGCACGATCGCGGGGCGCGTGCTCATGGATCGCGAGGGGCCGGACGCCTTGCTGCAAGCGCCAACGCCGAGCTTCT
>SWCB01015516.1_pt1 | contig 15094 bp, 13 predicted proteins | sample 4692901 | NCBI WGS metagenome assembly SWCB01 (sample SAMN10267276, study PRJNA491770) | bioreactor metagenome | isolation source: DHS bioreactor inoculated with subseafloor sediment | place: Japan: off Shimokita Peninsula | collected 2006-08 | reverse complement strand
TACTTGCCAGAGCTATAGCAGGAGAAACTAATTCCAAGTTTATACCATCAAGCGGCTCAGAATTTGTAGAAAAATATGTTGGAGTTGGAGCAAAAAGAGTAAGGACATTATTTGAAAAAGCTAGGAAAGAAGCTCCGGCAGTTATTTTCATAGATGAAATAGATGCTATTGGTGCAAAACGAAGCCTAGAAAGCAATAATGAAAAGGATCAAACATTGAATCAGCTTTTAATAGAGCTTGATGGATTCAATAGTGATGAAACAGTTATAGTTGTAGCTGCAACAAATCGATTAGATATGTTAGATGAAGCTCTAACAAGACCTGGACGATTTGATAGGAATATATTTATTGGAAATCCTGATACTAGGTCACGGGAAGAAATTTTTAAAGTTCACACTAAAAACAAGCCAATTAGTTCAGAAATAGATATAAAGGAGCTAGCTAAAAGAACCCATGGAATGTCTGGTGCACATATATGCAATATTGCTAATGAAGCAGCAATATATGCAGTAAGAAAAAATAAAAAATCCATTGATAAAGATGACTTTGTAATGGCTATAGAAAAGGTTATAGGTGGACTTGAAAGAAAAAACACTAAGCTAATTGAAAAGGAAAGAAGAAGGGTTTCCTTACATGAATCTGGTCATGCTTTAATGGGAAAATTATTAAATACAGATTTAATATCCAAGATATCCATCATTCCAAGAAGTCAATCATTAGGATATGTAATGTATACTCCCGATGAAGAAAGATTCTTAATAACAAAGGATGAACTTACAAACAAAATAAAGGTTATGTTAGGTGGAAGAGCAGCTGAAGAAATTGTTTTCGGAGATATTTCCACTGGTGCTAGGGACGATTTAAAAAAAGCTAATGAAGTAGCATTTCAAATGGTTTGCGAATATGGCATGAGTGATTTAGGTAATCGATTTATTGAACCAAGGCTCATAGAGAGCTGTTATGATTCAATCGATAAGGAAATAAATAAAATAATTAAATCCTGTTACTTAGATGCCACAGAAAAAATCAAAGAGCAACATCTTTTATTAAGTAAGGTTGCAGATGTTTTATATGAAAAAGAAACATTAACAGGTGATGATTTAGATAAGATTATCAGTGATTTTAATTCAACAACAAATATATTAGTTAAAACATAAAAAAAGCATCAAAGGATGCTTTTTTTATATTAATTATAGTACTTTTTTATCTATTTCTTCCACTATTTTAACAATGAACTCGTTTATATCTTGGCTTCCCATTTCTCCTTCATCTCTTGAGCGAACGGATATAGCCTCAGCCTCTATTTCATTATCTCCAACAATTATCATATAGGGAATTTTATCTAGCTGAGCTTCTCTGATTTTATACCCTATTTTTTCACTTCTTCTATCAATCTCAACTTTTATATTATGCTCATTCATTAGCTTCTCAATTTTTTCACCATACTCTAAGTGTCTGTCTGCTATTGGAATTATTCTTGCTTGTACTGGAGCAAGCCACGTTGGAAACTTGCCCGCAAAATGCTCAATTAAAATACCTATAAATCTTTCAACACTTCCAAAGGCAACTCTATGAATTACTATTGGTCTATGCTTTTCACCATCTTTGCCTACATATGTTAAGTCAAATCTTTGTGGCATTTGATAATCTAGTTGAATTGTACCACATTGCCACGTTCTACCAATACAATCCTCTAGATGAAAGTCTATTTTAGGTCCATAAAAAGCACCATCACCTTCATTGATCTTATACTCTACTCCCAACTCTTCAAGGGCACCCTGTAGGGATTTTTCTGCCATTTCCCATTCTTCATCAGTACCCATGGAAATTTCAGGTCTAGTGGATAGTTCAATATGATACTTGAATCCAAACTTTGTATATACTTCATCGATAAGATTAGCTACATTCTTAATTTCATCCTTTATTTGTTCTGGTAGCATAAATATATGGGCGTCATCTTGAGTAAAGGCTCTTACCCTCATAAGTCCATGAAGTGCCCCTGAAAGTTCATGTCTATGAACTCTACCAACTTCTCCTATCCTCATTGGAAAATCTCTGTAGGAACGCATTTCAGTCTTATATACCATCATTCCACCAGGACAGTTCATGGGCTTGATAGCATAATCTTCATCATCAATTAATACAGTATACATATTTTCCTTATAATTATGCCAATGACCTGAAGTTTCCCAAAGTTTTCTGTTTAAGATTATTGGAGTTTCAATTTCCACATATCCTGCTCTCTTGTGGACATCTCTCCAATAATTCATAAGTGTATTCTTTAATTCCATACCCTTTGGAAGGAAAAAGGGGAACCCAGGACCTTCTTCAAGTAGAGTAAATAGCTTCAGCTCTTTTCCTAGTTTTCTATGATCTCTTTTTTTAGCTTCCTCTAGTCTATGAAGATACTCATCTAAAAGCTTTTTCTTTGGAAAAGAAGTTCCGTATATTCTTTGGAGCATTTTATTTTTTTCGTCTCCACGCCAATATGCTCCTGCAATGCTCAGTAGCTTTGATGCTTTAACATATTTAGTAGATGGAAGGTGTGGACCTCTACAAAGATCGATAAAATCTCCCTGCTTATAAAAAGAGATGGCTTCTCCCTCTGGCAGATCTTTAATAAGCTCTAATTTATATGTTTCTCCTTGTTCTTCCATGAGCTTTAAAGCTTCTTCCCTTGGTAATTCAAACCTCTCAAGCTCCACATTTTCTTTAATAATCTTATCCATTTCCTTTTCGATTTTCTCTAAATCATCGGGTGTGAATTTATGCTCGGAATCAAAATCATAATAATATCCATTATCAATAGCTGGACCAATGGCCAACTTTGCTTCTGGAAATAACTTTTTTACAGCCTGAGCCATTATATGTGTACTAGTGTGTCTAAAGGCATCCTCTCCACCTTCATCCTCAAACTTTAAAATACTAACCTCACTATCTTCATCTATGGTATAACCTAAATCTACAACCTTACCATTAACCTCACCAGCAAGAGCTTCCTTAGCCAAGCGTCCGCTTATATTTTTGGCTAATTCATATATGCTAGTTCCCTTTTGTACCTCTTTAATCGAACCATCTTTTAGCGTAATTTTAACTTGTTCCATCATTTTGCCTCCTTCATTTTCTCTTATAAGATATTATTCGGGGTCAAGTTTAAGGTTAAGATTGAGGTTGAGAAAAAACACAACAGCTCAAATACTTATACCATTCTAGACCCTAACAAAAAACTTGTTAACTTAAATACAAAAAACCTCTCATCTCTTGTATTATAAATACAAGGGACGAGAGGTTGATCCCGCGGTTCCACCCTAATTGAACAAATCCACCTTACAATGACATTAACGTTGTCCACCGGTAATCTTTCACCAAGGGCTACTAGATTACTGCTCCAGGGTAGTTTTTCATATAGCCATATCAGAAATGCTTTCAGCCCGTGACATTTCCTCTCTATAGATTGGTCCTATAGTACTTTTCCCCTTCATAGCATGTAAAATTATATTCTTATTACACTCATTATATTTGATATTTCTTGTTTGTCAATAATTTTCCTCAAATCCTAATAAATTATACCCTTATAGTTGCAATACAATAAGCCCTTGTAAAAAACCAATAATAAAACCTATCAATGCACCTAATAATTCAATATGCTTTAACTCCTTTTGAGCAATACCTATAATTATTTTCTCTAGCTTATCTAACTCAAATTCATTTATTTTTTCTTCAACAATCTCAGCTATCTTAACCTGGTCTGTAGCTTTATGAATCAATTGTTGACTTAATTCATCTAAAACATTTTCTCCTTCTTCTTCGATTATTTCATCCACATAAACTACGATCATATTTCTAAATGTTATTGGAACTAAGGAAGGTATTTTTTGCTCTACTATCTTTTTAATTTTGCTTTTTACTTCAATTATTATCTCAGTTTTATTTTCCTTATGGATTATCTTTTCTAATATTTCTTCTATAGAAATTAATTCTGTTTCAACGGTTTGTCCAATACTTCTTGCTAATTCGCCCTTTCTTTTGGGAATCAACCCCTGAATTTTCATGTTTAATATAGGAATATTAACAGGGTTTAATGGTCTGAAAATTAGCTTGATAGCAAAAACGTTGGTTAACCAACCTATTATAGCACCTACTACAGATAAAACTAAAACTTTTGTCCAAAACATTTTTTCTCTTCTCCTCTGAATTCATTATCTTATGTAAACATAAAGAGTATAACATATATAGTTTTACCTTACAATAATAAAAAAGCAGCAAAGCTGCTTCGCTAGGAAACCTTATGGTTTCCTTCGACGGCTACAAAGCAGCCTGAGCACCTTCCTTAAAGCGAGCAAAGGGAATCCCTCTGCACTCCCATTTTTATTGTATAGGAAGTTTGAGTTCCTATACAATAAAAAACAGAAAGAAGAGTAGCCACACTACTCTTCTTTCAAGGTTTTATTCAAATTACAGATTCTACAATTATTACATATATATATTCTCTTATCAAAGATATTTTTAATTGTTTCGAGGATTTCTGTATTCTTTATATTTCCTGCATTATGAATATTAATCTTTGTAGGGGCTATGGTTATAAGGGAGCTAATCAATAAATCGTCGTAATTTAAATCCGAATCCATTAAATCATCTACAAGTTCTTTTATGTATTTATCATCTATTATTTGATTATTCTTGTCATAAAAATGATATTTACCCTTTTTATCCACTAGTATATTAAGCAAATCTATCTTCGGCTCTTGAATATTTACAAAATATTTAAGGAGTTTTATAAATTCTTTATATTCTTTTTCCATCATATATTCTTCTATAACTTTATCTAGCAATTCATTTATATCCTCTTGATAGCCCTTTAACCTAAATTTTACAAAACCGTCAATATTAATAGTGTCATTTTCATACATAAAGTCCATTAATTTATATAGTATTTTAGCTTTTTTATTTACCTTATGGGGTACCTCAATATTTTTGTCATGAAATTCATTTTCAAGAAAATTAGTTAGCTGCTCAATAATAGATTGTCTTTCCGATGGCTTTAGGTAATAATAATTGCTCTGAAGATTTTTTTCAATCATTTCAATTTCTAAAACTTCTACAATATAATCTACTATAGCTATAGCTGTGTAATGTTTGAATATATTTAAAAACTCATCTTTAGAGTAGTTCTCACTAGCTAAGGATCCTTCATTTTCTATATAAAAGTTAATGGTTCCAAACATCCCATCATCTGTTATGTCCTTATTTATATTTATACTCTGATTTGTATAATTTTTTAAAATCTTTTCTATTAAATTTTCTATCTTACTCTGGGTATCATTGATTGTTAATGATAGTAAATACACTTTCTTCACTCCCCTCAATATATAATATTAGTATATGGTCTATAATCACTCCATATACGAAAGAGAATTGTCAGATATTCCTTTTGATATATATTCTATTCTAAAATAGGTATTATGGACCCGAAATCTGTTAATTCTTCATCTTCTATATAGTCAATCAAAACATTACGCGTTTCTAAAAAATTTTCAATTTTTTTAAAATCACAATGGTTTCTTATATCACCACAAAACAATATTTTGTTTTTATCAATTAATCCACTTGCTCCTCCTATAAATCCATAATCAACACCTGGTAATTTAATATACCCTGGTTTAATCAATAGTACCTCTATATTATATTTTTCCCCTTCCTTTGCAATTCCCTTATCTGATGTGATAATAGAATTATCATTTATAATGCTTATAGAGCACTTACAATATCCCTGTTCAACATGTATCCTTTGAATTCCCTTTTCATCAAGTTTTCTTAATATTTCTTTATCAGTATATTTGAAATTATGGATTGCATATTTACCAACTCTTCCTACATTATATGCAATATTATCAGGATAGTTACTCTTTAAAAATGTACTACCTTTTATAACTTTAAGCTTAAAAGATTTTAGTTTTATTCTCATTTCATCATATATGTTTGGAGCTACTATTATTTCATTTCCCCCTAGGGGATGGACAAGGATATCAGGGTGGGATGATATAGCTTTGTATAAGTCTTTACAATAAGAAGTCTCTATAATATTTATACCCTCAGCTCGTATTTTATTCTGAATAGATTCTGTAGCTCGTTTATCTACTATGACTGCTTTAACTCTCTTTAATGGCAAAAAAGGAGACTCTATATAGTTATACACTGCATGTCCACCTCCCTACTATAAATAATTATTCATTAATTCTTAGATTATGTATGTTATTTATTATTTCTATATTTATAAAATTATAAAACAAAAACTACCCTCGTACAATAGGATAGTCTCTTATTGGAGGCGGCACCCAGATTTGAACTGGGGAATAGAGGTTTTGCAGACCTCTGCCTTACCACTTGGCTATGCCGCCATATTAGGTTATGGGAGTATGGCAAGGAATACAGTCCTTGTCATACTCCCTTACTAATATCTTATTTATATACATGTTTATTTGTTACAAACAATCTTGCTTTTATTCCTTTGCTTCTGCTAAAAGTTTCTTTAATTCTTTCTTATTAAAGTTATACTTTGTTTTACAAAAATGACATACTATCTCTGCTTTTTCATCTTCATTAATAATAGTAGTTAATTCCTCTTCTCCTATACTAATTAGAGCCTTTTCAATCTTTTCCTCATCGCAGTCACATTTAAAGTCCATTTCTTGTTTTCCGATAATTTCCATATCAAAATTCTTCAATACTTCAACCATTATTTCATGACCGCTCATTCCACTGTCAACCATTGAGGAAATAGATGGTGCATTCTTCACTGCTTCTTCAAGCATTACCAATGTCTCTTCTTCAACATCAGGCAAGGGTTGAATAATAAAACCTCCTGATGCCTTTACACTTCCATCTACATCTATTAATACCCCCAGTGAAACTACTGAAGGTTGTTGTTCAGAGTACATATAGTAAGCAGCTATATCCTCAGCAACTTCGCCGGTAATTAGGTTTGATTGACCAATATAAGGTTCCTTTAATCCCAAGTCCTTAATAATTATTAGCTTACCCTTATTTCCTATGGCTCCACCTACATCAAGCTTACCTTTATCGTTTATAGAAAGCTCCACGTTTGGATGGGAAATATAACCCTTGGTGTTTCCAGTATGATCAGATACAGCAACTATGCTTTTAATTTCATTGCTTCCTTTAATCTGAAGTGTTAGTTTATTCTTTTCCCCTTTTAACATACTCCCCATAATTGATGCCCCTGTTATAGCTCTACCTAAGGCTGCGGTTGCTACAGGACTTGTATTATGTATTTTTCTAGCTTTTTCTACCATATCCGTAGTTATTGCAACGAAAATTCTTATGGTTTTATTTCCCCCAAGTCCTCTAATAATATAATTAGTCATTATATTCCTCCATCTCAAAATAATATATTATAAACACAAAATATAAACAATTTAATAGTATTATTAATAATAAACAATATTTTATTCCATTAATAAAGCCCTGATTTCAATCAGGGCTTTATTTAATCATTTAGATTTATTTGTCATTATATTTTAGTAACTTCAGTTGCTTGAGGTCCTTTTTCTCCATCAACAACTTGAAATTCAACTTCTTGATCTTCATCTAAAGTTTTAAATCCATCTTGTTGAAGTGCAGTATAATGTACAAATACATCGTTTCCATCTTCTCCGGTTATAAATCCATAACCTTTTTCACCATTAAACCATTTTACTTTGCCTCTCATTGAACAATCCTCCTAAAACATTAAAAATTGGTAATCAATTTACCTTAATTAAATACATTTTAACACAGCATCTGCTTAGTGTCAAACAAATGTGTTGGAAAAATTACTTTATATTAAGTTAACCATTATCACAAAAGAATATACAAAACTTCAAAAAAAAAATCATTTTTTACATATAAAATTAATCCTTTCACTCAAAGAATTCTCCCTATTAAATGTATAGTTTTCATAAATTTCTACTTCGTAACCTTGTTCCTTTAAAATCTCATATATTTCTTCACTTTTATATGCCCTTTGTATATGTGTTTCTTGATGTCTTTCAAACAGCTCTTTTTTTCTCAGAAAGATAGTTAGATCAAGCTCGCATATACTAGTGTTCTCCTCAAAATAATTTTCCCAAATGTAGGATACATTTTCGTAGTTCTCTCCATAAGTGTTATTTCCTAAAATTTGAGATATTTTATAATAGGAGCTAATATCAAATATAAATAACCCCTTATCATCTAATACTGAATATACTTCACTAAATAATGATATTAAATCATTCTTATCAGTAATATAGTTAATCCCATCACACGCACATAATACACAATCGAAATTATCATTTGCTTTAAAAGCTCTAATATCTTGATTTAAATATTTAACCTGCACTCCCATTTTCTCAGCCTTAACTTGGGCTAAAGTTAACATATCTGAGGAAATATCAATTCCTGTTAGCTTGTACCCTTTTTGTGCTAATCTATTTGTTACATTCCCTGTTCCACAAGCTAAATCTAATATATTCTTAGGATTTCTCGATTCTCTTTTAAAAATCTCCTGAATATATTTAACCCAACTATCATAATCAAAGTCATTCATTAAAAAATCATATACCTGTGCAAAACTACTATATGCTTCCATATATTTATATCTCCCTAATGTTTATTTTCATATATAGATTATACACAAATACACACATAAAAAGAAGCATCAAAGATGCTTTCGCTAGGAAACCCTAGGTTTCCTTCGACGACTGCAAAGCAGTCTGAACACCTTCCTCACTACGGCAGGGGATATTCCCCTTGCATCCCCTATTTTTTTATTACATAGAAAGTTCAAGCTTCTATGTAATAAAAAAAAAGCAGCCTAGCTACTTTTCTGCTTTTCTTTGTCTTCTTTATTTTCTTGATTGTTTTTCATTTTTTTCTTTTTTACGGTTATAAGTCCACCTATTCTACCTGTTTCTTTAGCAGTTAAGGCTCCCCATCCCTTATCCATAACCTTATCTAGCAAGCCTAATTCTGAAGCTATTTCATATTTCCATTTATCTTCAGTTGTTTCAACTTTAAACTTCTTGTTTTTATCCCTATTTTTTTTTGACAAAGAAATTCCTCCCCTCCTACTTATTATTGATTGAGGGGTTACTTTTTATACCTAAAATAAAAAAAACAGCAAAGCTGCTTTCCCTAGGGAAACTTATGTTTCCCTTCGACGACTGCAAAGCAGTCTGAGCACCCTTCTTAAAGGGAGCAAGGAGAATCCCCCTGCACTCCCATTTTTATTGTATAGGAAGTTTGACTTCCTATACAATAAAAAACATGTTATTTTATTTCAGTTGAATATATGCAATGAAAAAGTATACAAATATAACAATTGTTACAGGGATAAACCGTGAAAGGGATTTACGAGACTTTATTTCTATTTTATTATCCTCTATATTATCCTCTATATCATCCCAATGATTTTGATCTTCTTCATGTTGAAAATCCTTTTTTATAGCTTTTACTATTAAAAATGTAAATACACCGCAAATTGATGCTATAATGCCCATAGTAATTGTTGCTGCACCTAATTGAATTGTGGTTATACTTTGATTTGTAGCTGTTTCATTTATATTGATATAACTATTTAGTCTTTGATTTATTAAATTAAGTATATATCCCAATGTAACTGCGATCCCATTATTAGCTATATGTCCTATTATACCAGCATAAATAGAACCTGTTAGCTGAACTAAATAACCAAAGAATAATCCCAGCACAATAGGAGCCAAAAGATTTTGAGGATTGAAGTGAAAAATCCCAAATAGTATTGCAGTGATAATTATGGCTTCTTTTCCTCCATATTCCTTCTCATATACACTAAGAAGCATTCCTCTAAAAAACACCTCTTCACATATTCCTGCTGAAATTGCAATAATAAAAAACAATCCTAAATATTGACCAAAACTTGTAGCAGTTGGTATAGGAAGTGGCTGTATTTCACTAAACATACTAATAATTGTCATCATAATAAGATTAAAGAATAAGGCTATTGGATAATTTAGTAAGGTAGCTCCAACTATCATTAGTCCATGCTTAAGCCTTAACTTCTTAAGCTTCAATGTGGTCTTAAAGCTTGCTCCCTTTAGCTTCAAATAAATAATTACAGGTAAAAGGATTAAAATATATTCAGTAATAATTAATCCGCTTTTAAGATTCAAACCTTGAACATATGATCCCAGTGTTAAAAGTATACCAGCAACTATAAGATAAATAATATTCGTCTCAAAAACAGACGTGTTTCCCCTTTTCAATACTTTCTCCCCCTTAAATATCTACTGAACCATTATGTTCTAATAGCCTTACATATATTTCAATCCCTTTAATCAAAACCTTTTCATCAAAATTAAACTTAGAATTGTGAAGTGAATATACAAATCCTTTTTCTTCATTTCTAACTCCTAAGAGAAAAAACACTCCTGGTACCTTTTTTTGATAATAGGAAAAGTCTTCAGCTATCATTTGAGGACTTATAATTTCAACATCTTCAATGGCATTAATAAAGCTTTCCGTTAGTTCTTTATGATTGTTTACTGGGGGATACATATCTCTAAAAACAATATTCACTGTACAATCAAATCCTTTTTCTAATGCTTCACTTAAACTCTTCATTCTAGTCTTAATGGTATTATAAACGGATTCTTCAAAGGCTCTTACTGTACCTTCAAGTATTACTTCTCCTGCTATTACATTTCTTCTCTCGCCTCCATAAATTTTCCCTACTGTTAGTACTGCTGGTGATATTGGGTCAATGCTTCTACTCACAATAGATTGAAGGCCATTTATTAAATTACTAGCAGCCACAATAGAATCTATGGAATTTTGAGGAATAGCTCCATGACCGCTTTTTCCTGTAATAGTTATGTCAAATTCCCCTGTTTGTGCCATTAAGGGCCCAGATCTAAGAGCAACTTTTCCTTCGTCTATTTCAGGATATAAATGGAGACCATAAATAGAATCCACATTAAATTTTTCAAGAATTCCCTCATTTACTATTACCTCTGCTCCACCTGGTCCTTCCTCAGCAGGTTGAAATATAAGTAGAATATTGCTCCTGAGCCTTCCTATATTTTGGGAGAGATATTTAGCTAAGCCAAGTAGAATTGTCATATGTCCATCATGACCACATGCATGCATCATTCCTTGATGCTTAGAATCAAAGCTAGTATTATTTTTCTCTAATATAGGAAGTCCATCAATATCTGCTCTAAATGCTATGGTGCTCCTACCTTCGCTACCTTCTATATAACCTAAAACACCGGTCCCTGCAGTCCCATATGTCTTTATATTTATATTCTTTAAAAACTTAAGTATAAAGTCCCTTGTCTTAAATTCTTCAAATCCAATCTCTGGTATTTGATGTAAAGTACGTCGTATATCAATAACTTCATCCATTAAACTTATAACATCATTTGATTTATCAGTCATATTTATCCTCCATCATTTATATTATTAATAATAGTGTAATTGTATAACTTTTGATTGATTTCTACAACAGATTCATATCTATTTCATTTTAACAGTTGACTATAATTATTATAAATGTTAATATTATTATTAATTTTAATAAACCTGTATTAGACTGTCAATGGTTTTTGAAAATGTCCTGAAATAAGTTGAAGATTAGCACCGCAAATGCGGTGCTTTTGTTATTAATAGTAATTATGCTGTGTATACATTTGATCTTCAAAGGAGTGTTCGAAGTGTTTGATATTGTTCTTGAAAAATTTGTTGATTGTATTTGGTCTCCAAGGGTGATACATGGATGGAATATTGGGTTTTAATTGTGCTTTGGTGGATTTCTTTACTCCGAAGTTTCTAGATTCTTTTTCATACATGGGAATTTCTATCAGTGCGTAAACTGAATCATTTATATTGGAATAGAAATTACCATCAAAAGAACGAATAACCACCGCATTTGTACCTTTTAAAAAATATGTATTATCACCATTGTTATTTACAGGGGTATAGTATTTTTTTTCAAAGCGAATGCTGTGTCCTGCATCAATTTTTCTGTGGGTAATAACTGATAATGTTAAATTGATTTTCTCATCTGATGGTTGTGTTTCAAATACGGATTTGATATTATCAGGTGATAGCCCGAATTGCTTATTGAATTCTTTGATGTAGGAGTTGAGGAACTGATTTGCATGAGCTATATCAGTCACGCCTGCTAGTCTTAGTTCGACGGGTAGGCGTGATTGTAATGTTTGAAATAAACGCTCTACACGTCCTTTAGCCTGTGGGATACTAGATGTCTTGATCTCTACTCCTAACTGATGGCAGGCGTATGAGAACTGTGTAAATGAATCCTTCTCAATAGAGGGATTGTTTTTTTGCTTATATTCGAAAATTGTTCGATTATCCGTGTAGAACATATATGGAATACCATGTGTTTTAAGCACTTGGTAGAAGACATTGTAATAGCCCTTAAGTGTCTCCTGTCGATCAAAGTAGGCACCGACGATTGTTCCTGTAGCATCATCTATAGCGATGTGTAGATATGTTTTTGTATTGCCAAACCAGTTGTGTATAGATGCATCCATTTGGAGCATTTCACCGAAAAATGCACATCGTGATCGACGAGGATGAGCTTCGTTGAGCTCCAATAATGATTTATCAATCTTGAGAATTTCCTTTCTAGTATTTGCGTTTTCTCTTTCAATCTTCAGCTTTTTCTTCATTTGCTTCTTTGTTTTTCGCTGTGCCTTTGGAGAGAGTATATTTGCTTCAAAAAGTATTGTTCTGACCGTCCCATGAGATACATATATATTCTCATGTGAATCTAATAGCTCGACAAAGTGATTTATATTGGCATCTGAATACTTGGTGAGGTACAGGTCAAGTATAAGTTTTCTTTGACCTCTAGAGAGAGTATGTGCAGGCTTTCTGTCTCTGTTGCCATGTACAAAAAATGTCTTACCTTGCTCTTTATAGCCCTTGATCATTCTATTGATGGTTCTTTTTGTACAACAAATCTGTAATGCTGCTCTATCTTTATTTCCGTCTGTATCTACTAGTTTCTTGATGATTTCATACCTGTTCTTCTCATTCATTCTTAAATTTACCTTCTTCATTTTTGATTACCTCGATGTTTTAAGTCTTGAGGTTTATTGTATCCTATTTTAATTTTCGGGACAAAGTCATTTATCACTACTTGAGACATTATCAAATATCAATCATAAATATTTAGAAAACTTATAAAAATGTGTTGACTAGTAGTAAGCTAGGTGTTAAAATTAAATACATAAATTCCGACTTAAATACTAAGGAATGAAAAGAAAGAGGAGGATGTAAAATGTTGAACAAGAAAAGGGTGTTAGCAGTATCAGTACTTATAATAATATTAATGGTGTTTTCAGCTTGTTCTACAAAGCCGAGTGAAGAAGTAGGAAATGATATTATAAGAATAGGGACATCAGGAGGGTATCATCCCTTTACCTTCATGAATGATGAGGGCGAGCTAGATGGCTTTGAAATTGACGTATGGAATGAGATTGGAGAGAGAGCTGGATATGACATAGAATTTCAGACCGCTGAATTCAGTGGACTTTTTGGGATGCTTGATACAGGAAAGATAAATACCGTTGCAAATCAGATTACAATAACTGATCAAAGAAAGGAAAAATACTTATTCCCTACACCTTATGTCTACTCTGGAGCTCAGTTAGTAGTTAGGAATGGAAATGATGAAATAAAATCATTAGAGGACTTAAAGGGTAAAAAAGTAGGCGTTAGCTTAGGATCAAACTATGAACAAATGATAAAGGAATATGATAAAGAAAATGAAATAACAGTGGTAACATATGAAGATTTTGTAGGATCACTTCAGGATGTAGCCCTAGGGAGAATAGATGCTGTAATGAATGATAAGCTAGCTGGAGTTATTAATATTAAAAAATCAGGTCTTGATCTACAGTTAGGGGGAGGCGTTGTAGCACCCTTAGAGAATTCATTTCCCTTTGTAGATAGTGAAGAAAATGAAGAGGTAGTTAAAAATATAAGTAAGGCTATTGAAGAATTAGGAGAAGATGGTACATTACAAGAAATATCAAATAAATGGTTTGAGTTAGACATAACAAAGAAATAAAAAAGGAACTGGTGATTTGAAAATGAAAGCAAACTTTGACCCTATATTTATTATAGAAATTTTCCCAAGAATTTTTAAATATACTTATATTACCATAAGTATAACCTTGATTTCCATGATTATAGGTTTATGTATAGGTATTGTACTAGCGCTAATTAGGGTTTATAAAATAAAGGGATTTCATCTATTTTCAAGGATTTACATCTCCTTTTTTAGAGGGACACCCCTTATAGTTCAGCTGTTTTTACTATATTATGGAATGCCACAAATAATCCCTAGTCTAGCAGGAATGAGTGCTTTTACAGCGGCATGCATAGGTTTAAGTCTTAATAGTGCAGCCTATATGGCAGAAGTTATAAGGGGAGCAATTAATGCTATAGATAAGGGTCAAATGGAGGCGTGCTTTTCTACTGGAATGACTAGCTGGCAGGGAATGAGAAGGGTAGTGCTTCCCCAAGCAGCTAGAGTAGCAATACCTGCTCTTGGAAATACCTTTGTTAGTTTATTAAAGGAAACGTCCCTAGCTTTTACCTTGGGAGTTGCAGAGATTCTTGCTCAATCTAAGATGATTGCTGCAGCTAACTATAGATTTTTTGAAAGTTATCTCACTGTTGCATTGATATTTTGGGGAATTACTGTATGTATCAGTTATCTACAGTCCAAACTAGAATACAAGCTTAACTCTACCTATTGATGAGGATGATTATATGATAAAAATTGAAAAGCTATATAAAAGCTTTGGGAAATTAGAGGTTCTCAAGGGCATAGACATTCAGGTTAAAAAGGGAGAGGTTGTAGTTATAATAGGGCCTTCTGGATCTGGAAAATCAACTCTTTTAAGATGCTTGAATTACCTTGAAACTCCAGAACGAGGGAAAATAGAAATTGATGATATTTATGTAGATGCTGAAAAAACCTGTAGTAAAGATATACAAAACTTAAGAAAAGCTACTGCTATGGTTTTTCAAAGTTATA
>SWCB01008543.1_pt1 | contig 15107 bp, 10 predicted proteins | sample 4692901 | NCBI WGS metagenome assembly SWCB01 (sample SAMN10267276, study PRJNA491770) | bioreactor metagenome | isolation source: DHS bioreactor inoculated with subseafloor sediment | place: Japan: off Shimokita Peninsula | collected 2006-08 | reverse complement strand
GCACAAGAACAACCGCCATCACCAATGATACGACCGCCTAGACCGTGAGCTGCATCAGCACATTCGATGATTGCAGAAAGCTGAGGGTAACCAACACCTGTTTTAACTCGTGTCGTACAAACAGAGCCAGGGCCAATACCTACTTTAACAATATCTGCACCAGCAAGGATGAGTTCTTCAACCATATCGCCAGTTACAACATTACCTGCACTAATTACTTTAGTTGGGAATTCAGCACGTACTTTTTGTACATACTCAACTAGGTGTTCTGAGTAACCGTTAGCAATATCAACACAGATAAAGATTAGATCCTCAGTTAACGCCATGATGTCTTTCGTTTTTTGAAAGTCAGCTTCAGAAGTACCTGTTGAAACCATTGCGTTATTAAGTACGGCAGCATCATTATTTTTAACGAAACCAGCCCAATCATCTACAGTGTAGTGTTTGTGGATTGCAGTCATCACATTATGCTTAGAAAGTGATACTGCCATTTCAAAACTACCCACTGAATCCATATTAGCAGCAATGATTGGTACACCTGACCATTGACGACCACTATGTTTGAATGTAAAATCGCGGGTTAATTCAACTTGAGAACGGCTTTTTAACGTTGAACGTTTTGGACGAAACAGTACATCTTTAAAACCTAACTTCAAGTCTTGTTCGATACGCATGGTAATTCCTTAATCTTATCGAATATTGCTCAGCGAAGCGTTTACTGGCAGGTAATCGTTTTCGTCTTATGAGCAGGCACAAAAAAACCGGAGCGTTGGCAGACGCTCCGGTTTTCAGTATTATAGAGCCAGAAACTTTTTTAACAAGTCTAATAATACGATTTTTTTTGTGATATCCTCCATAAGATTACATCTACAGAAAATGCAATTTTCCTCCTATTTTATCTGATTTTCCTTATTTTTTAATCAATCTCTTTCATTTCCCTCAAATCCTTGCATAATTCTTAATTCCTTCGCTTTTACCGTCTATATTTCATACAGAAGGACGTTAGTTGTAAGCATTGCACAATGGATGGGTTAGTTGTTTTGAACAAAAGAAAAATAAAAAAAATATTCCCACTCGATTTTTTTGGGGAAGATGGCAGTTGGCGTTTTATTATACGGGCAGAAAGCCCTGATGAAATTATTGATGCTATGTATTGGCGTGCATATATTTCGTGTCATCGTAAAGATTTTGATTTACTGCATTTAGCAACAGATAAGTTTAATTATAAGTACCATTACTCATCATCTGATTCTTCAGAGCTGCATTATGGTTTAGGTGGTGAACCAATGCGGGTGAATATGATGGGGCCTATCGTCCCAATTTCTGTAATTCTTAAGAAATGGGGCAATGATGTAAGTGTTGTTGCTTAATGTATTAATCTGATTAATCACCTCTACTGAGTATTAACAAAAAAGGCCTCTTTTCAGTGGCCTTTTTTGTATCTAAAAATTAGCGTTGTACTTACCTACAATAAAATCATCTACTTGTGATTCGAGGGCATTAGAAGCTGGTTATGCTCACAAACACCGAAATCAAAATACCACCAAGCATAGGAACAGTTGTCCGCTTCGCCAATTCAAACGGTGACACATCTGCCACCCCAGCAATCGCCACCATGTTAGGGGCAATCGGTGAAATATTACGACTCATACCAGCAACAAACTGCATCGGTAGTAACATCATTACAGGGGCTATACCCATCTTTCCTGCAATTTCTGGCACTAAATTGGCAAACGAGAAAAATGCAGCGTTACCCGACCCCATTAAAATTGCAGATACCATGATGATTGCCACCATCACGATAGTCATCAGTATCGGACCAAAACCTGCTGACTCAGCCGCATTCACGATCACGTCAATCGCACCGATGGTTTTCAAACCTTGTGCAAAGGTTTGACCTGCAACGATAAATGTCACGACATTAGCAAACTGACGTCCCATACCATCAAAGAATATTTGGATAGAATCGACAACCGCTTTAGCATTATCACGACGAACAAACTCAAAACCAAGTGTCAGTACAATCGATACCAGCATTGCTGTGGTCACATCCATTTTAATGCTACTGATCATCAACTTGCTGAACGTAAAAATTAACACCAAAGGTATAACGGGTAAAATGGCATAAATCGTTGGTGCTGGTGCATTTCCCTCATATTGCTTCTCGTGCGTTTCTAATTTCTCATTCAAGTGACGATGCTCGCTGGCAATATGGCCACTTTGTACATCGAAATACTTCTGCACCACAATATGCAGCACAGCAATCACAAGTAACGCCGCAGTCGCTACCACCATTTGGTATTGCACGACGTAATCAACAACATCGATGCCAATAATTTCAGCAGCAAAATTTACATTACCTTGCCCAGGGCCCATTTCTACCGCCACTGCCGTTGCAATCGGCGCACATGCCGATAAACGACTTAAACCCACGCTACGCATTAACGGGTATAACGTCACCATTAGCAGCACACCTAAACCGGAGGCGCTAGTGATAAAAATCGACAAAAATTCACCAATCACGAAACACATGGCCATGAATAAATACGGCATGTGTTTGATACGTGCCAATGGGCGGGTTAATACACGAACTAATGCTTCTGATGCCCCGATTTCATGCATATAGAAAGCGAAACCAGCGATAGCCATGATCTTTAAACCAAGGCCTGCACTTTGGCTTGAAAAGGTGTTTTTAATAAATTGGAAAACATCAAGCCACTGGGATCCTGTAGAAGCACTTTCAGGCAAAGGTAAGTCCTGCCCTATCAACATGGCTGCGACCATTAACACAATACCACCAGCCATCAAAATGGCTTGAGCTTTATACCCTTTTAAAACAAATGTCGCGACAAAAGCCGTCACGATCAACGCGATAATAATAGATAACATACAATCCCTTAAATACAGTCCTGCGCAGAATTTCGCCATGAATAAAGCCGAATACAATTAATAGCGCTCAGGCTATTAACGATAAAGAACTTACCAACAAGCACCATCATTTATGGTTATTCATGGAGAGGAAATTAAATCAATTTAATACGGGCGTAGTCTACAGCGGGAATTAAATAAATAGTGTGATTTAACTAGCGAACGTAAGGTAGAATAAACACACATGAAAAATGAAATAAAACACATAAGCCATTGAAAAACAATGGATACCCAAAAGGTAGCGTGCAACTCAATTTCTCAATATAATATTGACAATTTAACACTCGCATTTAATTTAAAAATAAAACTGCATCTATTGAAAATTTAACCTTCCGCATTGCTATCTTTTATTTAACAATCATATAACTATATTCTCATTAATTCAGGCAATCATAGAACTACAGAAAAAATACTATTACAGAGATCATTGATTACATACTGTTATCATTATTAGTACTTTTATTTCAAGAATCAGACTTAGCAATTATCTGATTAATGATTACCGCTAACTCTTTTCCTTTCGAGGTTAAACTATAATTGATCGTTACTGGAATCGTTTCTTGCTGCTCTCTGTAAAGACAATACAGATAAAAGCTGTTGGATGAATACCACAACAGCTTATTTATACATAAAAATGGTTCCCCATTAAGTACAACGCCATGCTATTTGTAAAAATAGTCTTTGGGGTACGGTTTTATCAGCTTCGCATCAAATCTGCCATTTCAAGCAACGATTGCTCAATATAAACTCGCATCAAATCGAGTTTGTCCTGCATATCTGTTCGACTTGTTATATTGAAGCAGATGGAATCATTTCGCTTAAAGTATCTAATTCCGTAACCATTATCGACAAGCGGACCATAACCAGCTAATTCAACACCATATTCTGAGGTAGTGCTAGTACAAACGACGCTGTGAGTCAGAGCCTGATATCCTCCTTGGGTAAATATTTCTGGAAGCGTATCAATTCCGATGTCACGACCAGCAACTTTATAGCGGTATTTAAGCGCGAGTAAATGGGTGTAAATCCCATGGCCAAACCTACACTCATTTGCCCTTTCAACATGTATTCGTGTCGCCTGAATGAGTGAATCTCTCTTAGCCTGAGCGCTACAATCAGGGTCACGCATATTGTGAATAAACGCCATCGACTCAGGCGTAACGGTATACAAAACATCAAGACGCCCATCAAGAAACGTTCTGGTCATTACGGCTTCATAAGCGCTGTAACACTTTCCATAAAGCTTATGTTCCGCTAATTGTAACGCCAACTGAACGAATGCATCGGGGCTCACGCCAAATTGCTTGATCTGATTTTTGCCAAACTGAGTGAAATTCAACACCCTAATTTGGTTATTGGCCGAGTGTTGAGCAAACAAATCAACGGCTGCACGAACTGTCTGTGTTAGTGCACTATCTAAATCAAACTTAATCTCTTCAGCTGTAGAGATCTGTGATCTCGTTCTCTCAACAGGAGCGTTCCGATCATCAAAAGAAATCTGATCAATCGTGTCATAGATATGTGCAACCAAACGAAGCATAACGGAACCATCAACCCCTGTATGCTCGAAATTGATCCCCGTTTTACCATTTTTAAATACGATAAATTGCAGTGATTTATCGAAAAAACGATCTCTTCCATCTCCATGCAATAACTGCTTAGATACCTCAGCTATCTCTTCTGGGATATTTTCATCCAAACATAAGGCAAAAGCAGCATCTTCAATGATTGTCATCGATTCTCTGTTATTAACCGATATTTGAAGCAAATTTGCCCTGCCTTTTGCCCAAGCATCTCGCGGCATTGTTGTTAGCACGCCTACGTTTTGCCCTTCCCCTGAAATAGAAAGAATGCAATCAAGATCGGATTCAATCGCTGATGGTGATCTGATATTTCCTTTTTCATCAAGAATATCAACCTGAAATATACGCTGATTATGCATGGCAACAATGTGCTTTCTAGACGATGAGACTTTAAGCTTATCCATCCCCTGTTGCGCTATTCTTGTTGAGGAAAAAAGGTTGTTGTACTGGTTCATACAAAGCGGCATATCTTTTTGCATGTCAACCGTGAGCTCTTCTTTATCAATCAAAGAGATAAAATTATAAATGCTGGCAATAAGCGCGGCAGCAATATTCGCTTGTGAGCTGGTCTTTACATCAAGCTTACTTTTTAGGTAATAAAAAACATTACTGTTAATCGCCAAGGGGCCACGTGATTCCAAGTAAATATCTTGCCAAGCAGCAGCAGACCAGTTTGAAGGGGCATGTTTACTCCCCCATTCAATCAACTCATTTTGTAGTTTTTCGCCATCTCCACCGGGTTGAAGAAATTGATCGATCACTTTTTTTGTTCTGATTTGTTCTTCTTGTGTTAATAACGGCTCAGCCCATCCCATAAGCTTATGACAAGTATTATTTAAGCTTGGCACTGGCATTATCGGCAACTCTTTTTGACAACTAAATGTATTTCCCATTAATTTTTAACTCCTTGGGGGTTTGTCTATTTTTTAAATGGGTTTTGTTGAGCGCGATTATTTCCATCGCTAGGCGGTAAAAATAAAGTGCCACGCAGAGTAGGCCTAAGCTCTAATAACGGCTTTTAAGGCTTATACCACCTAATTTAATGGTATTACTCCGCGCTTTGTAATTTTAAGGGCTGGTATGGGTATAGTTATGTGCTGGTTTCGGTTTCTAGTGAAATATGTTTACCTAACAAGGCGTGATAGAAATCATTATCAGCCAATACGCCAATTAGCGGGCCATCCTCGGCCAGCAGAACAGGTTGTCCCGTTCGATAACGGATTTCCAAACCTTCTCGCATAGATATATCCGGATTAGCTATCACTAAGCTATCTTGTTTTAACCCCTCAAAGCAGTCTCCTTCCTGCCATGAATGTAGATCTAATGCCTTACCCTGACGAGTTGCTGAAGTAACATGTCCTTGAAGATCAGTACCTATATAAGTTTCGTCATGCTGGCTTAGCACCAGTTTACTATCCTGTGATTTCAGAGCTGTTACATCTGTCATCAAAGAACGACCACATAACACATTCAGCGGATTGGTGTGAGCCACAAACTCCGCAACGTATGCTGAATTAGGGTTAAGTACGATCTCTTCCGGCCTACCATGCTGAATTAAACGTCCCGACTCCATAATGGCAATTTTATTACCCAACTTCAGTGCTTCATCCAAATCATGGCTGACGAATACAATCGTTTTATTCAGCGTACGCTGCAGTTCAATCAGTTCATCCTGAAGCTGACTTCTAATTAGAGGATCAAGCGCAGAAAATGGCTCATCCATCAGCAAGATATCGCTATCCATGGTAAATGCTCTCGCCAAGCCGACTCGTTGCTGCATACCACCCGATAGCTCATGAGGATAATTGTTTTTCCATTCAGCCAAGCCTACCATTTCCAACATTTCTTCTGCGCGGCGGCGACGCTCTACTTTACTTATACCCTGCATCTCAAGGCCAAAAGCAGCATTGTCTAGCACTGACAACCAAGGCATTAAGGCAAATTTCTGAAAGACCATCGAAATACGATTTGTACGTAAGTGGCGTAACGCTGCTTTATCGCAATTAGCGAGGTTAATTGGCTCGTCGCCATCCTGAATATTAAGAGAGCCGCGACTAACAATATTCAACCCATTAATAGCACGCAGTAAGCTCGACTTTCCTGAGCCCGATAAGCCCATCAATACGCAGATTTCCCCTTTTTCGATATCAAGGCTAACATCATGCACGCCCACTACATCGCCGGTAGCATCAATGATTTCCTGACGGCTTTTACCATTATCTAGCATGGTTAATGATTTGACTGTTTGATCACCAAAGATAACATCTAGATTTTTAATACTAATAGCACTCATGATTATCCCTCTCTGCTCTGACTTGCTGGCGTTTTACACAAGCGATCCAAAATGATTGCAACCAACACGATAGCAAGCCCAGCTTCAAACCCCTGAGAAATATTCACTGTGTTTAGGGCGCGAACCACTGGTTTTCCTAAGCCATCAGCACCGACTAGTGCTGAAATCACCACCATAGACAACGACAACATAATACACTGCGTTATTCCTGCCATAATGTTTGGCATTGCCGCCGGAAGCTCAACTTTGAACAACAACTTCATTCGGCTGGCACCGAATGCTCTACCGGCCTCGACCAGTTCTTCTGGTACTCGGCTAATACCTAAATAGGTCAGGCGAATTGGAGCGGCAATGGCAAAAATAATGGTAGAGATAAGGCCAGGAACAACACCTAAACCAAATAACACCAAGGTTGGAATAAGGTAGACAAATGTCGGTATTGTCTGCATCAAATCAAGTATCGGCCGCATGATAGTGTACAGCCATGGTCTATGTGCCGCGGCAATGCCTATGGGCACACCCACTAATACCGAAAACATTGTCGCACTTAATACCAGCACAAAAGTCTCTATCATTTCTTGCCAATAACCAAGGTTCATGATCAGCAGCAGTGCTGCAACAATAAAGATAACTAATGAGAGGCTTCGGTGAAGGAACCATGCCAAAAGAACAGTCATGACGATGGGAACCGCAGGCGGAAACCATTTAAATAAGTCGACCAAGAACATGATCATTGATTCGAGGGTATATGACAGCGAGTCAAAAAATCCTGAGGCATTATAGGTAAGCCAATCTACGAAAGTTGCCATCCAATCACCTAGCGGGATCTTATGCTCTGTAATAAAGTCCACTGTTACTCCTTAATGGTCTTAATTGTATTTGTATATGTATTGGAATTTTAGGTCGTTCTATATGTAACGATAGCGCCAACTCACTGCCACGCATTACGGTGGCAGTAGAATCAAGATTGGCTTTATATTAGATATTCAGATAGGTCTTCACGGCTTCATCCGCATTGCTACCATCACGAGCCGTTACTTTATCAAGCCATTGTTCTAATATTTGCGGGTTGGCTTTTAGCCACGCTTTTGCTGCAGCATCTGGCTTGGCCTTGTCGTCTAAAATATTGCCCATCAATTGGCTTTCCATTTCTAGGCTAAAGCTCAGATTTTGCAATAACTGACCAACATTCGAACACGTTTTCAAATAGCCTTGGCGAACATTGGTGTGGACACTTGCCCCACCATAGTTAGGACCAAAAAAGTCATCACCACCGTCTAAATAAACCATGTCAAAGTTACTGTTCATTGGATGAGGAGCCCAACCTAGAAAGGCGATCCACTGTTCGCGGTCAACCGCTCGTTTTACTTGCGACATCATGCCAGCTTCACTTGATTCAACTAAACGGAAGCTTTTCAGATCAAAAGCATTCTGATCGAGCATGTCTTGGATCAGGCGATTACCATCGTTACCCGGTTCAATGCCATAAATGCGACCCCGGAATTCATCCTTATGCTTGGACAGATCAGCAAAGCTACGTACGCCGGCATCGTAAACATATTTGGGTACAGCAAGGGTGTACTTTGCCCCTTCTAAGTTAGCGCGAACGGTTTCAACTGAACCATCTTGGTGATATTTGGCAATATCTGCTTCCATAGTCGGCATCCAGTTACCTAAAAAAACATCGATATCTTTATTTGCCATCGCAGAATATGTGACAGGTACAGACAACAGCTGCGTTGATGTTTGGTAACCAAGACCTTTAAGTACTTCGCTAGTAACCGCAGTTGTCGCGGTAATATCTGTCCAACCTACATCGGAGAAACGCACCGTGTCGCATTGAGCGGCAAAAGCCGTTGATGCAGAGAAACTTAATAATAAAGCGGTACTGCTTATAATTGTGTGTTTAATGGCTGTATTCGTCTTCATGACTTTTCCTTTATCCATATTTTTATGCTGAAGCTGCTTCATGCAGCTATTCGTTTTTTGATGTAACTATCCATTTTTAGGTTGTAATAACCCACAGGAAGCGTAGATACGTCCTCCTAGAGTTTTGTCGCTAGCTAGTTAATTATTTTCTTTGTTAGGGAAACGTAGGCCGTTGAGCGGCACCGTTACGTTGTTCTGTTTCCCATTGCGGCGCGATCCACGTCGGTGCGTTTGATGGTGAGAGTGGTGTATTCCCTAAGATGGCATCAGCTGCTTTTTCGGCCACCATAATGGTTGGGGCGTTGAGGTTGCCATTAGGGATGGTTGGGAATACTGAAGAATCGATCACTCGTAAAGACTCGATGCCTCTAATCTGACAATCTTTATTCAGCACTGTCATTGGGTCATTATCTGCCCCCATTTTGCAGGTACAAGACGGGTGGTAGGCACTTTCCACATTTTGACGAACCCAAGCATCCATGGCTTCATCACTGGTAATATCAATACCGGGTTGAATTTCTTCACCGCGATAATCATCCATGGCTGGCTGAGCCAGAATTTCACGGGTCAAACGAATACAATCACGCCAGTCTTGTTTATCTTGTTCAGTGCTAATGTAGTTAAATTCAATGTTCGGTTTTTGATGCGGATCGGCTGATGTTACCCAAATACGACCACGACTTTGCGGTTTATTCGGACCAACATGTACTTGGAAACCATGACCATCAAAAGCTGCTTGACCATCATATCGCATGGCAGCAGGTAGGAAGTGATACTGAATATTTGGCCATTTCAGACCCGCACGAGAGCGGATAAATGCGCATGATTCAAAATGGTTGGTTGCCCCTAAACCATCTTTTTGCAGTATCCAACGCGTACCAATCAAACCTTTGCTAATAAGCCCCAATTTACTGTTCAGGGTAATTGGCTGGTGACAGGCATATTGGAAATACACTTCAAGGTGATCTTGCAGATTTTCACCAACGCCCGGTAAATCATGTTCAACAGCAATGCCTGCTTGTTCTAATACCGCTTTAGGACCAATGCCCGATAACTGAAGAAGTTGCGGAGAACCGACTGAGCCCGCCGATAACAACACTTCGGTGTTAGCATAAACAGACTGCACTTTACCGCCGACTTCTATCTCAACACCTATCGCCTGTTTGTTTTTGATCAATACTTTACGAGTTAAAACACCCTTTTTCACCGTCAGGTTGCTGCGTTTCATAGCGCGGCGAAGGTAAGCATTTGAAGTAGAGGCACGTACACCTTTATCAACCGTCATATGCATAGGGCCAAAACCTTCTTGCTGATAGCCATTATAGTCATCGGTTTTCGGGTAGCCTGCTTGTTGGCCAGCATCGATAAACGCTTGATATAGTGGATTTAGTTCCATATCGTTACCATTACATGTACCAACAGGACCATCGCCTCCGCGGTAGGTATCTTCTCCATGAATCCATGATTCAGCACGACGAAAATACGGTAAACACTCTTGGTAACTCCAGCCAGCAGCACCCTGCTCTACCCACTCATCGTAATCGCAAGCATGACCGCGCACGTACACCATACCGTTGATCGAAGAACTGCCACCCAGTACACGTCCTCGCGGACAATGCAGGCTGCGGCTATCAAGACCTGCCTCGGGTTGTGTTTCGAATTGCCATGCATATTTTTCACTGTTCATTGGGTATGACAATGCGGTTGGCATTTGAATAAAGATACTTCTGTCACTTCCCCCCGCTTCAAGCAGTAAGATGTGATGTTCACCCGAAGCGCTTAAACGGTCGGCCAGCACACAGCCAGCGGATCCCGCGCCGACAATGATATAATCGTACGTTGTGTTCATTTGATTTCCCTTTCGATTCTACAAATAAGATTGAAGCCTGCTGCTGTTACTGATACCGAGTGATTCTTGTGATACCAGACATTGCAGCTACCTGACGGGTTAATCGTAAGGACATTCAAGATCGCCAAGCTCAATCATCACGCTCTTGTTCTGGGTGTAATGGTTAAGTGTGTCAATGCCATTTTCACGGCCAATCCCAGACTGTTTGTAGCCTCCCACTGGCATTTGAGCCGGCGAACCGCCCCAAGTGTTCACCCAGCAAATGCCAGCTTCTATTTGAGCAATAACACGATGAGCACGAGAAAGGTTTTGGGTAAATAGACCAGCGGCAAGTCCGTACTGCGTTGCATTTGCTCGCTCGATGACTTCATCTTCATCAGTAAATCGCAGTATCGACATTACAGGACCAAAAATTTCTTCCTGAACCTGAGGCATATCATCGGTACAATCGGCAAAAATGGTCGGTTGAACAAAGTACCCCTTGTCGAGTCCGTTGCCAGTTTCACGCTCACCGCCACAGATAAGACGCGCACCGGACTGTTTACCTGCTTGAATAAAACCGAGTACTTTTTCCAGATGTTCACCAGAGATAAGCGCACCGATTTGGGTCGACATATCGGCAGGGTCGCCGATAACCAATTTGTTGGTTCGATGTGCTAGTTGCTCGATGAAATCATCGTAAATTGCATCGTGTACAAACACACGGGTGCCATTGGTGCAGACTTCGCCTTGGGTGTAAAAATTAGCGAGCATGGCTGCGGAAACCGCGTTATCTAGCTTGGCATCATCAAACACAATCAGTGGTGATTTTCCACCTAGTTCCATCGTAATATCTTTGAGTGTACCGGCAGCATCAGCCATTACTTTTTTGCCAGTCCCAGATTCACCAGTGAACGAAATCTTGGCAATATCTGAGTGACGAGACAGCATTTGGCCGACACGATAATCGCCTTGAACAACGTTGAAAACGCCATCTGGCACACCTGCCTCGGTAAAGATCTCAGCCAATTTTAATACTGACAATGGTGTTTCTTCCGAGGGCTTAAATACCATCGCATTACCCGCAGCCAATGCCGGCGCAGATTTCCACATTGCAATCTGAATGGGGTAGTTCCACGCGCCGATCCCAGCACAAACACCTAGTGGTTCACGACGGGTATAGAAAAACTGACCGTGTCCCAAGTCTTGTTGCTGTCCTTGAATCGCAGCGGCAAGTCCCGCGTAATATTCGATAACATCCGTACCAGTGACAATGTCTACCTCGATAGCTTCTTGGATCGGCTTCCCCGTATCTTTGACTTCCAGCTCGGCAAGCTCATAGTTACGCTCTCGAAGAATCGCCACCGCTCGCATCAAGATACGGCCGCGTTCTATACCACTCATGGCAGACCACACTTTGAAGCCTTCTTGAGCCGATTCAATGGCACGCTCAACATCTTGGGTTGATGCTTGACCGATTTCAGCCAGTTGCTCACCCGTTGCAGGGTTAGAGGTTATAAAGGTTTCGACCGATGAAACATCAGTTGCTTGACCATGGATGTAAAGGGACTTCATTTTCATCAAAATGCCTTGATAATTAGTTTTTTATTATGAGGTTGCGTGTCAGTTTGAGTATGGGGCGAGTTGCTTTTCCAAATAATCAGAAATGATCTGTTGTGCTTTTTCGGGGCAAACCCCTTTAGGGTTCAGCGCGCCTCGCAACCAGATCCCATCGATTAGTGCTGCAATTCCCTGTGCGACAAAAAGGGCTTGTTCAGCGGGTAAAACTTGCTTTAGTTCATATCGAAGGTGCGACAAAAGGCGGCGTTCATTAACACGCTGGAGTCGATGTAGATCACCATCGTGCATTGACTGAGCCCAGAATGCTAACCACGTCTTAGTCACTTTGCTGTCGACTTGATAACCATCGAAATTAGCGGCAACAATTGCCTTGATCCTTGCTGTCACATCGTTACTGTCAACAGCACGAAGATGCTCGATTGATGTGGCTGATAACTGACGTAACACCGTACGCATGGTTTCTTCCAATAAACCATGTTTACCACCAAAATAGTGATTAATGATCCCTGGAGATACACCAGCTTTTCGGCTAATCAAAGCTACGCTCGCATTCGATAATCCAACCTCATCAATAACGCTCATCGTCGCCTCAACAAGCTGAGGTCGACGTATTTCTGGCATCCCTACCTTTGGCATAAATGTTACTCAAATGTTTTTTTAATTGAACGTTTAATTAAAAATAGACTTACATCTTCTCAAAGGGAAGTCAAAAAAATGTTTCGTGCAGTAATGAATTTTACAAACATTGAAACTCAATTAAAAATCATAAACTGATGATTAACAAGGAAATATAGGTAACTCCAGAAAGGCAAAAATTAATTAAAATGTTTTGTGTCGAAAACAACCAATGATGACTTTATTCAGCAGTATTAATGAAATTTTTGATTTGAATTTTTCAATGATAAGTATTTACCAGCCTCCCATTGACAGCGAGTGAGGCCTCATCGTTACAAAATGAATTTGAGAAAATGCCAAAAATCCGTTGGATATTGAAACTTTGCTACACAGCCATTTTAGAGCGGTTTTCTTTAACTCTAAGTTATGAACCAGTCTAAAATTGTCATAAAAAAATTCACATCCCAAAGCAAAGAAATGCGCAACCAACTGAAGTTAATTAAGGTTACCTGCTACATAACCTACCGATCCTGAAAATTTATACGATACTTAAAAGACTTTTTTAATTACGCATTAATAAGGAGTTCATAATCACATTATGAATGATGACTTTATGGATAAAATATTTAAAACTGCAGTTATCGCTTGTGCAGTCACTATGATACTGACTGCACAAGCTGCCGAGCCCACAGATACTGCCAGTCAGCAATTATTTGAAATCAAAAATACCTGTATCGTGCGCTTTGACGATGGCATTTCTAAGTTTGATGTAAAAGGGCGGGCCAGAGGAATGGTCGCCGCTGCTAATGCACAGGCTAAACACATATACAAACACTCTATCAAAGGTTTTGCCGTAAATATGAATTGTGGCAAGGCTAAAGCTGCCTTTGCTGGTCAAAATGATATTGTTAGTTTCGAACCCGATTCCTTAATGGTTCTATACCCAGGTCCGCCTTCGGGAAAAGGGAAAAAAGACTCTACCACCTCCGAGTCTCAGGTTATTCCATGGGGAATAGGCAGAGTTGGCTACCTACCAGCAGATCCACCAATAGATAATACAGGGCTTACTGCATGGATTTTAGATACGGGTATTGATTTAGACCATCCAGATTTGAATGTCGATACAGATCCTACTCGCGCTTTTAGTGCATTTACCTCGCGTAAAGACAGCTCATATGATGATGGTCACGGCCATGGCACTCATGTCGCTGGAACTATTGCAGCCATCGATAACGAAATTGATGTTGTTGGTGTTGCAGCCGGCGCTACAGTTGTTCCGGTTAAAGTACTGAATAGTCGCGGCTCTGGTAGTACCTCAGGTGTGATTGCGGGAATTGATCATGTTGCCGCCAATGCGTCTCCCGGTGATTGTGCAAACTTAAGTTTAGGCGGTGCTTATAGCCAAAATTTAAATGATGCTGTTGAATTAGCATCGTTAACAGGTACTTATTTTGCGCTAGCTGCGGGTAATGAGTCACAAAATGCGATGAATACTTCCCCAGCCAGTGCAGGTGAAAATGGCTATGATAATATTTGGACTATTTCGGCAATAGATGCAGCAGATGATTTTGCCTCATTTTCCAACTTCGGTAACCCACCGATTGAATTTGCTGCTCCTGGTGTTGGTATTCTGTCGCTTAAAAAAGACGGAGGAACCACAGTCAAAAGTGGCACCTCTATGGCAGCACCCCATGCTTGCGCGGTGTTAATGTTAACAATGGGAGAGCCGAGCTCTGATGGGACTGCTAATGGCGAAACTGATGGTAATCCCGATCCGATTATTCACCTTTAACTAGGTTACAAATAAAGGGGCGGATCTTGAGCCGTGATTAAACCACGAAAGACCTCCCCTTTCCTTTATTTATCGGCACCTATTTTGACCATAATGTGTGCATACGGGGTATCTTTCCACATCACATATACCGGATCATCCGGATTAGTGGAAAGACCTTCCAGCATTGCAGGATCGGGGACAGTGATCATTAGGTGGGGCCCTTCCTTCACCCAATCATCGCTGTTATCCGAGTTGGTGGCATAAGGATCACTGTTACTAGTCCCGATGGCACTCCCTTCACCAGCTAGCATGTAGGACACACTGATCTTATCGGGTTTAAAATCTTTCTTGTTCAGCATGGCTTGGATTAGGGCATCCCAGACTGGTTCGTTACACATCGGACCGATAATTTCCTGTTGAGGGTAACAGGTGTAGCCGTTTGAACCCTTACGGAGGACCTTGCCATCACCTGTTTTGATAGTGGCGTTTGCCGTGACTACTGCTGGACCAGCACTTTCTGCACTAATAATTATGGCTTCCTTGTCAGCAGCCATGACCAGACTGCTTCCGAGTAGA
>SWCB01000005.1_pt1 | contig 15159 bp, 29 predicted proteins | sample 4692901 | NCBI WGS metagenome assembly SWCB01 (sample SAMN10267276, study PRJNA491770) | bioreactor metagenome | isolation source: DHS bioreactor inoculated with subseafloor sediment | place: Japan: off Shimokita Peninsula | collected 2006-08 | reverse complement strand
ACCAGAGCAGAGGTTAGAGGCGGTGGCCGTAAGCCTTGGAAACAAAAAGGAACTGGCAGAGCGAGAGCGGGAAGCACACGTCAACCAAACTGGGTTGGTGGTGGAGTAGTATTTGCACCGAAGCCAAGGGACTACAGCTATAAGATTCCAAAGAAAATGAAAAGAGTAGCTATGAAATCGGCTCTTACATCGAAAGTGGCTCTTAATGAGCTTATAATCTTGGATGAATTGATGCTTGAAGCACCAAAGACAAAAGAAATGATTAGCATCCTTGCAAACTTGAAAGCGGGAAGCAAGCCGATCATTATCACTGACGATATGAATGCAAATGTCATAAAATCATCTGCTAACATTCCGGGAGTGCAAACTACCTATGTTGGAAGAATGAATGTTTATGAAATATTAAACAGCAACGCTTGCATCATTACAAAAGAGGCAGCTAAAAAAATCGGGGAGGTGTATGCATAATGAAGACACCTTACGATATAATTTTTAAGCCTATTGTTACAGAGCGCAGCATGGAAGGTATGACGGAGAAAAAGTATACCTTCAAGGTTGACAAAAGAGCAAATAAAACACAAATTAAACAGGCCATTGAAGAAATTTTCGGTGTCAAAGTCGAGAGGGTAAGCACCATGAACATGACTGGAAAAGTCAAGCGCATGGGCAAGTTCATCGGAAAACGTTCCGACTGGAAAAAAGCCATCATCAAATTGACTGACGAAAGCAAAGAAATCGAATTTTTCGAAGGCTTATAAAAGGACTTAATAGCAAAAGGAGGTAAGAAGCCATGGGAATCAAGAGTTTCAGACCCACTTCTCCTGGATTGAGACAAATGACAGTTTCAACCTTTGAGGACATAACCAAAAAGAAGCCTGAAAAGTCTTTGGTTGTATCCTTGAAAAAGCATTCCGGAAGAAACAATCAGGGTAAAATAACTGTTCGCCATAGAGGCGGCGGTGCAAAAATAAAGTACAGAATAGTAGACTTCAAACGTTTGAAAGATGATGTTCCGGCAAAGGTTGAGGCGATAGAATACGACCCCAATCGTTCTGCCAACATTGTACTTCTGGCTTATGCCGATGGTGAAAAGAGTTATATACTTGCTCCACACAAGATCAAGGTGGGCGATAAGGTTATGAGCGGCAGCAATGCCGATATAAAACCTGGCAACGCAATGGAGCTGGGCAACATTCCTTTGGGTACCACGATTCACAACATTGAAATGAAGCCGGGAAAAGGCGGACAGATGGTAAGGTCTGCAGGCAACTCAGCTCAGCTTATGGCGAAGGAAGGCAAGAATGCTTTGATTAGACTGCCATCCGGAGAGGTAAGAAATGTTCGAATCGAATGCCGCGCAACTATTGGCCAGGTTGGAAACATTGACCATGAAAAGCTGAATGTTGGTAAAGCGGGCAAAACGAGACATATGGGCATCCGTCCGACAGTCAGAGGATCAGTAATGAACCCGAACGATCACCCACATGGTGGTGGAGAAGGTCGTGCTCCGGTTGGAAGACCTTCACCAATGACTCCTTGGGGCAAACCTGCATTAGGTTACAAAACCCGTAAAAAAGGAAAAGCTTCTGACAAGCAAATTGTCAATAGAAGAAAATAATATAAAAATGTCTAACTAAGACAATCAAAGAAACATCGAAGGGAGGAACACAAAAAATGGGAAGATCTCTTAAAAAAGGACCTTTTGTTGACCAGAAACTCCTCAGAAGAATTGAAGAGATGAACGATAAAAACGAAAAACGCGTAATTAAAACATGGTCGAGAGCGTCGACAATATTTCCTCAAATGATTGGACATACCATTGCGGTATACGATGGCAGAAAACATGTGCCGGTTTATGTCACAGAAGACATGACAGGACATAAACTTGGAGAGTTTGCACCCACAAGAACTTTCAGAGGCCACGCAGGTGACAGAAGTAGTAAAGTCAAGTAGCATCAGAAAAAGTATCGGAAGGAGGTTTTGCTGTGGAAGCGAGAGCGATAGCTAAATACGTCAGAGTTTCATTTAGAAAGATTCAACCGATTGCCGTTATGGTGAGAGGAAAAAATGTAAATGAGGCCTTGGCAATATTGAAATTTACGCCTAACAAAGGCGCAAGAGTATTTGAAAGTGTAATTAAATCAGCCAAAGCCAATGCTGAAATAATCATGAAATGGATTCGGAAAAGCTCTATATCGCAGAAATTTATGCGAACAAGGGACCGCACATGAAGAGATGGAATGCCGGTTCTATGGGTAGGGCAAACCCGATTCTTAGAAGAACTAGCCATGTCGGTGTTGTTTTGAAAGAAAGAGCGTAAAAGGAGGGGAAATGCATGGGTCAAAAAGTTAATCCGCATGGGTTAAGAGTCGGAATCATCAAGGATTGGGACTCTAAATGGTATGCTAACAAGAAAAATTTCGCCGACCTTTTAGTTGAAGACTATCAGATCAGGGAGTTTGTAAAGAAAAAATTATATACATCTGGAATCGCAAAGATTTCAATTGCGAGGAAAGCCAACAATAAAGTTAATATCAATATTTTCACTTCAAAACCCGGCATGGTTGTCGGAAGAGGCGGAGAGTTGATTGAAGCCCTCAAGAAGGATTTAGAGAAATTGACAGGCAAAACGGTGTATATCGATATTTCTGAAGTTGCCAGACCTGACAGAAATGCTCAGCTGGTATCCGAAAGCATAGCTTTTTCGCTTGAAAGAAGGGTTTCCTTCAGAAGAGCAATGAAACAAGCCATGGGCAGAGCCATGAAATCGGGAGCTCAAGGTATAAAGATAATGGTTTCCGGACGTTTGGGTGGAGCGGAAATCGCAAGAAAAGAAAACTACAGCCAAGGCAACGTGCCGCTGCAGACTCTTAGAGCAAACATAGAATACGGTTTTGCGGAAGCGAACACGACTTACGGCAAAATCGGCGTCAAGGTATGGATCTACAAGGGCGATATTCTTCAAGGAATGGCTCAAGATGAAGTGGTTGATAAAAACAGTAAAAGGCCGCCTCGTAAAAAAACAAGAAGACCGAGGAAAAGCAGCAATTAAGAGCAGCAAATGGGAAGGAGGAAAGCACCATGTTAATGCCTAAACGAGTCAAGCGACGCAAAGTTTTTAGAGGCAGAATGAAGGGCAAAGCCAATAAAGGTAACACTATTTCATACGGCGAATACGGTTTGATGGCTATGGAGCCAGCATGGATAACTTCTAATCAAATAGAAGCCGCGCGTATTGCCATGACAAGATATATGAAGAGAGGCGGAAAGGTTTGGATTAAGATTTTCCCACACAAACCTGTTACGCAAAAGCCAGCAGAGACCCGTATGGGAGCCGGTAAAGGTTCTCCTGAATACTGGGTTGCGGTTGTAAAGCCGGGAAGAATAATGTTTGAATTATCAGGTGTCAGCGAAGAAGTCGCAAGAGAGGCTTTGAGACTGGCTGCTCACAAGTTGCCTATTAGATGCAAGTTTGTAAGCAAAGAAAGTGCAGTTGAAAAAGGTGGTGAAGCTAATGAAAACTAAAAAATTGCGTGATATGACATCGCAGGAATTGGACAATCAATTCAATGATTTGAAGAGCGAATTGTTTAATTTGAGATTTCAATTAGCCACTGGACAGTTGGACAATCCTGTAAAAATCAAGTATGTAAAGAAAGATATTGCAAGAGTTAAAACGATACAAAAAGAATTGAACGCATAGAAAATGAAGGAAGGAGGTCTGCATCATGGAAAGAAACAGCAGAAAGACAAGGGTTGGCAAGGTTGTCAGCGACAAGATGGACAAGACCATAGTTGTTGTAGTTGAAGATTTCATTCGTCATCCCCTTTATAAGAAAGCGGTTAAGAAGACAAACAAATTCAAGACCCATGATGAAAACAATGAGTGCAAGATCGGCGACAAAGTGCGAATCATGGAAACAAAGCCTTTAAGTAAAGATAAAAGATGGAGACTCGTACAAATCATAGAGGAAGCTAAATAGACTTTCCGAGAGGAGGGAAACCGATGATACAACAAGAATCACGTTTGATCGTAGCAGATAACTCGGGAGCAAAAGAAGTTTTGTGCATCCGTGTTTTGGGTGGATCAGGCAGACGATATGCCAGCATTGGCGATGTTATTGTTTGTAGTGTTAAAAGAGCAACACCAGGTGGCGTTGTCAAGAAGGGCGATGTCGTAAAAGCTGTTGTTGTAAGGACTAAAAAAGGTCTTAAGAGAAACGATGGAGTAAAGGTAAAGTTCGACGAGAATGCGGCAGTCATCATCAAAGATGACCAGTCTCCCGTTGGAACACGTATCTTTGGACCTGTTGCAAGAGAATTGAGAGACAAGAACTATATGAAGATTGTCTCGCTAGCTCCGGAAGTGCTTTAACCTAGGAGGTGAAAGGAATGCATATCAAAAAAAATGATACTGTAGTCGTTATTTCAGGAAAAGACAAAGGCAAGCAAGGCAAGGTTTTGCAGGCTTTTCCCAAGACAGATAAAGTTATAGTAGAGGGTGTCAACATGGTGACAAAGCATCAGAAACCTTCGGCTAAGGTTCAGCAGGGTGGAAGAGTTCACCAGGAAGCGCCTATTCATGCGTCTAATGTAATGCTCTACGATGTAAAGGCGAAAGCACCTACAAGAGTGGGCAGCAAGAGACTTGAAGACGGTAAAAAAGTACGCATCTCAGTCAAAACTGGAGAAGTGATTGACTGATTGATGGTGAAAGGAGGTCGTAAACATGGCTAGACTAAAGGAAAAATACAAGAATGAAACAGCAAAAGCCTTGATGGAAAAATTTAAATACAAAAATGTTATGGAAATTCCTAAGCTTGAAAAAATCGTTGTGAACATGGGCGTTGGAGATGCTAAGGAAAACGCGAAGGTTTTGAATGTGGCTGCCGACGAGTTGTCCATAATAACCGGGCAGAAACCTGTCATAACGATAGCGAAGAAATCCGTGGCCAATTTTAAATTGCGTGAAGGAATGCCAATTGGCACGAAGGTCGATCTCAGGGGAGAAATGATGTACGAGTTTTTTGATAGACTCGTAAACGTTGCGCTTCCTAGGGTCAGAGACTTCAGAGGGTTGAAGACTAGCTCTTTCGACGGAAGAGGAAATTATTCCATGGGCGTTAAAGAGCAGCTCATTTTTCCGGAAATCGAGTTTGACAAGATTGACAAGGTTCGCGGAATGGATATCGTTTTCGTAACGACAGCCCAGACTGATGAAGAGGCTCATGAACTTCTCAAACTGATGGGTATGCCATTCAGCAACTAAAGGAGGCGAAAAAATGGCGAAAAAATCTCTTAAAGTTAAGCAATCAAGAAAAGCAAAATTCTCCACAAGAGAATATAATAGATGCAGAATATGCGGAAGACCGCATGCTTATCTGAGAAAATTCGGTATATGTCGTATTTGTTTTAGAGAATTGGCTTACAAAGGCCAAATACCGGGAGTCAGAAAGGCTAGCTGGTAAAAAGAAGGGAGGTAGAAAATAATGGCAATGACTGATCCTATCGCTGATATGCTTACTAGAATTAGAAATGCAAATTCAGCAAGGCATAAAACTGTTGACATTCCATCTTCTAACATGAAGAAAACCCTTGCGGGAATCCTTTTAAACGAGGGATATGTTAGAGGTTACAATGTCATAGAGGACGACAAACAGAACGTGTTGAGGGTTCAACTCAAGTACGGTCCTAACAAGGAAAAAGTTATCACAGGCATCAAACGTATTTCAAAGCCGGGCTTAAGAGTATATACAAAAGGCGAAGAAATGCCTAGAGTGCTTGGTGGATTAGGAATAGCAATCATTTCTACATCTAAAGGCATCATAACGGATAAGGATGCTAGAAAGATGGGCGTAGGCGGCGAAGTGATCTGCTACGTTTGGTAGCATGAATTCTTAGTATCGGAGGTGTAAGTATGTCTAGAATCGGCAAAATGCCTATAGAAGTACCCAGTGGGGTAGAAATAAAAGTTGCCAAGAATAATCTTGTCACAGTAATAGGCCCATTGGGTGAATTGAGCGAAAAAATAAGCGAAAGAATGAAAATTGCCATAGATGGAAATGAATTGACAGTTGGAAGACTAAATGACACTAAAATCAACCGTTCGCTTCATGGTCTCAGCAGAACCTTGATAAACAACATGGTTATCGGAGTTACTAAGGGCTATGAAAAGAAGTTGCAGATTGTTGGTGTAGGATATCGTGTTGCCAAGAAAGGCAACGCGTTGGATTTCAATCTTGGATTTTCTCATCCTTTGGAAATGGCAGATCCTGATGGCATTACAACTGAAGTTCCTGTCCAAACGGAAATAGTTGTAAAGGGAATAAGCAAGCAGCGCGTAGGCAATTACGCTGCAATAATCAGAGGACTCAGACCGCCAGAACCCTACAAGGGAAAAGGCATAAGATATGAGAACGAGCAAGTTAGACGTAAAGAAGGAAAAGCAGGTAAGTAGAAAGGGAGTGACTACGGATGATTAAAAAGCTAAGCAAGAATGAAAAAAGAAAAAAGCGTCATCTTCGCATGAGAAACAAGATCGTCGGAACTCCTGGAATGCCCCGTTTGAATGTATTCAGAAGCTCTAAGAATATTTATGCTCAAGTGATTGACGATGCAGAAGGAATAACACTTGTATCGGCTTCATCTCTTGAAAATGACGCTTCTGAAAATATTACGAATGGTGGAAACAAGGAAGGCGCAAGAGAAGTTGGCAAAATGGTAGCTAAAAAAGCTTTGGAAAAAGGCATCGTAAGCGTTGTCTTTGACAGAGGCGGATACATCTACCACGGCCGAGTCAAAGAATTGGCTGAAGGCGCAAGAGAAGCCGGACTTAAATTTTAGGCAAAGGAGGTTAGGTTATGCTCGGAGAAAAAATTGATGTAAGCAAGCTCGATTTAAAAGAGCAAGTTATAAATATCAATCGTGTAACAAAGGTTGTAAAAGGCGGAAGAAACTTTAGATTCAGTGCACTTGTGGTCGTAGGAGACGAGAACGGCCATGTAGGAATTGGTACTGGAAAAGCACTTGAAGTTCCGGAGGCAATAAGAAAGGCAATTCAAGCCGCTACTAAAAACATCGTAACTGTTTCCAGAGTTGGAACTACCATTCCTCATCAAAATAGAGGTGTGTTTGGCGCAGGCAAAGTACTTATAATGCCGGCCAAAGAGGGTACCGGAGTTATTGCCGGAGGACCTGTGCGTGCGGTATTGGAATTGGCAGGAATCAAGGATGTAAGAGCTAAGTCTCTTGGAAGCAATAATCCGCAAAACGTGGTTAGTGCTACTATGCAAGGACTTATGAGCATGAAAACTGTTGAAATTGTTGCAAAACTCAGAGGAAAATCTATTGAAGAAATTAGAGGTTAGGGGGGAAAAAACCTTGGCTAATATGTTGAAAATAAAGCTTATTAAAAGCACAATAGCCTCAAAGCCGAATCATCGTAAAAATGTCAAAGCTTTGGGACTCAGAAAAATCGGTCAGGTCATTGAAAAAGAGGATAACCCTCAAACAAGAGGCATGATCAGGAAAGTTGAACATTTACTTGAAGTTGAAGAAATATAAGTTGGAGGAGGTGTAACCATGAAACTTCATGAGTTGAAACCTGCAAAAGGTGCAGTCAGAAATAGAAAGCGACTCGGAAGAGGAACTGCGAGCGGGCAGGGAGAAACTTCCGGAAGAGGCCATAACGGACAAAACTCTAGATCGGGCGGAGGTACAAGACTCGGTTTCGAGGGAGGTCAAATGCCTTTATATAGGAGACTTCCTAAGAGGGGATTCACCAATATTTTCAAAAAGGTTTGGTCAATAGTAAATATTGAAGATTTAAATAGATTTGAAGACAACACAGAAATCACACCGGCAATTCTTTTGGAAAATGGTTTGATTAAAAAATTGAATGAAGGTGTAAAGATTCTTGGAAATGGTGAATTAGAAAAAAAGCTTACAGTAAAAGCTAACCAATTCACAAAATCTGCTCAAGAAAAAATTGAAGCAGCAGGCGGAAAGGCAGAGGTGATTTAATTGCTTCATACCTTAAGGAATGCATGGAAGATTCCGGATCTTAAAAAGAGGATATTGTTTACACTGATGATGTTCGCCATTTTCAGATTGGGGACATCCATTCCGGTACCTGGAATTGACAGAGCAATATTGAGTCAGTTTTTTGAGTCGGATGGGGGACTCCTTAATTTCTTTAACTTCATGTCAGGTGGAGCGTTTGCGAATTTTACCATATTTGCACTTAGTATTACACCATACATTACATCGTCAATCATAATGCAGCTCTTGACCATTGCAATTCCTAGGCTTGAAGCGTTAGCTAAGGAAGGCGAAGAGGGCAGAAAGAAAATTGCTCAATTTACACGTTATGGGACAGTCGTTTTGGCGGTCGTCCAGGCAACGGGAATCAGCATAGGCCTCTTTAGAAGAGCGCTTATATCAACTGATTTTTGGGCAGTAGCTACTGTAATAATCACACTTACGGCAGGAACAGCTTTCTTGATGTGGCTCGGGGAGCAAATCACGGAGAATGGAATAGGAAATGGAATATCTTTGATAATATTTGCCGGGATCATTTCAAGAGTTCCTCTTGGAATCAGCCAAACCTTTCAAAAGGTTTCGGCCGGAGAAATGACGATTATTCCATTGATCATATTTGCCGTGATGGCGCTTTTCGTAATAGCAGCAGTAATTGCTATACAACAAGGAACAAGAAAAATACCGGTACAGTATGCCAAGCGTGTTGTGGGCAGAAAAATGTACGGCGGACAAAGCACTCATATACCGCTTAAAGTGAATCAAGCAGGGGTTATCCCGGTTATATTCGCAATTTCGCTGCTGCAATTCCCACTTACGCTCACATATTTCTTCCCGGATGGAGGGTTTGCCAACTTTGTTGCAAAATACCTTTCACCAACTGGAAGTCCTGGCATCTATTTTTACAATTTGCTTTATGCTCTTCTGATTATATTTTTCACATACTTCTACACGGCTATTACATTCAACCCTGTCGAAGTTGCTGACAATATGAAGAAGAACGGCGGATTCATACCAGGCATAAGACCTGGAAAGAAAACAGCCGAATATTTACAAAAATCATTAAACAAAATAACCTTGGCAGGAGCATTCTTCCTGGCAATGATAGCCGTTTTGCCAACCCTTATCTTGAACTTCACTAGCATTGATTTCAGATTCGGGGGCACAGCACTCTTGATTGCGGTAGGGGTTTCACTTGAGACCATGAAACAAATTGAGGCGCAGATGGTTATGAGGCATTACCAAGGTTTTCTTAAATAATACGTATTGGAGGGGTTAATATGAGATTGATACTTTTAGGACCTCCTGGGGCCGGAAAAGGAACTCAGGCAGTTGGTATCGTCAAGGCTTTTGGTATCCCCCATATTTCTACAGGAGATATCTTCAGAAAAAACCTTAAAGAAGGTACGGAGCTAGGCGTAAGAGCTAAAAGTTTTATGGATAAAGGGCTTCTTGTTCCGGATGAACTGGTAGTTGAAATAGTGGAAGACAGACTCAAAGAAAATGATTGCGAAGAGGGATTTCTGCTTGACGGATTCCCTAGAACGCTTGTTCAGGCTAAAGAGCTTGACGTGGTGCTTGGCCGCATGAATATCAGCATGGATAATGTTGTCAATATTGAAGTCGATAAAAGTATTTTGATCGGGAGAGCCGTAGGCAGAAGAATTTGCCGAGGCTGTGGAGCCACTTATCATGTGGAATTCAACCCATCCGCCAAAGAGGGAGTTTGCGATCTTTGCGGAGGGGAACTGTATCAAAGAAGCGACGACAATGAAGAGACTGTTTCGAAGCGCATACAGGTTTATGTGGATCAGACGCAGCCTTTGATTGAATATTATTCAAATCAAGGCATCTTGATTGATATCGATGGAAAGCAGGACATAGCAAAAGTTACAGCTGACATCGGAGAAGCATTGAAGGGTAACTCCTGATGGTTACAATCAAGACAACGCATGAAATTGAATATATGAAAGTAGCTGGAAAAATTGTGGCTGAGGTCCATAAATTAATGGAAGAAGTCATAAAGCCCGGCATGACAACGCTTGAACTGGATCAAATCGCTGAAAAGAAAATCATCGAATTGGGAGCAATCCCGGCATTCAAGGGCTATGGAGGATTTCCTGCTTCCATATGTGCCTCCGTGAACGAACAGGTTGTGCATGGTATACCTGATGGACGGGTGCTTAAAAAAGGTGATATTATAAGTGTGGATGTTGGTTCGAAAATAAAAGGTTATTATGGCGATGGGGCGAGGACGTTCCCTGTCGGCGAAATCAGCGAAGAGGCTGAAAAGCTCATAGCTGTGACGCGCCAAAGTTTTTTCGAAGGTTTTAAGTACTGCAAAGTCGGATACAGATTATCAGACATATCACATGCGGTACAAAAATATGTCGAGGAAAATGGTTTTTCCGTAGTAAGGGATTATGTTGGTCACGGAGTCGGTACTGCTTTGCACGAGGATCCACAGGTTCCGAATTACGGCCCTCCCGGGAAAGGTCTGAGACTTGCTGCCGGGATGGTTATTGCAATTGAACCCATGGTAAATGCAGGAACTTTCAGGGTGAAGACACTTAGTAACGAATGGACTGTTGTTACGGCGGACGACAAGCTGTCTGCCCATTACGAAAACACAATCGCGATTACTGAGGGAGAGCCGATTATACTGACTCAACTGTAAAAGAGGTGTCTGAATTGCTGGATACAAACGAATTAACGATAGGGCAATTTGTAAGATCAAAGGCCGGAAGAGACAAAGGAAGAGTTTTCATTATTGTTGAAGTGTTTGATGATAAATATGTTATAGTTGCAGACGGCGACCTGAGAAGAATCGGCAATCCGAAGAAAAAGAAGGTCAAACATCTTTCCAAGTACAATCTGGTTAGTGAGCTGATTGCAAGAAGAAACAATCAAAACATGACAATAACAAATCTGATGCTCAGAACGGAAATCGACAAGCTCGAATCCGACCGGCCCATAGAATAGGAGGAATGCTTCCTAATGGCTAAAGAAACTGCAATCGAAGTAAAAGGCGTCGTCTTAGAGGCTTTGCCGAATGCAACATTTAAAGTGGAATTGGAAAATGGACATGTTGTTTTGGCCCATATTTCAGGTAAGCTGAGAATGCATTACATTCGTATATTGCCCGGCGACAAAGTTACAATGGAACTGTCTCCTTACGATTTGACCAGAGGCCGAATCACATGGCGAGGCAAGTGATAAAGGAGGGAAAATTATGAAAGTCAGATCTTCTGTAAAACCAATGTGTGAAAAATGTAAAGTTATAAAAAGAAAAGGTAAGGTCATGGTTATTTGTGAAAATCCCAAACACAAGCAAAAGCAGGGTTGATGCTTGATGTTGGGTTGAGTATGAAATACTGTCAATTCAAATAAAAGCGCGGCTGCACTAATGAATTGAAAACAACAACAAACGGATTCAAACAGGAGGTGTACGGTTTAATGGCGAGAATCGCAGGCGTTGACTTGCCAAGAGATAAAAGAGTCGAAATCGGATTGACTTATATCTTTGGTATAGGACGATCAAATTCCCAAAAAATCTTGGCGAAAGCTGGAATCAACCAGGATACTAGAGTCAAGGATTTGACAGAAGAGGAAGTCAGCAAGCTTAGACAAATCATCGTCGATGAGCATCAAGTCGAAGGAGATCTTAGACGGGAAGTTGCCTTGAATATCAAGAGACTCAAGGAAATAGGCTGTTATAGAGGAATACGTCATAGAAGAGGGCTTCCAGTTAGAGGCCAAAAAACTAAGACAAATGCAAGAACGAGAAAAGGCCCAAAAAGAATGGTAGGCCGTAAGAAGAAATAGTAAAGGAGGGTTTTGAAACATGGCGAAGACAGTGCGTAAAGCACGTAGAAAAAAACGTGAGAAGAAGCATATAGAGCGTGGGCAAGCACATATCCAGTCCACATTCAACAATACAATAGTGACATTGACCGACATGTCCGGCAATGTTATTGCATGGGCAAGCGCCGGAGGACTCGGATTCAAGGGTTCAAGAAAATCCACTCCTTATGCAGCGCAAATGACGGGTGAGCAAGCCGCAAAAGATGCTATGGAGCATGGCCTCAAGCATGTTGAGGTTTTTGTAAAGGGTCCGGGAGCAGGCAGAGAATCAGCAATAAGAGCGCTTCAAGCTACTGGGTTGGAAATCAGCTCAATCAAGGATGTTACTCCGGTACCGCACAATGGTTGCAGACCGCCCAAACGTAGAAGAGTTTAAGTTAGATTAGGAGGTGAAAGTAAAATGGCAAGATACACAGGACCATCATGCAGACTTTGTCGAAGAGAAGGACAGAAACTTTTTCTAAAAGGCGAAAGATGCTATAGTGATAAATGTGCAATGAACAGACGTGCGAAAGCGCCTGGACAACATGGTGAGGGAAGAAGAAACAAGCCTTCCAACTATGGTATTCAATTAAGAGAAAAGCAGAAAGTCAAAAGATATTACGGACTCTTGGAAAATCAATTCAAGAGACATTTTGACAAAGCAGAAAAGCAAGCGGGAATTACAGGCGAAAACTTCCTGAGAATACTCGAAACTCGTTTGGACAATACTGTGTTCAGAATGGGAATGGCCGCTTCAAGAAAAGAAGCACGCCAACTCGTTACACACGGACATTTTACAATCAATGGTAAAAAGGCTACTATCCCTTCGATGATGATAAAAATCGGAGATGCGATAGCAGTTAAAGAGAAAAGCAAGGCTTCACCCAAGTTTAAGGAAATTGCTGAAAAATCGGTAAGTGTTCCGAGCTGGTTGTCAGTTGATCCTGAAAAGATGGAAGGTAAAGTAGTAGCGTTGCCGTCTAGAGAAGATATTGATATACCGGTCGAGGAGCATTTGATCGTAGAATTGTATTCCAAATAATTAGAATCCGGTAACCCTCGGGATGACAATGAGCTAAGAGGGAGGGCATAGTATGATAGAAATAGAAAAACCGAAAATTGAATGTGTCGAAATGTCAAGCGATGGCACATATGGCAAAATTATTGTGGAGCCACTTGAGAGAGGCTACGGAATAACCATAGGTAACAGTCTGAGAAGAATTCTCCTTTCCTCTTTGCCTGGTGTGGCTGTCAAATGGATTAAAATTGATGGTGTATTGCACGAGTTTTCAACTATTCCAGGAGTAAGCGAAGATGTAGTTGATATCATTCTCAACCTAAAGGGATTGTCCGCTAAGATTCATTCTGATGAATCGGTCAAGGAAGTAAGGATTGAGAAAAAAGGGCCGGGAATTATTACTGCGGGAGACATTATAGCTGACGCTGATGTTGAAATCCTTAATCCCGACATGTATATTGCAACAATCGATGAAGATTCGGAAATGAACATGGTACTTGGAATCGCAAGAGGAAGAGGCTATGTGGCGTCCGAAGGCAACAAGGACGAAGAAATGCCTATAGGAGTAATTCCTATGGATTCAATCTATACCCCTGTAAGAAAAGTCAACTACAAAGTTGAAGACACAAGGGTTGGACATGTTACAGATTTCGATAAACTGACACTTGAGGTTTGGACAGATGGCAGCATCAGTCCCGATGAAGCAGTTTCACTTGGCTCAAAGATAATGAGCGAACATTTGAATCTTTTCATATGCTTGACTGAGAGTATCAGCGATGTGGAAATAATGGTAGAAAAAGAAGAGGACAAGAAGGAAAAAGTACTTGAGATGACCATAGAAGAACTTGATCTTTCAGTCCGTTCCTACAACTGCCTTAAGCGTGCCGGTATCAATACGGTTGAAGACCTTATACAGAAATCCGAGGATGACATGATGAAAGTAAGAAATCTCGGAAAGAAATCCTTGGAAGAAGTTAGGGAAAAATTAATTGAATTGGAACTGATCCTTAAGCAGGATGATGAATAGACTTCAATAAAGGAGGGATCTTTATGGTTGGATACAGAAGGTTGGGTCGTGCGACCGACCACAGGAATCTCATGCTAAGAAATATCGTGACAAGCCTGATGAAGAGTGGTCGTATTGAGACAACCGAGGCTAAAGCCAAGGAAGCCAAAAGAGCAGCAGAAAAAATGATTACGCTAGCCAAAAGAGGCGACTTGCATGCAAGACGCCAAGCTATGGCTTATATGCTTGATGAAACCGTTGTCAAGAACATGTTTGATGAAATCGCACCTAAATACAGCGATAGAAACGGCGGTTACACAAGAATAATCAAAATTGGACAACGAAGAGGAGACGCTTCACCCATGGTTCTTTTAGAACTGGTATAGTCGTCTGAAGAGCAATCAAGGGGTTAAGTCAATACTTAATCCCTTTTTTTATACATTCGGAAGCGAATATGTGGATATAAATCTGTAATAATTGGAAGTAGAGGCAAATCAATGGGAAATATTATTGAATTTAAAAAAGCTTCATATAAATATATAATTGAAGAAGAGGAATTCTTGGCGGTTGACAATGTGGAGTTTCAGGTCAAGCGCGGTGAATTTGTTGTTGTGATAGGTCACAACGGCTCAGGAAAGTCCACGTTGGCTAAAATGCTCAATGCAATACTTCTTCCATGTGATGGTGAAGTGTTGATCAACGGAATGGACACTAAAGACGAAAATAATCTTTGGGAAATCAGGAGAAGCGCTGGAATGGTTTTCCAAAATCCAGATAATCAAATAGTAGCTACAATAGTGGAGGAAGATGTTGCTTTTGGCCCGGAAAATTTAGGTATTCCTCCGCTAGAGATAAGAAAAAGAGTAGATCTGGCCATAGCGGCCGTGGGAATGGATGAATATAAGCGAAAACCTCCCCATCTATTGTCGGGCGGACAGAAACAGAGGATTGCGATTGCGGGTATTTTAGCTATGAAGCCCGAATGCATAATTCTTGACGAACCGACAGCTATGCTTGATCCTGCAGGTAGAAAAGAAGTCATGGAAACAATCACCGGTCTTAACAAAAGAGAAGGAATAACAATCATTCATATAACCCACTTCATGGAGGAGGCTGTTCGCGCCGACAGAATTTTGGTGATGGATGATGGCAAGATAGTCATTCAGGGAACACCAAAAGAGGTCTTTTCCCGACCGGAAATCATAATGGGATGCGGACTGGACTTGCCTCAGGTGACACTTTTGGCAAACGC
>SWCB01004429.1_pt1 | contig 15173 bp, 8 predicted proteins | sample 4692901 | NCBI WGS metagenome assembly SWCB01 (sample SAMN10267276, study PRJNA491770) | bioreactor metagenome | isolation source: DHS bioreactor inoculated with subseafloor sediment | place: Japan: off Shimokita Peninsula | collected 2006-08 | reverse complement strand
AACAAAAGAAAATATATTATTCTCATCATTAAAGAAAATAATCATTGAAATTACATTTTGAGGTAGCTCCAGTAGCTTAAGCTTAATACTTGTAATTACCCCTAATGTTCCCTCAGCTCCAATGAAAAGATCTATCAGATCCATATTTGGTTTACAAAAGTAACCTGCTGAATGCTTTACTTCTGGCATTGTGTAATTGGGAATAGAAAATATTAGTTCATAGTTTTCACTTAATTTGATTTTCACTGTATGGTCATCTGCAATGTAAATTCCTCTCTTTAAACGTAGTATTTCTCCGGTTGGCAAAATCACAGTTAGTTCTTCAACAAAATTTCTAGTGGAACCATATTTAAAAGTTCTCGCTCCAGAGGCATTATTAGCCACAGTCCCACCAATACTGCAATTGGTTTCAGTTGGATCAGGCGGATAAAAAAGTCTCTCCTTTTCAACTTCTTGTTGAAAATCGGCTAGTATTACTCCTGGTTGTACAATTGCTGTTTTTGAAACTCGATCAATTGAAATTATTTTATTCAATTTCTCCATTGAAATTAGTATCCCATCTTTTGGAACACTTCCTCCATTTAACCCAGTTCGCCCAGCTGAAATAGTAATATTAAGTCCCGATTTGTTTGCTTGTTTAAATAACAAACATACTTCTTCTTCATTCTCTGGGAAATATACTTTCTGGCAATCACCTTTAATATTTGCGGCGTCTACAAGATAGGATTCAAAATCGGCTTTATCTTCCTTAATAATCATTTTAAGCCAATTATATTTTTACGCCATGTCTATTCATTATTTCTGTCCATTTTTCAATATTCAGTTGTTCCGCTTCATCAATAAGCATAATTGGAATATCATCCTCAATTCTATATCTTCTTCTCGTTTCCCTTGATACAGATACAAAAAAACAATCTTCCGATCCCCGAACAGCTTTTGTCTCTGGACAACATAAAATGTCTAATAAATCTTTACTTATCATTTTCTCTCCGATACTTGGACATTAATAAAATATTAGTATTTTTAAGAACAATTATACTAAATATGAGACCAAATTGTTAGATCGCATTTTTATAAATCTGCCCACGTTAGAAACAGAACGACTAATTCTAAGAAAACTAGAATATTCTGATAAACATGATATTTTTTCATACGCCAAAAATCCGGAAGTTGCCAAACATGTTTTGTGGGATGCACATCAAAGCGAATTCGATACATTAGGTTTTTTGAATCTAATTTATGAAGCTTACAATAAAAATGAAGCAGCACCCTGGGGAATTCAGCTCAAAAATGAAGATAAAATTATCGGAACAACTGGTTTTGTTCATTGGGATAAAAATAATAGAGAAGCTGAAATTGGGTATGCTCTATCCCAAGATTTTTGGAATCGAGGTATAATTTCTGAAGCAGTTACGGAAGTTATTAAATTTGGTTTTGGGCAAATGGAATTAATAAAAATAACTTCTAGTTGTAAACCAGAAAATATTGGATCGTTTAAGGTTCTCCAAAAATGTGGATTTAATTTTGATGGTATTATAAAAAAACAGATGCTAATTAAAGGTGTACTTGAAGACATGAGAATGTACTCATTAACTAAAGATTCTTCCGTACATTAGTTAACCATAATCTTCAATGAATAAAGGCTATTTAGTTGATTTTAAAGTCACATTTCCATACTTTACAACTTATTAATTTGAGGTCAGTATTTTATTTTCTGGTTTATAAAGAAATCTGACTATAGATATTATTATGAGAATAATTATTAATTATTCGTTTTTTAGAATTCGTGTTTCAAAATCAGCCCATAGATGTTGCCAATCTAAAAAAACTATAAATTTACAATTTTGAGATTATCTTAAATTAAAGGTGCGTTGATGAAATTTAAATCAATATTAATACTGTCATTACTGTTGTTAGCAAGCCATATTCTTTTTGCCGGAACAACAGGAAAAATTGCAGGTAGAGTTGTTGATGATGAAACCGGAATGGGTTTGCCGGGAGTAAATGTAATAATTGTAGGTACTACACTTGGTGCAGCAACAGATATTGAAGGTTATTATACTATTCTAAATCTTCCGCCTGATGTTTATGCTGTAAAAGCCACGATGATCGGTTTCTCAGATAGGATCGTTTCTGGCGTCCAGGTTAAAACTGACCTTACAAGTAAAGTAAATCTTTCTTTAACTACAGAGGTTTTAACCAGTGAGGAAATTGTAGTAGTTGCTGAAACTCCTATAGTAATAGTAGATTTAGCAGGAAGTCATCAAACCATTTCTGGGAAGGATCTTGAAACATTACCTGTAACCACTGTTTCTGAAGCAATTGGTTTGCAAGCTGGGGTTTCAAACGGTTTTCAGGTTCGCGGCGGTGGTCAAAGTGAAGTGTTATTTAGAGTAGATGGAATAACCTTACGAGATGGTAGAAGTAACCAGCCAATTACAGATGTACCGTTAAGTGCTGTCCAAGAAATTTCGGTTCAAAAAGGTGGTTTTACCGCTGAGTATAACAATGTTAGATCTGGTATTGTGAATGTTGTATCAAAAGAGGGAAATACCGATTCCTATTCAGGAACTATTACATTTAAAATGAAACCGGCAAGCCCAAAGCATTTTGGAATTTCTCCTTATGACCCAAATGCATATTGGTTAAGACCATATTTGGATGAGGATGTTGCCTGGACTGGAACGAACAATGGTGCTTGGGATAAGTATACTCAAAGACAATACCCACAATGGGATGGATGGAACTCATTTTCTCAGCGAACACTTAATGATGATGATCCCACTAATGATTTAACACCTGAAGCTGCTAAACGATTGTTCGAATGGCAGTATAGAAAACAAGGTGATATTACAAAACCTGATTATTATTTAGATGGCGGATTTGGCGGACCAGTACCACTCATTTCAAAATCTCTAGGAAATCTTCGTTTCTATGCTTCTTTCAAGCGTGAACAAAATCAGTATTTAATGCAAATGTCCAGAGAAGCCTTCACTAACCAAAGTGTAATGTTAAGACTAACAGCTGATTTGAAGCCTTCAATGAAATTAACTGTATTAGGACTCTATGGTGAATTGTTAGGTACATCTGCGAACACAACAGGAAACACTTCACTGCTCACAAGTACGTGGGGAGTTGCAAATACAATTAATACTTCTAGTTTTACAGTTCCTTGGAGAATACATTCTAATGAATACTATTCTCCAACCGCGAGATATAGTAATACATTGTCTGCAAAGTTTACACATGTTTTAAGCCCTGAAACCTTTTACGAAGTTCAATTATTAATGGTTGGCAGAAAATATTTTACTTCTCCGGGTCGTGACAGAAATCTTTCAAAAGACAATGAAATTTTTGACGGGTATTTTGTTGATGAAGCTCCAATTGGTTTTTATGGCGAGTCACTTTCTTCAGTAGATGGAAATCTTGCTTTAGGTGGAGCTCTAAGTGCTTCAAGGGATCAAAGCCAGACAACTACATATTCCGCAAGATTTGATATTGAGAATCAATTTGACAGACATAATCAATTTAAGGCCGGTCTCGAGCTTTCTTATGAAGAGCTGGAAATGGAATTTGGCAGCCGTAATGAATTTCTTCCAGAAGGAAATATAACGACTAGCTTTTTTCAAAAACCTTTAAAAGCTACAGCATATTTTCAAGATAAAATTGAATTTGAAGGATGGGTATCTAATGTTGGCTTAATAGCTGAATATTCTGATCCAAACAGCCAATGGTATAGTATAGATGTTTACGATAGAGATTTTTACTCACAAAATTATGATCCTGACCAAGAAGATAACTTCTTAAACAAGGATGCTGAAGGAGTATTTACTTTAAGTCCAAGAATATCAGTCTCCCATCCGATAACAGAAACATCAAAATTATATTTTAACTATGGGCACTATAGACAATTACAAACTTCTGAAAACCTTTACCGCATTCAGAGAGGAAATAGTAATGAATTGGTTCGAATCGGAGATCCAAGCCTTCCTCTTGCAAAAACTGTAGCATATGAATTAGGATTTGATCAGGCTCTCCTTGATGAATATCTTATAAGAGTTGCGGCTTATTATAAAGATATTACTGATCAGGAAAGATTTGTAAGATATATAAGTTTTGATGATAAAGTAAATTACCGCAAATTAACAAATAATAGTTATGAAGATATTTTCGGAGTTGAAGTTGATTTAACTAAAATATATGGTGAATGGATAACAGGTAATCTCAACTTTGAATATCGGGTTGGGACTTCAGGCTTTTTTGGATTTTTAGAAAACTATGAAAACCCAGCACTCCAGAGAGATTATTTAGAACAAAATCCTGTACAATCGAAACCGAGACCACAGCCAAGGTTTAAATCTTGGATTGATGTTCATACTCCTATTGAATTTGGTCCAAAATTATTAAACCAACACGTTTTAGGTGATTGGCATTTTACATTTCTCTCTCGTTGGACAGCCGGACAATGGTTTACTTGGAATCCACAGAATTTATCTGGAATAGAATTTAACGCTCAATGGAAAGCTGATTATAATGTTGACTTAAAAATAGCAAAAATATTTCCTGTTACAGATCAATTAGATCTGAAATTTTTTGCTGATATGAGTAATTTATTTAATTTTAAACATTTTTCAAATTTATCATTCCGAGATGCATTTGATAGAGATTTTTATATGAAATCTTTACACCTTTCTGAAAGTGATGCAGGAGATTTAGGGTATAATTTCATTCCAGGCGATGATAATCCAGGTGATGTTAGGCCTGTAGGTGTTGATTTTCAGCCAATTGAATGGATGGCAAGTCAAGAATCCCAATCAGCTTCAGATGCTAGTAACGCAGCAATTTACTATGATGCTGCAACTAAAAAATATATGGAACCGATTGATGGCCAGTGGCAAGAAGTTTCAAGTACAAGAATGAATAAAATTCTTGATGATAAAGCATATATAGATATGCCGAATCAATCATTTTTTACTTTTTTGAATCCAAGAAATATCTTTTTTGGAATTACAATCAATTATAAGTTTTAATTACAAGTGATATACTCCTAAAAAAAGGAAATTGTTAGAATGAAAATAAGAATATTAACCTTATCACTATTATCTTTAATTTTTTCTATTGGCAGTATTAGTGCACAAACTTCAAAATGGCTTTCGGTTGGTTCATTACATAATTGGTACTCAAGTTCTGGGAGTGAAATTGAACTTGGGAGGACACCAGGTGTTATCTCTAATCAGCAGGATGGATTAAGATGGCCCGCATTATATAATTTTCAGGATTGTCAAGCTGCAAAATCTTTATGGATTGGTGGAGTAAACTATGATGACTTAAAAGCTCAAAAGACCTTCAATTACAAAGTGGTTCATATGGGTCCAAGAGTTCAGAATATCCTAAGTGAATTCATGCCCCAAGAATTTAAATTAATTGGGAAGTTTAATCATCCTAATGTTTTTGTTGATGGAATACCGGCTGGTAAATTAGATTTCCTTGACTTTGTTGATGAAGTAGATCCTGATATTGTTAGCGATAGAATGATAACTAATACAGTAAATACTGGTATGGGCATTTCAATGACCCGAAAAATATATGCGTACAGTCAGCAGAATCATGATAATTATTTTATTTATGACTATGTGTTTAGAAATACAGGAATTGTCGACCTTGAAGGAACAGTAAATGAGCAAACAATATTTGATATGATGGTATATTTTCAATATAGATATGCACCAGCAAGAGAAGGAGGACCATACGGCTTCGAGTGGCTTCCTCAAAATACTTCTTGGGGAAGATCTACCATGAATGAGGTTGTATATGAAAATAATGGACAACCTTTTAGAGCCCAATATTCTTGGTTGGGAAAACATTCACAATTTACCGAAGGAAGTTCTATCGGAGGACCAAATATTGGATCACCCAACACTGAAGCAGATGGACGATTAGGAGCCGCTCAGTTTGTTGGAGTTATGACTTTACATGCCGATACTAGTCCATCAGACAATACCGATGATCTCGCGCAACCCTTAACAACGGATTATTATGATTCTGACGGTCCGATTACATATAACAACGATCAGTATAATGCAGCACTTATGGATCAAGAATATTCTGTTATGACAATAGGAAGACCCGAACAGTCTCATGCTGCCCAAGTTGGAGACGACTTTGCTGATCAGTTTGGAGGAACTGGCGGTGGTTATTCTCAAGGTCAAGGATTTGGGCCTTATACATTAGCTCCAGGTGATAGTGTTCACATAGTAATTGCCGAAGCCGTTTCAGGGTTAGGAAGAGATTCAGTTCGTTCAATTGGAGCAAAATGGCTAGCCGATTCTGGACCATTTATTAAACCCGATGGTTCCTCAACAAGCAATCGTGATGATTATAAAGATGCATGGGTTTTTACTGGAAAAGATTCTTTGTTTCGTGCATTTGAAAGAGCTCAAATTAACTATGAAAATGGCCTCAGCGTTCCTGAACCACCACCACCACCTTCCGAATTTACTGTAACATCTGGTGGTGATAGGATAAATCTATCTTGGACAAATAATGCAGAAAGTGCAACAGGATTTTCTGGTTATAGATTATATAGAGCCATCCATCAACCAGATACAACTTATGAATTAGTTTTTGAATGTGGTGGCAACTCAGGTAACGAAATTGTAAATGAGTTTAACGACACAGAATTATTAAGAGGATTTGATTATTACTATTATTTAAGCTCTTTTGATAATGGAAGTACAAATGATTTTAATCCGGGAGTTCCATTAGAAAGCGGAAAATTTTATACTATGACAAATTCACCAGCATTTTTGAAAAGACCTCCTGGAGAATCACTTAGTGATATTAGGGTTGTACCTAATCCTTACAACATAAGATTGAGAGAATTACAATTTGGGTCTAGCGGACCTGATAGGATAATGTTTTTTGACATTCCTGGTGAATGTACTATTAAAATATATACTGAACGTGGTGATCTTGTTGAAACTATAGAACACACTGATGGTAGTGGAGATGAGGCGTGGAATTCAATTACGTCATCTCGACAAACAGTAGTAAGTGGAGTTTATATTGCAACTTTTGTAACTCCAAAAGGTGAACAAGCAATTAGAAAATTCATTATAATCCGTTAACCATAAAGGTTTAATTCTAAGGAAGCTAAAATGAAAAAGCACAATTTATTTCATATTGCAGTTTTGGTATTTGTTATCTGTTTTTCACAAAATTTATTTGGACAAGAGAATACTAAAATTGCTCAGACAGGATTTCAATTTTTAACTGTCGGTACAGATGCAAGAGCTACATCTCTCGGAGAAGCGTATACAACTACAGAGGGAACGTCGAATGCGATGTTTTATAATCCTGCCGGAATGGCAAGATTAAACTCTTTTGTTGACTTTTCAATAAACCGTATGGACTGGATTGCAGACATTACATATTTATCCGGAACAATAGGATTTGATATAGAGGATGGGAAATATGGAATCTTCGGCCTAAGTTTCCAATATGTTGATTACGGAGAGTTCTTATTTACTCGTGTTGCTCCAAATGATGCTGGTTACGTAGATATTGATGGATTTCCAGAGCCCTATTCCTTTTCTATTGGGTTAGGATATGCAAAAGCACTTTCTGATAAGTTTTCAATTGGCGGTCAAATTAAATATGCTACACAAAACTTGGGAAATAGTTATCTGCCAGCTACAGGAACAGACGATGACGGTAAAGAAATAACTGTTTTTGGTGAAGAAAAAGAATATGAAATTGGTGTTCTTGCATTTGATTTTGGAACACTTTATAAAACGGGTTATAAAAGTTTAGCGTTTGGAATGTCAGTAAGAAACTTTGCAGAAGAAGTAAAATATGAGAAAGAAGGTTTTCAATTACCATTGGTCTTCAAAATTGGAATTTCCATGGATCTTGTTGACTTCTATGATGAACTTAAAGATAATCACTCATTGGTACTAAGTGTAGATGCTGCACATCCTCGTTCACACCCAGAATATATTGCTGTTGGTGGCGAATATGTTTTTATGAACATTGTTTCATTTAGAGCCGGATATGTTTCTGGGCAAGATTTATATGATTTTACAGCTGGATTTGGAGTAAAACAATTTGGGCTAGAAGTAAATTATTCTTATACACCTTTTATTGATTTTGAGGATGTTCATAGAATTAGTTTGGGATTTGGAATGTAGAATTAGTTTTATCATAAAAGAATAAAATGAACGTTTGGGCATAGATTATTAAATGTAAATATTAAGGGAATTATAATGCTTAAAGCATTAAGAATACTCCTAGTGCTTTTCTTGTTGGGTTACAATATTATTATTGCGGGCACTACAGGTAAAATTGCCGGGAGAGTGGTTGATGCAGAAACCAATCAACCTTTGCCTGGTGTAAATATTGTGCTACAAGGAACTAGTTTCGGTGCATCCACTAATGAAAACGGTGAATATGTTATACTAAACTCTCCAGCCGGTATACACTCACTCAGATTTTCAATGATTGGTTATGCAAATTATATTGTGGAAAATGTTAGAGTAATAATTGATTTAACCACTAATATTAATGCCCAGCTGCAACTCGAAGTGATAGTTGGCAGTGAAGTGATAATTATTGCAGAAAGTCCGATTGTTGCAAGAGATGTTTCTAATAGTCAAATGAATATTTCTTCAACAACTATAGAAAGTCTACCTGTTCAATCTGTAGATGATGTTTTAACCCTTCAAGCAGGAATTGAACAAGGAACTACCGGTATCTTAGTAAGAGGTGGTAGCTCCAATCAAACAGTTTTTATGGTTGATGGTTTATCTCAAAACGATGAACGATCAAATATCCCTTTTACCGGCGTAAGTCTTAGCTCAGTTAAAGAAATACAAGTACAAACCGGTGGATTTAATGCTGAGTACGGAAATTTAAGATCTGGTTTAGTTAATGTTGTAACTAAAGAAGGTAATCAAAATTATTCCGGTACAGTTTCTTTTAGATTTGGACCTGCAGCAAAAAAACATTTTGGGACATCAATTTATAGTCCGGATTCATATTTTAATCGTCCATACCTTGATCCGGAAGTTGCTTATACAGGTACAAATAATGGTGCTTGGGACGATTATACACAAAAACAATATCCTCAATTTGAAGGTTGGAATTCAATTTCACAAGCTTCATTAAGTGATAATGATCCAAGTAATGATCTTACCCCAGAAGGAGCAAAAAGATTATACCAATGGCAGCATAGAAGACAAGGAGATATAAAAAAGCCTGACTATATAATTGACATGGGATTTGGAGGTCCGGTACCGTTTTTAAGCGAATTTCTTGGAAATTTGAGATTTTATTTATCCTTCTTTAAGCAACAAGATGTTTTTATTTTCCCCCTCTCTAGAGATAGCTACGATGAAAACCATACTCAGTTAAAGCTTAATTCAGATATTTCTCAAAATATGAAATTAACTGTTTCTGGATTATATGGCGAAACGCATTCTGTATCACCTTATACTTGGACTACAACACCTACAGGTCGTGTTTTAAGTTCAGATTATGAAATTGCAAATTTGGTTAACAGTAATTCTGGAAATAGTATTTTATATATGCCGGGTTATTATAGCCCGAGTTCAATCTACAGAACAATGATTAATTCAAAATTCACTCATGTTCTGAATCAAAATTCTTACTATGAGATTAAAGTTCAGCATAAAATTAGCAAATACAATACTTTTCAATTGGAAGGAAGAGATACAAGTAGAGTAAATGAGCCAGTACCGGGTTATTTTGTAGACGAAGCACCTATTGGTTATTGGGGATATGGAACTACAGGTATTGATGGAATGTCAATGAGTGGCTGGATGAATTTAGGAAGAGATGATAGTAAAATATCTACTACATCTTTAGAATTCGATATGACTTCACAAATCAATCAGCAAAACCAACTTAAAGCCGGTATTGCATTGACATATAATGACTATGATATTAATTCTGGGACATATAGTCCATCATTTACAACTTGGACAAGAAGCATGGTTTATCAAATTTCCCCATTTAGATTAGGAACTTATTTACAAGATAAACTTGAGTTTGAAGGCTTTGTAATGAATGCTGGTCTTCGATTGGATTATTCAGCTCCAAATGTTAGCTGGTATGTATTTGAAGATTATGATAAAAACTTAAGTGCCGGTTATGGTAATTCAATAGAAGATGATTTGTTGACGGAAGATGCCAAAGGTGAACTATATTTAAGTCCTAGACTAGGTATAGCTCATCCAATAACTGACGATTCGAAGCTGTATTTTAACTACGGACATTTTAGATCTGAGGCTTCTTCTTCTTATAGATTTAGACTACAGCGTGAATCTAACGGATTAGTTACCTCAATTGGTGACCCAACGCTTGAACTTGAGAAAACGGTCGCTTATGAATTGGGATACTCCCAGAATCTACTGGATATGTTTTTATTGAACATTGCGGCATATTATAAGGATATTACAAATCAGCCAGGTTGGGTCTATTATCAAAATTTGAATTCTACTGTTCAGTATAACCAAGCAGCGAATAATAATTATCAGGACGTTAGAGGATTTGAGATTACATTATCTAAAACACGCGGAAGCTGGTTAAGAGGATTCATCAACTACACTTATCATGTAGAGACTTCCGGTTATTTTGGCTATACAAGTTATTATGAAGATCCAGTTGAACAACGAAATTATTTAAATCAAAATCCAAAACAAGAAAGACCATTACCACGTCCATTTGCAAGAGCTAATATTGAAGTTTTCTCTCCTTTGGATTTTGGCCCTAGGGTTGGTGATTATTATCCGTTTGAACAAATTAGCTTAAATGTATTAGCTGAATGGAAAACAGGAAGATATGAAACTTATAATCCCAATCTTATCCCTGGTATTGAAAATAATGTACAGTGGGTTGATTTTTTAAATATAGATTTAAGATTATCAAAGATATTTAATTTTGATAATTTTGATATGATTTTCTATTTAGATATATCTAATCTTCTTGACCATAAACAACTTAGCTTTGCAGGTTTTTCTAACAGTTTTGATTATAATAATTATTTGGAATCACTCAACTTTTCTTGGGAAGATGAGGAAGAGAAAGGTGAAGATAAAATTGGGGATTACAGATCCTACAATGTTAAGTATGATCCATTGGAAGACAATCCTACAAATAATCCGGAAATCAAATCAAGAAACGATAAAAGAAAAGAAACAAAATCTTATATAGATATGCCAAATATTAGCTCATTTGCGTTTTTAAACCCAAGAAAATTAACGCTGGGAATTAAAATTGATTTTTAGAATAGTAACCATATGAAATTGATCAAAAAGAATAAGTATTATTTATTAAGTCTTCTTTTATTTGCCGGATCTACTCAAATTATTGGCCAGGTGCAAGGGACTGAAAAACGTTATGTCCGAATAGGTCCTTTACAAAGTCATTTTTCTGCATATGGATCAGAACGAGCCTGGAATAACACCTATTATGAAGGCTTGAAATGGCCTGCTGATTATCCTTATCAAGACAACTCCGTGATAAAGCGATTCTGGGTTGGCTTAGATGACTTCACGGATGAACAAGATGAACATTGGGAAAAGTATGGGCTCTATTTTGCGGCAGATTATGTCGGGCAGTCGTTATTCCCGGTTGAACTTAAACAAACAGCTAAATTTGAACCAACAAAAATATTTGTAGATGGAAATAATATCTCTAGTAGGTATTTAGGTGATATTGATGAATATAATCCTGATCAAATTCCTGATAGAATTATTTCGAATATTGTGAATACTCGCACTGGCCTTACAATGAAAAGAGAAATATGGGCATTCAGTCAGCAGTATCATAACAATTACTTCATCAAAATATTTACATTTACAAATACAGGTAATACTGACTATGATGATGATATTGAATTAAATGCTCCTTTAAAAGGAATTAGAATTGGCTGGGGAACCAGATATAGTGTTTCAAGAGATGGTGCTTCTAATATTGGTGGGACTCAAACTTATGGTCGTCATATGTGGGTTACAAAACGTGGTGAAAATTATGCGGATCATGTAAATGACAATATAACTGAGGCCAATCCTATTGTAGATTGGATTAGATGTGGATTTGGATGGGCTGGACAATCGAGCACAAACTCATTTGATAATGTTGGTGGACCAGATGTTACAGGAAATGGTCGGTTAGCAGCACCACAGCATGCAGGTGTTGCATTTCTACACATTGATAAGAATGCTAATGATAATTCTGATGACCCTACTCAACCGGCTGTGTTAGGTTGGCACGCAGGTGATACGTATCCTTCACTTGGTGATATGCAAAATGTCGCACCTATGATTCAATTATACTCTATGTTGTCTGGTAGTCCTTTTAAAGGCCTTGGTGGAACAAATAGACTTTACGAATCAAATATTGAATCGATAACTCATAAACTTGATCCACACACACTTCACAATGATGAAGGGGGAACAAATATTTGGGCAAATTATGGCCCTTATGATCTAGAACCTGGTGAAAGCATTGTAATTGTTGAAGCAGAAGCTGTAGATGGTCTAAACAGACAACTATGTGAAGATATTGGGCTGAGATGGAAAGAAGCCTATGATAATCCTGGAGATACAGGTCCATTTGAGCTTCCTGACGGTTCAACTACATCTGATGAAAATATTTATAAGAATACTTGGGTATTGACCGGACAAGATTCAATATTACAAACATTTGGAAGGGCAAAAAGAAATTTTGATTCTGGCTTCAATATTCCACAACCCCCTCTCCCACCAACTCTTTTTGATGTAAAATCGGGTGGAGATAGAATTAGGCTTAGTTGGGGGGCAAGTCCATCCGAATCTGAATCAAATTTTGAAGGATATAAAATATTTAGAGCTATTGGTAAACCAGATACTGTTTATGAAGAGATTTATACTGCTGCATTGGGAACTTATAGTTTTGATGATATCACAGCAATTAGAGGATTTTCTTATTATTACTATATAAGTTCATTTACTGATGGAAGTCTTAATAATAGTGGAGAAACAAATCCATTAGGATCTTTGGTCAGCAGCAAATATTACACTAAAACAAGTGAACCAGCATTCCTTCAAAGACAAGCCGGGAATAATTTGGAAAGTATCAGAATTGTCCCAAATCCATATAGTGTTAGATTATCTAGAGATTTACAATATACTGGTGAGGAAGATAAAATTATGTTTTTAGATATCCCCGGATATTGTAAAATTAAAATTTATACAGAAAGAGGTGACTTAGTTGAAGAAATTGATCATGACAACGGAAGTGGTGATCATGCTTGGAATTCTATATCCCTATCAAGACAAGTAGTTGTTAGCGGTATTTATATAGCTCACTTCACTGTTACACAAGACCATATTGACCTTGACACAGGAACAGTATTATATAAAAAGGGTGAAACTGCCATTAGAAAATTTATTGTTATTAGATAATTTTATTTATAAAATATACTTCTGAGGAGTAATAAAATGAATCGATTCTTTATGAAAATATTATTGATGTTTATGGTTGTTATTTTTTCTTGGGGTTGTGAAAATGATTATCCGGATAGTATTTATAATTCGGATGCAACATTTAAAGCAAATCCAATTGTAACGTCCATAAGTCCGGAAATAGCATTTGCAGGTGTAGATACTGTTGATATAGTAGGAGAAAACTTTGCATCCAATCCAAATGAAATTGCCGTTTACTTTAATGGTGCAGAAGGGGAAATTATCTCAACTTCTCCAAACTTAATTAGAGTTATTGCTGCAAATGTTATTAATGATTCTGTTAAGGTACAGGTACGAGTTGATGGAGCATTAGAATTTGCAGAATTTGATTCCTATAAACTCGAAGCAATTCTGATCAATTATGGCAATTTTGATGAATTTGATAATGTTTTTGGTATTGAATGTGATTTGAATGAAAATGTTTATATATCATTAGTTAGTAAAAAGATTGAAATAGTATCTCAAGATTTGGAAAGAACCTCGTATGTTACCGACTTGCTCTTAGATAAATCAAGTCAAATGAAATTTGGGCCGGAAGGTGAACTTTATTCTTTAAACGGAGTTCGGTTTTTAGTTAGAATTGAGCCAAATGGTGGAAATGATGGATTATTTGCCACGTTACCAGGAAATGCATGGGATATGGATTTTGATTCAAACCAAGATCTCTATTTGGGCGGCGGCGGAGAGGCTGTATATAAGGTTACTTTAGATAAACAAGTATCAACTGTTATGGAATATTCAGATGTTAATATTAAAGCAATAAGGGTATTTGATAATTATGTTTATGTTGCAGGGGAGTATTCAGGTGATGATGCAAATACACCGATCGTTGGAGTTTGGAGAAATCAAATAATATCTGGCTCGGAAACATTGGGCGAGACCGAAGTAGTTTTTGATTTCGATGCTAATTATCCGGGTTTTGAAATCTTATCATTAGAAATTGCAGAAGATGGTGATTTGTATCTTGGGACAACTGCTCCTGAAGCAATCATTACAGTACACCCCGGTGGTAATTTTGAACCTCTTTATGCTGGCGTTCTTACACCTAATATTTATGCTATGACTTGGGGGAATGGTGAGTTTTTGTATCTTACTAGAAGATTTCTTATTGAAGACAGTGCTGGTGAAAAGAAGGAAATTGGAGAAGTTCTTAGAATTAACATGAGAAAAAAAAGTGCACCATATTTTGGAAGAAAATAATATGTCTTTTATAAATAATAATTTTATTTTATATTCAATTAAGTTTATCATTCACACATAAGGAGGCACCATGAAAAGAACGCTAACATTATTATTGGGAGTAATGCTCTTCGGTAGCATACTTCAAGGACAAAGTACTTTTGATAAAGTACTGTTTGATTTTGATTTAGAGCCATCGAATAGCTATGGCGTACATGGAGTTGCAGTAGCACCCGATGGTAACGTTTGGGTGGTTATGTTTGGCGCCATGACAGGCGATACCATATTTACTCCAGCTGGCGATACACTTGATATGCGACCAATTTATGTATTGGATCCAACAACAGGTGATCATGTATCATTTTCACCCATCCGTTTTTTAGAATGGGCAGATGGCACAATAGATACATTAGTTAATAGTTCTAGAGGCATTGAAGTTGATAATGACGGTAATTTATTGATTACTGG
>SWCB01004609.1_pt1 | contig 15245 bp, 13 predicted proteins | sample 4692901 | NCBI WGS metagenome assembly SWCB01 (sample SAMN10267276, study PRJNA491770) | bioreactor metagenome | isolation source: DHS bioreactor inoculated with subseafloor sediment | place: Japan: off Shimokita Peninsula | collected 2006-08 | reverse complement strand
TCCTCCCGGAGTCGCTCCAGCGTCTCTGCGGTGCTGGGATCCAACCAAGGCACGGGGCCCAGCTTGCTCTGGTAGCTCACCAGGGCGCGATCCTGCGGCCAGCCCAGCCGATGCTGCAGGAGTTCCACGGTGCGGAGGATGTGATCCTGGTAGGGATCTCCCGCCTCCACGTAGGATTGCGGCATGCTGTGGGCCGAGTAGAGCAGCAGGCAGTTCGAGGGGTCGAGCCCCTTCTCCTTCGCTGTCTCCGCGATGCGCGCCGCCTGGGCGTCGATGTAGTTCACATCGTCGTACCAGGCCGTCCGAATCGTCACGTGCAGCGCGCCGGGATGCTCGCGCAGTTGCTCGTAGAGATCGGCGATGGCGGTCCCGGTCGTGGGGCCGCTGTACTGCGGATACATGGGGATGACGACGAGTTGCTCCACGCCGGCCGCCTCGATCTCCTCCAGCACCTGGCCGACGCCGGGCTTGCCGTAGCGCATGGCGTAGAAGACCTTCCAGCCGTTGGGCAGCAGCTTCCGCAGCCCCTCGGCCTGGTCTTCCGTGATGACCTTGAGCGGCGAGCCACGTTCGGTCCAGATCGACTTGTAGGCCTCCGCCGACTTGGGGCCGCGGAAGAAGGCGATCAGCCGCGCCAGGGGCTTGTTGAACCAGCGCATGTGCCGGGGCAGCTTGATGACCTCGGGATCAGCGAGGAATTCAATGAGATAGCGGCGGACCGCAGCGGTGGTCGGCGCCTCAGGCGTGCCCAGATTGAGCAGGAGCACACCCTTGTGACGGGGCTCCGCCGCGCCGGGCGCGGAGCCGTTGCCGCCATTGGTCAGTGAGGGCTTGATCGGCGAGCCGTTGGCTTGCGTCACCTTGACACCACATCTTTCGTTCGGGAGGGGGAGATCACAGGCGGTCGCCGACAGCCGCCCGCCGGGGCGGCGAAGCAGGCCGGGACATCCGCCGTCAAACTGCACACTGCCTACGTATCCCCGGCAGCGTCCAGTACAGAGGCGCGCGAATCAGGCGCGCGGAGGCCCACGAGGCGCTGAACTGAGCGCCAACGCCAAGCGCGGCGGCTTGCGCTGCCCCAGCGCTTCGGCGAAACCAGACCACGAGAGTTCGCTCGAGTTGGGAGACAGCCCCGTGAGCAAGCCCATCAGCCCCCGCCACAGCTGCCGCCGCTTCTTGAGGAGAGCCAGCGCCACTGCCACTTGTACCACCACGACGGCGGTCGTCTCCAGAACGACCGGGTCGACCTGCGAACGCTGCAACGCTCCGGAGTGGGCCATGGCGATGATGAGGCACCAGGCCAGGAATGACCGCTGGGTGCTGCCGAAATGCAGGAAGCGAGGATCGCGCACTTTGAGCGAGAAGAAGCCAATCGCCAGCAGCAACGAGCCCGCCGACAACAGCGTTCCCGTGCTGATCTCCCCGGTCATCAGGGAGGCCAGAACGCCGGCGAAGATCGGCAGGTGCAGGGCCAGCAACAGGCCCCACCACAACTGGGGGGTTTTCCGCCTAAAGCGATGCCAAGCTGGGCCTAGGAGTTCCACCATTGAGGAGAGTCTAGCACCAGATACGCCTTATTCAAGATTGGGTTTTCCGGAATCCCGCCGATTCTGGAGACTCTGGTTTGCCCAGTCGGAGTTGCCGACGCGATCGTCCGATAATTGTTGTCCGGAGCCATCGCCTGGCTGGCGTCATCTGCGGAGGCAGGAGCCCCATCCCGCTCCAGGCGCGCAGGAAAACTCCCGGGCCCCTCGACAGGAGCCCGGGAAGGTATTCGGCAGAAGCTGATGCTCAAAGGCCGCTTAGCGAACCCAACGACGACCGCCGCCGCCGCCGCCGTCCTGACGCTTCGGGCGCGCCTCGTTGACGGTGATCGTCCGACCGTCGAAGTCATTGCCGTTCAGGGCGGTGATGGCTTCGTTGGCTTCGGAGTCGTTGCTCATGGTGACGAATCCGAAACCGCGGGAGCGGCCGGTTTCGCGGTCGGTGACGACAACTGCCTCATCCACTTGACCGTGGGCTGAGAATGCTTCGTGAAGGGTCGCGTCAGTGGTGGAGAAGGGCAGGTTGCCCACGTAAATCTTCATTGCAGCCTCCTCTGATTCGTGCGGACCGGAGGCTGAAATGGACCTACGGGGCGTCACGATACAGGGGTCGATAGCGTCAGCGCAGTCGACGGCCGACTACGCCAGTGGGAAGTATAGCACCCCGAGCCACCTCCGGTGCAAATTCGCCCACCGATCGCCCAGCCGCCCGGTGCCCTCTCCCCGGGCCCGATCCGCCCCGATCCGCGGCTCCTCTTCCGCCGCACGCCCCGTATCATCGTCATCCCAGAGCGCGCCCCCAGCCGGCGCCAGCCCCAGACGGAGGTGATCGTTGAACGCCGCACTCATTTCGATCGGTGACGAACTCATCCTCGGCCAGATCCTCGATACCAACGCCGCCTACCTGGCCGACCAACTCACCCAGGCCAGCCTCCCCTGCGCTGAGCACCTCACCCTCTCCGATGATGAGGTCAGGCTCGCCGCCGCCATTGAGCGCCTCGCCTCCGATCCCGCCATCGGGATCATCGTCATCACCGGCGGGCTTGGCCCCACCGCCGATGACCTCACCCGCGAAGCCCTGGCCCGCGCCATGGGCGAGGCGCTCGTCGAGGATCCGGCGGGCGCTGAAGACCTCAAGCGCTGGTTCCACGACCGCGGCCACCGCATGCCCGAGCCCAACAAGAAGCAGGCCCTGCGCCCCGCCTCCGCGCAGCTCCTTCCCAACGAGCGCGGCACCGCCCCCGGCCTGCGGGCCCGCTACCTCAATACCGACATCTTCGTGTTGCCCGGCGTTCCCCATGAAATGAAGCACATGTTCGAGACGCTGGTCCTGCCGGCCCTGGCGCGAGCCGGCGAGCAGGTGATTCGCACGCTCGCCATTCGCTGTTTCGGCCTGGGGGAGTCATCGCTCGCGGAGCGCCTGGGCGATCTCATGGACCGCGAGCGCAACCCGACCGTAGGCACGACCGCCTCCGAAGGCATCATCAGCATCCGCATCCGCGCTGTCGGCCCCCCCCACGACCCCCACGAAGTTGACGCCATCGTGGCGAAGACCGCGGCGCGCGTTGAAGAAATCGCAGGCGTCTACGCCTTCGGGCGCGACGATGACACGCTCGCCTCCGTCACGCTCGACCTCCTGAAAGAGCGCGGGGAAACGGTCGCGGTCGCCGAGTCCTGCACGGGCGGCTTGCTCGGCTCGATGTTCACCGAGGTCGCGGGCAGCAGCGCTGCCTTCCTCGGCGGATACCTGACCTACACCAACGAACTCAAGATGCAGGAACTCAGCGTCCCCAGCGCCTACTTCGACGAAGACGGCCCCGGCGCGGTGAGCAAGGAGACCGCGATAGCCATGGCGGAAGGCGCGCGGCAGCGAACCGGCGCCACGCACGGCCTGGGCATCACCGGCATCGCCGGCCCGGACGGGGGGACGGCCGACAAACCGGTGGGCACGGTTTGCATCGCGCTGGCCTCGCGTGAACACGAGACGAGAGTGCGCCAATTCGACTTCACGGGCTCGCGCTCCATCATCCGCGACCGCTCCGCTAAGGCGGCCCTCGTCATGCTCCTCTGGCGCCTGCGCGGCTGCGAGGACTTCCACATGCTGTGGCAGAAGACGAACGGTGAATCGCTGCGGAAGTGAACTCATCGGGCACCACCTGCCTCGCTCTGATTCCAAACGAGCCGCGACCGTAAGGGAGCGGTCTTGGCGAACCGGCAGGCGAGATCGATCGCAAGCCGCGGCGCCAGTCGCCAAAGGCGATGACGCAACGGGTCGGCGTGGGAACCGCTCCGTCACCGTCGCGGCTCGTTCAGAGGCGGACCTGCGACGTATGGTTGGAGCCCTCACCGTAAGATCGCCAGCTTGACCGCCACCACCAATCGGCAGAACATGCGGACATGACTCGCCTGGGCGGCCAAGCTCGCTGGCGGCGGCGTGCGGTTGTGCTGATCGCGCTGTCGATCGTATTGGGGTTCCTCACGACGTGGGCGGTGGCGTGGGTCTGTGCTGTCTGGCTGCTCTCGGACTTCATGCCGATCGACATGAGAGTTGAGATAGACGACTCTTCTTCAGCTGCCATGGTCTGGGTACGCCCCACCGCTTGGTGGGGCAGGGAGACTGTCCGCGTCAGTGTAAGAGAAGGCCGCAAGGGCATCCCTTCAGCGTGGCTGCAGAGCGTTGATTCCGCCCCGAAATGGACACGCGCGTACGAGCACTGGCAACAAGGCCAGCTTGGTCCCAAGCAGGGGCACCTGGCTGACTCGCTGAACTCAGCACACATCTGGCTGAAAGCCTCCTGGATCGAAGGGAGGAGCGGCTGGCCGGCCAAGTGCCTTTGCTGGTGGAGCCCGAGTCATAGCGCTCCGCCGGAAGACTCGATCACGGTACCGTCCTGGTTGTTTGCGATGACCAAGAATCAACACTCGCCAGCACTTCCCTACCGCCCGTATTGGCTGGCGCTCATCATTGACACGTTCTTCTACACAGCACTCTGGACAATCCTGTTCGTCGCGCCCTGCGCGACGCGGCGCACCTTCCGCCGCCTGCGCCGCCGCTGCCCCAGCTGCGGATACAACATCCGTCACTGCGAATCCCCGGGTTGTCCGGAGTGCGGCTGGGGTCGTGAGGAAGTGGCGGCTGTGGCGAAGGGAGACGGCGCATGACCTCCCCGCGCAAGCAATCTCGCTGGCGGCGGCGCGCGGTTGTGCTGATCGCACTTTCGATCGTGCTGGGCTTCCTGACGACGTGGGCGGTGGCGTGGGGTCTGGTGATGTGGCTTCCGCCCGACGGTCCAATCCCTCCCAGCTACGGCGTGTTCGAGGAGACTCGTGTCGCGCGTCTGGGCAATACTCGTATCGGTGGCATCAGCTATTTCGAGGCGAGCTACAACACTGTCTATGTCAGCCCCTTCATACGCCCTTCGACCGGCGAGGCCACTCCCGACGGAATCCCGGAGCGCTTCGTTTCCCCGCCCGCATGGTCGCTGACGCGCGCTTCCTGGATGGCTCGTGATCCGGTGCCGGAGCCGGTACGAGAGATTCTCGAAGCACGCCAGGAGGCGCAGCACCAGGCGGGACGCACACCGGTAGTTCTGGTCAGTTGGGAGGAGAGATGCTGTGGATGGCCATGCCGGTGTCTGCGTGCTTGGACAGCGGACTTATGTGAGCATTGGCATGGTGCCGTCAGCGGTCCAACTTGGTTGATACGGGCGCCAGTCGGCGCGTCTCGTCCGCTGCCCTATGTCCCTTGGTGGCCCGGCCTCATTGCCAACACGCTGTTCTTCACCGCACCGTGGTTCCTACTGCTCTTCGGAGTCGGCGTCGCGCGTTGTCGCTGGCGGATGCGGCGTGGCAGCTGTCCGAGCTGCAAGTACGACCTGCGCGGCGACCTCGACGCCGGTTGTCCGGAGTGCGGGTGGGGCCGGGTGGAGACGAAGACGCAAGCGGCGAGTCGCGGGGGGGAGGCTCGGTAGGACGGCATGCTGCGATTTGCGAGATCCCCCGGGCCTGAATGGCTCGGGGCTGAGGCGCTGGGTTGGCGGCCCCACGTGTGTTCACGTGGGGCTAAATGAGGGGGCGGGGAATGGGTGCGGCGAAAGCCCACGGATTTGAATCCGTGGGCATGGAGGGTGTGCGTGGATATGTGCGTGTTCAAGCCTCGCGGGTGGTGAGTTCTTCGCGGACGCGCTCGAGGAGTCTCTTGGTGGCGAGGATGCCTTCCGGCTCGCTCACGCCGCCGCCTTCCCATTCGATCCCGACGAAGCCTTGGTAGCCAGCGTCCAGGACGATCTGCATCATCTTGTGGTAGTCGGTGCGCTTCTCGTTGCCCTCTTCATCAAACTCGTGCGACTTGGCGCTGACCGCCTTGGCGAAGGGCATGAGTTCTTCGACGCCCTGGTAGCGGTCGTACCACTTGTCGCCTCCCAGGTGGAAGTTGCCGAAGTCGGGGAGCGTGCCGCACCGTTTGTGGTCGACCAGCTTCATGACGCCTGCCAACCATTCGCCGTTCGATGACAAGCCACCGTGGTTCTCGACAATGACGTTGATCTTGTGGGGGTCGGCGTATTCGGTGAGCCTGCGCAGGCCGTCGGCGGCGAGCTTCTGCTGTTCCTCGTAGCTGCCGCCACTGGCGGCGTTGACGCGGATGCTGTGGCATCCCAGTGTCTTGGCAGCCCGGACCCAGCGGTGGTGGTTCTCTATGGCCTTGGTGCGCTTCGCCTCATCGGGGTCGCCGAGCGCGCCTTCGCCATCGCACATGATGAGGAGCATCTTGACGCCTTCATCGCCGGCTCGCTTCGTGAGCTCAGCGAGGTAGGCCTTGTCTTCCGCCTTGTCCTTGAAGAAGGAGTTGACGAACTCGATCGCTTCGATGCCGAACTGCTGCTTGGCGACGCGGGCGAAGTCGAGGTTGTCCATCTCGCCGCTGCGCAGGGTGCGGTGCAGGGACCACTCGGCCAGGGAGATCTCGAAGAGCGGTTTCTTGGGTTCAAGCATGGCGGCGACTCCCGGCAGCGGCAGGGCGAGGGCGGCAGCGCCGGCGAGCGTCCTGAGAGCCCGACGGCGGGAGGGATCGGACGGCACGGATGCAGATGCGTCGAATTCAGGCGTGGGTTTCATGGTGCACTCATGGTAGCGAGGCCCGCCTGCCGCGCCCCGGCACCGCAACGGCGCGGGGTTACGGGGGTATGGCAAGGCGACGGCCTGTTCGCTTGTCCCGCCTACGGAGACCACCAATGAGACTGCTATCCCGGTTCTTGCTGTTGACCTTGCTCGTGGTGCTGGCTTCCCCTGGAATGGCGCGGGGGCAGGAGATCGACCTGACCGCGGCCTCGCCTCAGGGGCTGACGCAGGAGTTCCAACGGGCCTACCAGGCGCGGGAGTGGGAGCGGGCGATCGAGGTCGGGCTCGAGCTGGCAGAGAGGATGCCCGAGAACCCGGCGGCGGCGTACAACCTCGCCTGCGTGTACGGCCTGAGCGACCAGGCGGAACCCTGCGCTGCCTGGCTCCTGCAAGCCGGCCGGCGCGGCTTCTGGCAGATCACCCTGGCCCGGCGGGATTCGGACCTCGACCCGGCCCGGGGGCTGGACGTGTTCGAGCAGGCGCTGGAGTTGATCCAGAAGAACGCGGAAGAACATCGAAAGGACCTGGGTAAGGCGTTCAAGAGAAGGCCACCGCTCATCACCTTCCCGCCCGACTACGACGCCCAGACACCGACTCCGGTCATCATCGCCTTGCACGGGTACGGCGGGCGGGCCAACGGCTATCCGCAGCGCTGGAAGAACGCTGCGGTCGAGTTCGGGGCGGTGCTGATCGCGCCGCAAGCGGTGGATCGGGTGCCCGGCGCGGGGTTCAGTTGGGGGCCGCTCGACGATGCGGAGATCCTGATCGACCTGACGCTGAAGTTCGCCAAGGAGCAGTGCGCCATGGACGAGGGGCGGGTCATTCTGACCGGCTTCTCGCAAGGCGGGTACATCGCGGCAGCGCTGGGGATGCGCTATCCGGAGCGGTTCTACGGGGTGATTCCCATGGGCAATCCCTACCTGCCGCAGATCGACAAGCCTCGGCCGGTCGTAGAGGGGCAGGAGACGCCGCGGTTCTTCTTCATGGTGGGCGAGAACGATCACCTGCGGGAACAGTCGGAGCGGTCCTACCAGGACTACAAGGAAGCGGGATACGAGGCGAAGATGCGCGTGTATCCCGGCGTGGGCCACACCTTCCCCAGCGACAACGATGAGGAACTGCGGGCGGCGCTGGATTGGGTGTTCAATGAGGACGCATCGGGGGAGTAAACAGCGCCTCGAGGAACGCGTGGACTGCTCACTCCACGGTCACACTCTTGGCCAGATTCCGCGGCTTGTCGACGTCCTTGCCGCGCAGGACCGCGGCGTGGTAGGCGAGAAGTTGCAAGGGCACGACCGTCAAGAGCGGCTGCAAGGACTCGGGCACATCGGGGACGTAGAACACATCCTCAACGTACTCGCGAATGTCATTGTCGCCTTCCGTCGCCACGGCGATGATGTGCCCGCCGCGTGAGCGCACTTCCTGGATGTTGCTCATCACCTTCTCGTACTGGCTGTTGCGAGTAGCGATGACGACGACCGGCATGCCTTCGCTGATCAGGGCGATGGGGCCGTGCTTCATCTCGGCGGCGGGCATGCCTTCGGCGTGGATGTAGCTGATTTCCTTGAGCTTCAGCGCCCCTTCGAGGGCCACCGGGTAGTTGTAGCCTCGACCGAGGAAAAGCCAGTTCTCCTTGTCGATGTAACGCTGCACGGCGGTGCGGATCTCATCGGAGGTTTCCAGCACGTGCTCGATGTGCTCGGGGATGGCGCTCAGTTGCTTGAGCAAGCCGCGGATGTGGTCGGCGTTCATGAAGCGGCGGCGACCCAGGTAGAGGCTGAGCAGCGTCAGCACCGCCACCTGGCCGGTGAAGGCCTTGGTGGACGCCACGCCGATCTCCGGCCCCACGCGCAGATACACGCCCAGATCCGTCTCCCGCGCGATCGAAGAGCCCACGACATTGACCACGCCCAGCGTCAAAGCCCCCCGCTGCTTCGCTTCATCGACCGCCGCCAGCGTGTCCGCCGTCTCGCCGGACTGGCTGACCGCGATGGCGATCGTTCCTTCGTCGACGATGGGGCTGCGATAGCGAAACTCGCTGGAGTACTCGACCTCGGAGGGGAGCTTGGCCAGGTCTTCCAGCAGGTACTCACCGACCATCGCCGCATGCAGAGCCGTGCCTTGCCCGAGCAGGACGACGCGGCGGGCGCGCACGAGTTCGCGGGAGAAGTCGCTGACACCGCCGAGCACGACCGTGTTTTCCTGCAGGTGAATGCGCCCGCGCAGGCACGTCGTCAGCTTCTGCGGCTGCTCGAAGATTTCCTTGAGCATGTGGTGCGGGTAGCCGCCCAGCTCGATCGCCTCCAGGTCCATTTCGATCTGCTGGATCTTGGGGGTGACGGGGATGTTGTCGATGGTGGTCGTGTGGAAGGCTTCGCGGGTCAGCTTGCAGACGCCGTAGTCGTCGAGCGTGAAAGCCTGGGCGGTGTGGGCGACGATGGCGGCGGCATCGGAACCGACGATGAACTCACCGTTGCCCACGCCGACGTGCAGGGGTGAACCCTTGCGGGCTACGACGAGCGTGTTCGGTTCCTCGGCGCAGATCACGGCGATGGCGTAGGCGCCGGTCACTTCGCAGAGCGCCGCCTGCACCGCGGTCTGCAGGTCACCGTCGTAGAGCTGGCTGATGAGCTGGCAGAGCACCTCGGTGTCCGTGTCGCTGGTGAAGGTGCGGCCCTTGTCTTCGAGGTAGGTGCGGATGGCGGCGTAGTTCTCGATGATGCCGTTGTGCACCAGGGCGATGCCGTGGGCGTTGGCCGAGCCCGCCGGGGCGTCGCGATGCGGATGGGCGTTGCTGTCGTTCGGTTCGCCGTGCGTGGCCCAGCGGGTGTGGGCGATGCCGAGGCTGCCATCGAGTTCGGGCTGCCCCTCCAGGGACGCCTCGAGGACGCTGATCCGTCCGGCCCGGCGTTCGAGCAAGAGCCGCCCCCCACCGTTGCCGTCCGACTCGACGATCGCGATGCCCGCCGAGTCGTAGCCGCGGTACTCCAGGCGCTTGATGCCTTCCAGCAGGAGGGACCGACAGGGACGGTTGCCGATGTAAGCGACGATGCCGCACATACGCTGCTCCAGTTGCTTGGGGTGGGTCGGGGCGCACCGCCTCCGAACCAGCTCCTTGAGTCTTCATCGTATCGAGCCGCCCGCGAGGTTCATCGAAACCGGGCCCGGCTCAGTCCAGCTTGCGGAAGAATCGCCCCCAGCGTGGGTCCAGGAAGCCCTGGGGATCAAACGACCAGGCCGTCGCATAGGCCCGTCCGGAGATCTCCCGCTTGGGCACGCAACCGAAGTAGCGCGAGTCGTGGCTCTGGTCGCGATTGTCGCCCAGCATGAAGAACTCGCCGGACGGGACCTGCAGGGGGCCGAAGCTCCGCATGGCCCGGGCGCTGGGCGTCGCCATGACCGGGTGATCCGCCGGGGCCAGGCGCTCGCGCGAGAAACGGTATTTGGGGTGGAAACTGGGGGGAATGGCGTTGGCGATGTTCGGCTCTAGGTCGACGTACTGAGCCGCCGTGCCGTTGATGTACAGGACATTGTTCCGCATCTCGACGGTGTCGCCGGGCAGGCCCATCACCCGCTTGACCAGTCGTTTGCCGTCCGCAGGCGACTGGCAGATGACGACATCGCCGCGCTCCGGTTCGTCCCATTGGGCCAGCCACTGGAAGGTGAAGGGCACCCGCAGGCCGAAGGCGAGCTTGTTCACCAGGATGCGGTCGCCCTCCATGATGGTGGGGTTCATGGAGCCCGTGGGCACGTCGTACCAGTCCGCTGCCGCCGACCGGAAGGAGGCGAGGACGATGACGATCAGGCCCAGGGGCCTGACCCATTCCTTCCAGAGCCAACGCGCGGTGGGTTTCCAGGTGATGGCCATGTCCTCTTCTCCAGCGATGGGGCGATTCCGGCTAATCGGTCCGCTGGGCCGCCGGCGACCGCCCGGGGCCCGTCCCTGCTTCTACGGCCGGCGGGCGACCAGGTTCGCGCGGGCACCCCACGCCGGACGGCGTAATCGTTATCTCTTGCCCCGATTAACACGGCGAGAACGCCTTTGCGGCGACTCGCAGAGCTGCTTGAGCTGCTCGTCGCGCACGAACTGCCAGCGGCCGCGCGGCAGGCTGCCTAGCCTCAGACCCCCGATCCGCACCCGCATGAGGCTCGCGACATCCAGGCCCACAGCGGTGCACATGCGGCGGATGTGCCTCTTCCTGCCCTCCCGCAGCACGAAACGCAGCTTGTTGTCGCCGAGCTGATCGACTCGCTCCGCCTTCAGCAGGTCCCCTTCATCGCGGATGGGCCGGCGAAGGTCGCGAAGCTGGGCCTCGCTGACGGCGTCGGCGTCGAGGGAGACCGTGTGGACGAGGTACTCCTTCTCGACGTTGTGGGCCTCGCCGGTCAGGGCCCGGGCGACCAGGCCGTCCTGGGTAAGGATGAGCAGGCCCGTCGATTCATAGTCGAGCCGACCAGCGACGTGGAAGGCCGCGAGATCGTCCTTGATAGCCTGCCAGGTCTGCTGGCTGAAGGCGTCACCGGGGGCAGCGCAGGTGTCCCAGGCGATGAGATCGAGCGCCTGCCGCTGCCCTGGGGCGGGGAGGTTGCTGACCACGCCGGCCGGCTTGTGCAGCATGATCGTCTGCTGGCCGGCCAGCTCCGCCTGGCCCTGGGGCAGGATCTCGATGCGGGCCCGATGGGAGACGAAGAGCCCCGAAGGCGGGGCGATGACCCCATCCACGCGGACCAGGCCGGCGGCGATCAGGCGGTCGGCCTCGCGCTTCGAACACAAGCCACGCTGGGCCATGACCTTGGCGAGTCGTTGTTCCTTGATAGGCGGGGCCAGGGGGACATCCTCCGGTGGGCACGAGGGGTCGAATCACGCCATCTTGACGCATTCAGCAGCGCCCCGCCAACCCGGACCCGCCCCGCCGCCCCCGATCGCCCACCCTTGTCGCGGGGATTTGGGCGATTGTCTACCATGCAGCCACGATGCTGAGCTCACAGAACTTCGTCGGAATCGTCGTCGCCCTGGTCGGGCTGGGCATGCTCATGGGCATGGTCGCCTACACCGTGCTCTGGGAACGCCGGGTCGCCGCCTGGATCCAGGACCGCGTGGGCCCCAACCGGGCCGGGCCTTTGGGCCTGCTGCAACCCATGGCGGATGGCATCAAGCTGCTGGTCAAGGAAGACTACACGCCGCCCTTCGTCGATCGTTTGCTCTTCACGCTCGCCCCCTGCTTCCTCTTCATCCCGGCCCTGATCGGCTGGGCCATCATCCCCTGGGGCGGGGCCTGGGCCATGCCCGAGATGACGCTGCCCTTGATTGGCGAGATCGGTGGCACGACCGTGCAGGTCACCGTCGCCGACGTCAACATCGGCATCATCTATCTCCTTGCCGTCGCTTCTCTCGGCGTGTACGGCACGGTGCTGGGCGGCTACGCCTCCAACAACAAGTATTCCTTCCTGGGCGGCATGCGGGCCACAGCCCAGATGATCTCCTACGAGATCCCCATGGGGCTCTGCCTGCTCAGCATGCTCCTTCTCGCCGGCTCGGTGCGCCCCAGCCTCATCGTCGAAGCGCAGACCGACGGCATGCTCGGCTGGTTCATCTTCCACCAGCCGCTCGTCGCCATCCTCTTCTACATCTGCCTGCTCGCGGAAGCCGGGCGAGCGCCGTTCGATCTCATCGAAGCCGAACAGGAACTCGTGGGCGGCTACCACACCGAATACAGCTCCATGCGCTTCGCCCTGTATTTCCTCGGCGAGTACGCCCACCTCATCGTCGGCTCCGCCTTCTTCGCGGTCCTCTTCCTGGGCGGTTGGCAGGCACTCCCCATCGACGGCTTCATGACCGGCGAAGCGGGAATCGGCCTGATGCTGCTGCGCTTGGCGGTGCTGCTGGGCAAGATCGGGGCGCTGGTCACCTTCGCCATGGTCGTGCGCTGGACACTGCCGCGTCTGCGCTTCGATCAGCTCATGCGCCTCGCCTGGCAGGCCTTGATTCCCATGACGCTGCTGGCATTGGTGGTGACTGCGGTCATGCTGCGTTTGGGCCTGGAAGGCTGGCTCTGGCTGGCGAACATCGTGATGATCGTGGGCATCATCGCCATTCAGCCCTTGCTTCCCAAGGTCGACACCAACCAGCGCCTGCCCATGCGGGGCAGTCGCTTCTGCCCGCTGGAAGATGAGACGCAGGCCGGGATGGGTCTGACGGATTGAGGGCGGGAACGCGCGGGTCTGGGACCCGCGGCTAAACGGTGGGGCCGCGTTGTGTCGTTGTTTAGCCGCCGCCCCCAGGGCGGCGCGCTAGTTGACCGTTGCCGGCGCTTGTTCCACGCCGTTCACCAGCACACGGGCGTCGGGGGTGATGCGAACGCGATCGCCCTTGGCGAACTCGCCGTAGTGCTTGCCGTTGAGCGTGAGCGAGCGCTTGCGCGCCTCGCAGTGGATCCCCTTGCCTTCGAAGACGGTCGAAAGGTCGTCCGTCAGGCGGCCTGTGCCCTTGGGCCATTCGTAGGTGACATCCCACATGTCGGTCGCCACCATGTAGTCTTCCTGGCATTCGAACGAGGAGTAGGAACTTCCATCCACCTCGTGCGTCCACACGAGTTCCTTCGTGGTCTTGTAGGTGCCATCCGGTTGTCGGACCCGCACGGTCGCGGTCGTGCAGCCGGCGACACAGACTGCGAATGCCAAGGCCAGTGACAGCCTCATCGGTGTTCTGCGCATCGTGATTGCTCCTTGCATCTTCGAGTTGAAGTGCATCGCCCGACGACGACGTGTGCCGGCGAACGATGACATTAGGGAGACACCACCAAGCTACCGCTGCTTCCCGTCTTTCGGAGACAAGCGACCGAAATCGATTCACTTTGTCGATCCTGTCAGGCGCCCGGCGGGTGCGCTGCCACGAGTTCGGCTGATTCGATGAACTTCGCGAAGATGGGTGGCCCGCAGCCGTCAGTTGCTGCAGCCCTCGTCCGCAGGCAGCACGCCGAGGTCGGCCTCTACTTGCAGAAGGTCTCGTAGGCGGCGAGGAGCAGGCCGAGATCAGCTTGGTCCGTGTCGCCATCCCCATCGATGTCCCCGCCGTCGTCGACAGCGTAGGAGGCGAGAAGAATGCCGAGGTCCGGCTGATCGATGAAGCCGTCGCCGCTCAGGTCTTCTGGGCAGGAGAGGCTGAAATAGTGGATTGAGCCTGTGCGAGTCCCGTTCGGATCGAAGTCCCCGAACGATCCAGACGCGATGTGGATTCCCTCGGCGGCAAGCGTCGCAGAGCCGATGAAGCCGAAGTTGTCATCGGCATCTGTCGTCGTGAGTCGTGTCGACAGTACCCACTCGTCTCCGGAGCGGCGAAACACGAAGAGCGTGCTGTAGCCGTAGCCGTCGAGCCCATGCAACATGGCCTGAACAACGATTGTGCTCTCGTCAGGCATCGCGACCTGTTCGCCGAAGTAATCGCCGTCCTTCAACTCGGCGGGTTCGAGAATCGCTTGTTCCGTCCAGTGGTAGTTCGGTGGGCCTGAGCAGGTATAGACGTAGGCCCTGCCGCGGTAGTTGAGGTAACCCAGCTCAGGGCAGCCGACGACGGCCGTATAGCCCCGGATCGCGACGGAGCGACCGTACCAGGCGCTTTGAGGGAGGCCGTAATCTGTCAACTCCGCTTCGGTGATCCACTCTATGCCGTTGTAGCGATCGATGCTGATCCAGCTCTCCTGATCACGCCCCTTCTGATTGTCGTTTGTGCCCATGATCAGTCGTTCGCCGTCCGTGGCGATGCTCCAGCCTTGCTGTTGCGATGCCCAGATATCGGCTCCCATTACCTTCTGCTCGAAGACCCAGTTTCCATCGATATAGCGATACACCGACACAGCACCGCTCTGTTCTGGGTTGGTGCTATCCCCGAAATCGCCAATGAAGATCACGTCTTCATGCGCGGCAAGGGATTTGCCAAAGTAGACACTCCCGAAATCACCCGGCAGGAACTTCTGCTCGAATTCCCACGTTGTACCGTTGAAGCGGTAGGCATAGACGGCGCCCCACTGGTTGTCTGGGTCGCCGTCGCGAACTGAGCTGACGGTGGCGAAATCGTCGTAGATCGCGACGTTGGCGCCGAAGTACCCTTCGACCACGCCATCGGGTGGATAGGGCTTGGCCTCTTCGATCCACTCGCCATCGGTCAGGCGAAAGATGTACGCGGCTCCGGAGTCCGTGCCAGCTGGTCCATCAAACCGAGCTGCTCCGATGATCATCAGGTCGTCGTGAATAGCCGACGGGCCAATGTGCCCGAAGTGATCCCAGTCTGCTCCATCACTCGGAAAGATCGTCTGATCCTGCGTGAAGATGGGCGTGCCCTGGGCGCGGCTGACGGCGGCGGCCGCGCTGAGCGCCAGGCAGGCGAAGCAGGCGGCGGCGAGGGGGCGCGGGGGCAGCATGGCGGGCCTTCCGAAAGCGAGCGGAGTCGCTCTTTCCCCAGCCTACACCAGGGCAGAGAAGAGGCGAGGCGCAATCGCCCAGATCGGCCGGAAACCCAGACGGGCGGGGCACGACCCCAACGGGGTCGCGGACTGTAGCCACGGGTAGAGTCCGCCGCAGGCGGAC
>SWCB01004757.1_pt1 | contig 15264 bp, 14 predicted proteins | sample 4692901 | NCBI WGS metagenome assembly SWCB01 (sample SAMN10267276, study PRJNA491770) | bioreactor metagenome | isolation source: DHS bioreactor inoculated with subseafloor sediment | place: Japan: off Shimokita Peninsula | collected 2006-08 | reverse complement strand
TTACCTTCATTGTCGTACCAAGCTGGGATGCGGTGACCCCACCAAAGTTGACGAGAGATACACCAATCTTGGATATCACGCATCCAAGAGAAGTACATGTTTTCGTACTGTTTTGGTACGAACTGGATTTCACCGTCTTCAACAGCTTTTGTTGCTGTTTCTGCTAGTGGTGCAGCACGTACGTACCACTGGTCTGTTAGCATTGGTTCGATAACCACGCCACCACGATCGCCGTAAGGTACAGTTAGATCGTGATCTTTAACTTCTTCAAGTAGACCTAATTCATCAAACTCTGCCACGATAGCTTTACGTGCAGCAAAACGTTCCATGCCTTGGTATTTAGCTGGAAGTTCTGAGTTGTAAGCGTCGCTTGCTTCACCGTTCGTGGTGAATATTTCAGCCGCATCACGGATGTCTGCGTTGAAAGTTAGAATGTTGATCATTGGTAGGCTGTGACGCTTACCTACTTCATAATCGTTGAAATCGTGCGCAGGGGTGATTTTCACACAACCTGTGCCTTTTTCCATATCAGCGTGTTCATCGCCAACGATTGGAATTAAACGACCAACGATTGGTAGCTCGATATGTTGACCGATAAGATCTTTATAACGAGGATCTTCAGGGTTCACTGCAACACCAGTATCACCAAGCATTGTTTCTGGGCGTGTGGTTGCTACAACGATGTAATCTTTGCCGTCTGCTGTTTTTACGCCATCCGCAAGTGGGTAGCGGAAATGCCACATAAAGCCTTTTTTGTCTTTGTTTTCAACTTCAAGATCCGAAATTGCAGTGTGCAGTTTTGGATCCCAGTTAACAAGACGCTTACCACGGTAGATAAGGTCGTCTTCAAATAGGCGAACAAATACTTCTTGAACCGCATTTGATAAACCGTCATCCATAGTGAAGCGCTCACGCTCCCAGTCTACAGATGCACCTAGGCGGCGAAGCTGTTGAGTGATGTTGCCACCCGATTCAGCTTTCCATTCCCAGATTTTATCGATGAATGCATCACGACCGTAGTCATGCTTAGTTTTGCCTTCTTCAGCCGCAATTTTACGCTCCACAACCATTTGGGTTGCGATACCTGCGTGGTCAGTACCGACTTGCCAAAGGGTGTTTTTGCCTTTCATTCGCTCAGCACGGATCAGGGTATCCATGATGGTATCCTGAAATGCGTGGCCCATATGCAGGCTACCAGTGACGTTTGGCGGTGGAATCATGATGCTGTAGGCATCTTTAGATGTATCACCGTGAGGCTTGAAGTAACCAGCCTCTTCCCAGCGCTGATATAGCGCTTGTTCAATTGATTGTGGGTTGTATGTCTTTTCCATAGCGCTCTTAGAAGGATCGATGTGGGAATTAGGGCGTCTCAGGGGCAGTGGCGGTCTGTATTTGAATGCCAGCAAGGCGATAAGCCTTGTAACGTTCACGTGCCAATTGCTTGAGGTTTTCATCGCAAGGGACGAAGTCTATCACTTGTGGGAAGGTTACGGCAAAATTTGGTGTATCTTGACCCAAATTTATTAGCAAGCTCCGTCGTCCACTATGTCGTAAACCGGGCCAGCCTATTTCAACAGGAGAGCCGCCTCGTGGTCCTTCTCCAATTAAATTGTGAGGTACGAAGTTATCAGGCTCTTGTTGCCATAAATACTCATCAAGTTGTTCTGCTTGTGCTTTATTTTTAGCTAACAGATAAACTTTGTTGCCTTGCTGGTAACTCAATGCTGCCTGATGACAAGCAAAATGAAGCAGATAGTCGCTGTCAGCTTCAAGGTGTTTATCTTCAATTATATAGAAAGTAGCATGAGTCATAATATTTATCTCAAAAAGAAAGGGACCTTTAGGCCCCTCTTTTAAGTTGTCTTATTCGACGTTTTCGAGGCCTGCACGGTTTAACAAGAACTGGACCAGTAATGGAACTGGACGACCTGTCGAACCTTTAGCCTTACCACCAACCCAAGCTGTACCTGCGATATCGAGGTGAGCCCAGTTATACTTTTTCGTAAAGCGTGATAAGAAACAACCAGCTGTAATTGTACCAGCCCCCGGTGAGCCAAGGTTTGCCATATCGGCAAATGGGCTTGCGATTTGATCTTGGTATTCATCAGACATTGGTAAACGCCATGCGCGGTCACCAGATTGTTCAGATGCGTTAATCAATTCGTGTGCAAGCGGGTTGTGGTTACCCAGTAGTCCACTAATGTGATGACCAAGCGCGACAACACATGCGCCAGTCAGGGTTGCAACATCTACCACACACTCTGGATCAAAGCGTTCTACATACGTTAGCGCATCACAAAGTACTAAGCGACCTTCAGCATCGGTATTCAGTACTTCAACTGTTTGCCCTGACATCGTTGTAATAATGTCACCAGGTCGATAAGCATTGCCGCCAGGCATGTTTTCACAACCCGCAATAACACCAACCACATTAATGGGTAGATTTAGCTTCGCCAGTGACTTCATTGCACCAAATACTGATGCTGCACCACACATGTCGTATTTCATTTCATCCATTTGAGCGGATGGCTTAATTGAAATGCCGCCTGAATCAAAGGTTAGCCCTTTACCGACCAATACAATTGGCTTCGCGTCAGGATCGGCGCTGCCTTTGTATTCAATGACAGACATCATTGCTTCATTTTTAGAGCCTTGACCTACCGCAAGATAAGATGTCATGCCAAGCTCTTTCATTTCCTGCTCACCAATAATTTTGGTGGTGACAGTGTCAAAATCATCAGCAAGACGACGTGCTTGTGAGGCTAAATACGCTGGGTTAGCCACGTTTGGTGGCATGTTGCCTAGATCTTTACTCGCTTTAACACCTGATGCGACAGCAAGACCATGAGTAATAGCGCGTTCACCAAGCGACAGTTCACGACGTGTTGGTACATTAAATACTAATTTACGTAGTGGTCGGCGAGTCTCTGGTTTGTTACTCTTAAACTGATTAAAGGTGTATAGGCTATCTTTTGTGGTTTCAACAGCCTGACGAACTTTCCAGTATGTATCGCGACCTTTTACATGTAGTTCAGTTAAAAAGCAGACAGCTTCCATTGAACCTGTTTCATTTAACGTGCTGATGGTCTTTTTGATAATTTGTTTGTATTGGCGCTCATCAAGTTCACGTTCTTTGCCACAACCAACCAATAATACTCGCTCTGAGAGTACGTTTGGTACATGGTGAAGCAGTAGCATTTGCCCCGGTTTACCTTCTAGGTCACCACGGCGTAATAAAGAGCTAATATAACCATCACTGATTTTATCTAGCTGTTCGGCAATTGGAGAAAGTCGACGTGGTTCAAAGACGCCTACGACGATACAGGCACTGCGCTGTTTCTCGGGGCTGCCACTTTTTACACTAAACTCCATGCGTACTCCTACATCCTATTAAAGACAATTAATGCTAAATGTTAGATAATACCGCACTTATCTTGCTGGACCGCTTTTTCGGTATAGGATTAAAGTGCAGGCTAACAAATAGCCGAAAGATCAAAAAATAACTGATTTACCGAAAAACTATAGTGATTCCACTAAAAAAACAAGTTTTCTATGGGTATATAACGCGTGATTATTGTTAGGTATTTGACTCGTGAGACATTAAAAAGCCAATTAGCCGTTTTATTTGTGCTTTTTTTGGTCTTTATCAGTCAGAAGTTTATTCGCATTCTAGCAGATGCAACCGATGGTTCGATCCCTGGTGATCTAATTTTGACCTTGATGGGGCTGTATATGCCATCAATGGCATTGTTGATGCTGCCTCTTAGCCTTTACATCGGTATTTTGCTGACTTTTGGTCGTCTCTATGCTGAAAGTGAAATCACAGTAATGAATGCAACAGGGATCGGAAATAAATTTCTGATCCAGGCTGCATTATTGCTAGCGGTGATTACTGGGTCGGTTGCGGCATTTAATTCCTTGTGGCTAGCTCCATGGAGCTCAGAACAAGAAACACAAGTCATGGAAAGAGTCGAATCTGACGTGGGGCTTGATTTATTGGTTAAAGGTCAATTTCAACCCGCCCCCGATGGTAAAGGGGTCGTCTTTGTTAATGATATTACTGATAAAGGCAGTAAGCTCGAAAAGATCTTTGTCGCTCAAGTTGTTGCTCGCGATACCATGCGGCCTAGTGTGATGGTGGCAGAGCGTGGTTATGTGAGTGAGTTAGACGATGGTCGTCAGGTACTCGATCTAAAAGATGGTACGCGTTATGAAGGTGTGCCGACTCGATTAGATTACTCTATTACTGATTTTGAAGATTACCAAGCATTGATTGGTCAGCGGGCTATCCGTGAAAAAAATCGAGATTGGGATGCTTTGCCCACCCCTGCATTGATGCAACACTCCGAACTGGCTGCTCGTGCTGAGTTCCAGTGGCGCGTATCAATGTTTTTATGTATCCCTTTATTAACAATGGTTGTTGTTCCTCTATCGTCAGTTAACCCTCGACAGGGGCGTTTTGCAAAACTTTTCCCAGCCGTTTTGATCTATTTAGTTTATTTCTTAGCGATAAGTGCCGCGAAATCAGCAGTAGAAGATGGAAGTTTGCCTTCGTATATTGGGCTGTGGTCTATCAATATTGTGATGTTTGTTGTTGCAATCGCCTTAAACTCTTGGGATACCATGCCAATCCGAGTGTTAAAAGATAAATTACGGAGACGCGGTTAATGTTTAAGATTTTAGATTGGTACATTGGCCGAACGATTATCGCAACAACGGCGTTGACGCTATCAACTTTGGTAGGGCTATCTGCCATCATTAAATATGTTGAGCAGCTACGTAAAGTAGGTGACGGCACCTACGATCTATGGAAAGCATTGATTTATGTTTTATTAAGCATTCCACGTGATATTGAAATGTTCTTCCCAATGGCGGTATTACTCGGGGCTTTGATTGGTTTAGGCATGCTGGCATCGAGCTCTGAATTAGTTGTCATGCAGGCGGCTGGATTTTCTAAGCTGGATATTGGCTTATCTGTTTTAAAAACAGCCGTTCCTCTTATGCTTATCGTGATGGTACTAGGGCAGTGGGGAGCACCTCAGGCACAGAAATCCGCACGGGAATTGCGTGCTCTTTGGACTTCAGGAGGCAATATGCTTTCGGTTCAAAGTGGCGTGTGGGCAAAAGACGGCAATGATTTTATTTATATTGGCCGCGTGCATGAACAAAGCACTTTAAATGCGGTGAATATTTGGCAGTTTGATGACAAAGATACACTCTCTAAAATGGTCTTTGCGAAGTCTGCATCTTTTACCGATCAACAAGGTTGGTTGCTTGCTGATGTGACGGTAACAAATATTTCGAAAATACAGCAAACCAATACGAAATTTGACACGCTGCCTTGGAAGACTTCACTGTCTCCTGACAAGTTAGCTATTGTGACGGTAAAGCCTGAAGAGCTGGCATTATCTGGTGTGTATGATTACGTCAGTTATTTGAAAGAATCGAAACAAGATGCATCTCGTTATGAATTGGCATTTTGGCGAAAGTTACTTCAGCCTATTTCGATTGCCGTTATGATGTTGCTTGCATTGTCTTTTGTATTCGGACCATTGCGTTCGGTAACCATGGGGGCAAGGGTATTATCTGGAGTCATCTTTGGGTTTACTTTCTACATCTCTAACGAAGTATTTGGCCCCATGAGCCTTGTCTATCGACTGCATCCAGCGATTGGTGCTCTAGGTCCGAGCCTCGTATTTCTACTGATTACGATTTATCTACTTAGACGTAAGTTATAGTTAAAACGTCGTATTGAACGATGTAAAAAAGGAGCCGTTTGGCTCCTTTTTTTATGGTAATAACAACGGCTATCTAACGTCAGTAACAATCATTTCACATTCGGCCATCAGATCTTGAAAAGACTGTTTTGTTGTACTGAATGGGGATAATAAGTTACCTAACCCAAATGCAGATGTTCCCATGCGAATGAACGCTTGCGTTAAACGAATATTAGAGCCGTCTGTATTCTGTAGACGTAGTTTCCATGCTCGCATTCCTAGTGTTTGTCCACCCTTACACCAAAAGTATGCGAAGAAGCTAATGACAACGGAAGCTAAATAAAAACTGTAAACCAGACTCGCGACAGGGTGAGTACCAAGATAAGCACTTGCATCTTCGTAACCTGTGATATCTAAAATACCGAAATGTAATAAAGCGGCAATCAACGCCATCACTACTCCGCCTGCCAACATAAGTACAGCAGCGATGACTAAGCAGTCATATAGCCATGCCCCCAAGCGGCGGAAAATACTAGGATATTGTTTTGACTGTTGAACACCCTTTGATTGTTTCTTTTTCATGTTAGTACCAACCCACTTCCTGTTAGTGCGATATAAAGCGATTCAAGAATTAGTGACGTGCCATTGTCTACTTTAAAAGCGATGAGCCTGAATACTATCATTGCACTCCTTTTTTCAGCAGAGTTCTATTCATATTTTTCGATGCACAACTTCCCTTTGTTTTATTTATGAACACATTTACCCCTAATGACTAAATAAAAGGCAGTTGGACTTATTTTGTTGATTTACACAGAATAAAGGCTTGCGCATCAATCTTGTATACGTATAATGAGCCGCATCTGCCCGAGTGGTGAAATTGGTATACACGACGGATTCAAAATCCGTTGCTTTCGAGCGTGACGGTTCAAGTCCGTCCTCGGGCACCAGATAAAATGATAAAGCCTCAACTTCGGTTGGGGCTTTGTTGTATCTGGACTAATCAAAAACTTCCCTCAGTTTTCCTTTCTTGTTATCAGTGTTTTTATTCAACACAATAGATGCTCCTTAGTCTGCTTTCAAACTTACTCCATGGTCCATATCTGGTTCATCACATACCGAATCTGTGCTCAACGCAACCCAAGTAAATCCAACGCTCTCCGGTTCTAGCAAAATTACAAGCCAACATATCCAGAACACTTTAGTAGACCTTTAAGGCCGTTCCATGGCGATTTTACGGTACTCAATTAAATGCCAACAAGTATTTATCCCGGTTGGTATAACCTGACAATAAAAGTTGTGCTTTGTTACTGAATATAAGAGAAAACAGCCAAGATAGCGGCGGTGACTCGTATTCTGGAGGCCAGTAAGTTGTTACAGCAGCTATAATGTGTGTACCCATGTCAGAGCAAGATGTTTTTTTTAGCGAGAAGTGAGTGGCTGGTAGTCATTGCTATACTGATCTCCCTCAATTAGAGACGTTGAGTTCATTTGGGTATAAATGCCAGTAATTGCCAGTCTATAGTGAGGGTGATGTGTATAAGCTGGCGAAAGTTATTAGCTTGAGGGCAAGGTAAAAGGTGGCATTTTACTTTGTCCATTACAAGGCAATGTGGATTAAACAAGTAGGAGAGAGGCAATGGCAGATGCAAACAACAATACAACTAATTGGCCCGAGTTGGCAGGGGCTTTGTATGACAAGCTTACTGAACGTCATGCTGAATTAACGTATGAATTTGACAAGATTGAGATCGGTGTACCCAGTGGCTCCGGAGAAAAATCGGATCATTCGACTTGGACTGTCAGTGGTAGCATCAGTATTCGAGGTCGAAACTTAGAGTAATATATGCTGAGTATTCATGGGGCGTTAGTCATGGAGGTGGATGACAAAACTATCCACCTCGTTGCCAATGAACAGACAATTACCCTTCACCTTAGTGATCCGACATTATTGATAGCGTGCCTTGAACTTGTGCGGGCATTGAAACTCAATTTTCGCTATTTGATAAGAGGGCTAGACTCGTCGTCATTATTTCGATTGATTATTACAGTGCCTAGTGGCGCCACGATCACAGTCACTGAGCGAACAGGGTGGCCTAAACGTTTTCTGCCTCTATCTATTGCGATCACTAATAAATCATATTGGGTAAAGATAGCGTCTAGGCTGTGGCAATGTTATCGACGGTGAAGCATCGTGGTGGCTGTTTGCTTGAAAACTGGCAGCCACTAAGGTTGCCGGTCTTCCCTCAATTTACAGCAACACAGCTCAAACGCCTTTTCTGGCAGCGTAAACAATACCCAATTTGATCCAAGTATTTATCACTCCCGAAGGGCGAGTTTTATTGGACTCTATACGGCGTTGCTCATTTTCAACGTAGAACCACTAGTTACTTCAATTTTCGCCTTGTTATTATCAATTTTTCTGCGCAATTATCAGAACATTTACTTATCCATAGTGGTATAAATCAATCGAATATAAATTTAATTCAACAAATATAAACAATCGCTCTTGGTCATGCATTTTTGATTCATGACGCATAAATAAAAAATCGTTTTAAAATGTTTCATCAAAACTACGAGAGAAGTCTCAGTGGAGGAAGATATAAAACCCTGGTTTTATATTATAAGCGATGTTTAATGTTTTATTATAATATGCCTGATGAAAATGTAATTTGTGTTTCTTTATTGAAATGAGAGTTGACGCACGGTCAGCGCAACCGGTTGCACTTTCATGTTTGGTTTTATTTGTTTACAATTTCTTCGTGGTCAAAAAGTGAATAACAAAAAGGTGAATTGTATTATGAAGAAGATTTTATTGTGTTGTAGTGCTGGAATGTCCACCAGTATGCTGGTGAAAAAAATGGAACAGGCAGCAGCCAGTCGTGGGATGGAGTGTGAAATTGAAGCTCTATCTGTGTCAGTGTTTGAAGACGCCATTCAACAGTTTGACGTATGCTTACTCGGTCCTCAAGTTAGATTTCAACTAGAAGAGCTGAAGGGAATTGCAAGCCGATATGGTAAGCCGGTTGATTCGATTCCACCCCTTGCATACGGCATGATGAAAGGTGATGAAGTACTCGATCAAGCGCTCTCTCTTATTGCAGAGTAATTAAGTGAAATACGTAGGGTTATTTATTTCACTGATTTGTAAATGAACAGATTGAATATCTCTACATTAAAAGTATTTGTGGTGATAGTTAATTATAATAAAAGGGATTTTTAGATGAAGTTATATGATTCGATAATTAATTTTGTTGAAAAGAGTATTGCACCGCTGGCCGTTAAAGTTGGAAACCAAAAACATGTTCGTGCCATGCGTGATGGTTTTATTGTCGCGATGCCATTTATTATTGTTGGTAGTTTTGCCTTGGTATTTGCTTTTCCTCCATTTGCGGAAGATACACAAAATGCTTTCGGCCGAGCTTGGCTTGATTTTGCCTCAGCTAACTTTGATAACCTCATGATGCCCTTTCAAATGACGATGGGAATCATGGCAATATTTGTGTCACTAGGGATCGGATATAGTTTGGCACGCGCTTATAAAATGGATGGAATTACAAGCGCCTCACTATCGCTGATGTCTTTTTTAATCGCATCGGCTCCAGCGACGAACGATACATTATCAATGGGGCACATGTCTGGTACGGGTATTTTTACTGCCGTGATCAGTGCATTTTTCTCTGTAGAACTGATACGTATTTTGAAAAAGTACAATGTTACTATCAGGCTACCAGAGCAGGTGCCACCAGCGATTGCCCGCTCATTTGAACTGTTGATCCCTGTGCTAGTGGTATTCCTGACTCTCTTCCCTCTTAGCCTTTTTTTACAAGCACAATATGACATGTTAATACCTGACTTGGTGTTGGAGATGTTCAAACCTTTGGTGAGTGCATCCAATTCATTACCTGCCATTATTGGGGCGTTGCTGCTATGTCAGTTATTGTGGTTTGCTGGTATCCATGGTGCGGCGATTGTGGTTGGCCTACTTTCTCCGATATTCCTGACCAATATTAGTGCTAACCAAGCAGCTTATTTGGCTGGTGAACCTATTCCCAATGTCTTTACTCAGCCATTCTGGGATTTTTATATCTTTATCGGAGGTTCGGGCGCTACGCTGGCATTAGTGATTTTAATGATGTTTAGCCGTTCTATTCACCTTCGCAGTTTAGGCCGTATGAGCTTTGTTCCTGGCGTCTTCCAGATTAATGAGCCTGTCATCTTCGGTAGCCCGCTGGTCTTGAATCCCACCATGTTTATCCCATTCATTTTTGCGCCGGTATTAAATGCAACTATTGCTTATGCCGCAGTTCATATGGGTATCGTCGGGGCTGGTGTTTCGCAAACCGCGTGGACGGCGCCGGCACTGCTTGGTGCGTCTTGGGGGTCTGGTTGGACACTGTCTCCGGTGTTGCTGGTTCTCGCGTTGCTTGTGATGGACATATTCATCTACCTCCCATTCTTTAAAATATTCGAAAAGCAATTACTTGAAGAAGAAGGTAAGTCGGCTGAACAACAGCAAGATGCAGTACCAGTAAGTGGTGCGACAGCTTAATAACAATCACTGGGTTATCGCGTATAGCTGTAACCCAGCTTATGACCTTAATGAATCAAGGAGAGATCAAGATGGATCAAGAAGCAGTGGTAATGGAAATTATTGTTAATGCTGGCGAAGCGAGAAGCTTATGTTACGAAGCACTGGCTAAGGCTCGAAAAGAAGAGATCGACAAAGCCAAAGGTTTGCTGAAACAAGCTAAAGAATGCCTTAATCGGGCCCATTTAACCCAGACCCAGCTTATTGAGGCGGACCAAGGTGAAGGTAAAGTGCCAATGACGCTGATTATGGTGCATGCGCAAGATCACCTAATGACGACCATTCTATCTCATGAACTCGTGGCAGAGATGATTGCTCTGCACGAAAAAATATCAGCAAAATAGGGCTGTATTATGATTAAATCGCCGCTAAAACTCGCCATCATCGGAGGGGGGAGTAGTTATACTCCAGAACTGGTTGAAGGTGTTCTAAAAAGGCTAGAGCGTTTACCTGTAAAAGAGATCCATTTTGTTGATATTGAATCTGGTCAGGAAAAACTCAATATTATTAAAGCGCTTGCTCAAAGGATGGTGGAAAAAGTAGGAGCCAATATTACACTGACCGCCTCACAGGATCGTCGCGCTGCAATTAAAGGTGCTGACTTTGTTATGACCCAGTTTCGCGTTGGCGGGCTGCAAGCGCGTGCGAGTGACGAACGTATACCGCTTAGGTATGATGTGATAGGGCAAGAAACAACGGGCCCTGGCGGTTTCGCCAAAGCACTTCGTACTATTCCCGTGATCCTCGATATTTGCAAAGACATTGAAGAATTAGCCCCTAATGCTTGGATGCTGAATTTTACCAATCCTGCTGGCTTAGTAACAGAAGCGGTACTGAAGTATACCAAGGTGAAAACAATTGGGCTTTGTAATGTTCCTGTATCGATGAAAATGATGATTGCTGAGATGATGGATTGCTCCCCGAATGATTTGTCTTTGGAGTGTGCAGGGCTTAATCATTTGGTTTGGGCACATAGGGCTTGGCTTGAAGGGAAAGATATCACTGCCGAAGTATTGGAAAAGGTGGGTGATGGGGCGAACTTCAGTATGACAAATATCTTTGAAGAGCCATGGGATCCTACTTTTTTGAAAGCATTGGGGGCGATTCCTTGTCCATATCATCGCTATTTTTATCAAACGGATGCCATGCTTGCAGAAGAAAAAGAGACGGCATTAAGTGGTGGGACGCGAGCTGAACAGGTTATGGAAACAGAGCAAGAACTCTTTATGTTATATAAAGATGTGAATCTTGACCGTAAACCGGAGCAGCTTGAAAAACGTGGGGGTGCTTACTACTCCGATGCGTCCCTTGATCTAGTTGATGCTATTTATAACGATCTTAAGACGATAAATGTTGTTAATGTTCGCAACAACGGCACCATAGCAACGTTACCTGATGATGCTGTGATTGAGTGCAGCGCGGTCGTTGGAAGTTGGGGAGCTAAGCCTTTAGTTGTCGGACACTTAAGTCCAGCAATAAGCGGTTTGATTCACCAGGTCAAAGCTTATGAACAACTGACGGTTGAGGCTGCTGTCCATGGGGATTATGAGAAAGGGTTAATGGCATTGGTAAACAATCCCTTAGTGCCAGACATTAAGCGAGCCAAAGCAATTTTGGATGATATATTGCGAGTCAATCGGGATTACCTGCCTCAATTTAATCATTAACACCATGTTGAATAGAGAGACTGAGTGGCAAGGACGCCGATTGTTATTAATTTAGGTGATGTTATGCATGTGATTTTCAATGCGGATGATTTTGGTTTAACACCTGGTGTTAACTTAGGAATTGTTGCGGCCAGCAAGTCAGGCGTTGTACGTTCAGCCACACTCATGGTCGGTATGGAGGCAGAGAAGCATGCTGTTGAGTTGGCAGCCTCAGCCACTTCCCTCAATGTCGGCTTGCATTTGCGGTTTACAGCTGGTGAGGCGCTTACTGCCGGCAGTACCCTCACAAGAGAAAATGGTCAATTTTTGGGGCAGGATGACTTTTGGCAAAAGAATACTTTTTCTACACAGCAGATTGCCGATGAAGTTACCGCGCAAGTTGAGCATTTTTTGGCATTAGGGTTGAGTTTAAGCCATATTGATAGCCACCATCATGCGCATACTCACCCTCAGATACTACCTATTGTCACAGATCTCGCTCGACACTATAAAGTGCCTTTAAGAGGTGGCTGTTTTGATGGTGATCCTTCTCGCGATTATCGATATATGTTTAGCGATGAGTTTTATGGTGACGAAGTGAGCCTCGATAACATTTTGGGGATTATCGATAAATATCATCATCAGTGTGATGTGTTAGAAATAATGTGTCATCCGGCATTCATTGACCAGCCATTATTAGAGGCCAGTGCTTACAGTTTGTTAAGAGCTAAAGAGTTGGCGATTTTGACTGATGCTGGCTTGTATCAACGCCTAGAAGCGAAGGGTATTGAAGTCTGCGATTTTTCTATTTTCTCTAAATGAGCTGTACAGATTTAATCTGCGGTAATCGCCCTGGTCAATGGATTAAATCGTCATTTGGATGATAAACCAATAACGACTGCCAGTAACGCTAATTTCCCCTGTACCACAATGCGAATAACTGGCAGTTCGTTATGATTATGGATTCTGATGAAAAGACCGTTAAATTAATTATTAGAGGTAGTACGTAGAAGCTATGGCAAGGATTAAAGATGTAGCTCTTTTAGCTGGAGTTAACCGTTCAACCGTCTCTCGTATTATTAATGGAGAAGGTAAATTTAGGGCGGATACTAAACGCAAAGTTGAACAAGCGATGGCGGAGTTGAATTATCGCCCCAGTGCGATTGCTCGTTCTCTCGCGACAGCTTCATCGAATATGACTGGCTTGTTGGTGACTTATTATACTGGTGGGTTCTTCGGTGAAATGATGGATCAAGTTCAGACTGAACTTGATTTGCACAAGAAGTTTTTGATTACAGCTCAGGGGCATCATAGTGCCGAGGGGGAGCGTGACGCTATTTGCCGCTTCCATGATCTTCGTTGTGACGGCTATGTACTCAATAGCCGCTATCTTAGTGATGATGAATTGCGATTATTGGCTAAAGAGCCAACACCGTTTGTTTTGCTTGACCGGAGCGTTGAAGGTTTGGAATCCAGATGTATAACGTTTGATCATTCCTTAGCGGGGCAGATGGCTGTCGATCATCTGATTAATCAAGGTCACAGAAAGATTGCGTGTATAACTGGTCCACTCAATCGAACGAACAGTCGACAGCGTTATCAAGGTTACCTTAATGCTTTATCTACAGCGGATATCACCGCTGATCTGACTCTGTGTGCCGAGGGTAATTATGGTCGAGAAAGTGGTTATCTAGCAGCAAAAAAATTGTATCAATCTCATCCTGATTTGACTGCGTTATTTTCATGTAGCGAAGAGATGATGGGAGGGGCGTTGCAGTTTTTCCATGAAAATAATGTGAGCGTTCCACAGCAAGTATCTTTGATTAGTTTTGACAGTATTGATCGCTGCGCCAGTTTTTATCCCACGGTTTCGGCAGTACATTTTCCTATTAGTAAAATGGCTCGAGTTGCTGTTGAAGTGCTGATTAACCTGATTAAAAATGAAGATATTAGTATAGACCTTCATTTTGAGCCACAACTTGTAATTCGCCATGGTGATCGTGTGATTTAGGAAAAGTTGGTTTAGGTACATTAAGTAAATCTTGTATACGTATAATGAGCCGCATCAGCTCGAGTGGTGAAATTGGTATACATGACGGATTCAAAATCCGTTGCTTTCGATCGTGATGGCTCAAGTCCGTCCTCGGGCACCAGATAAAAACGATGAAGCCTCAACGTCGATTGGGGCTTTGTTGTATCAAGAATTTTCATTCCTTCTTTACCTTGCTTTACGTTAAATTCATTCCCCGTTCATTTTCTCTTCTTTAGTATTAGTGGTATCCCTTGTTATGGAGTGCCAACGATGAAAAGCCTATTTGACCAACTCATTAATCAAGCCAGCAGTTATATGGGGAAATATTCTTCTTCCTCCTCTTCTAGTAAAGCTGACCTTGTAAAAGGAATGGCGACAGGGGGGCTTGTCGGTGCATTAGTCGGAAATAAGAAAAGCCGAAAGCTGGTGGGCAAGTATGGCAAGAAAGCTGCTGTGATTGGTGGCACCGCTGCCATTGGTACCGTGGCGTATCAGGCATATAAAAAGTGGGTTCAAGATCAGACGGAAACAACGACAGCGTCGGTGGATCCGATGTTGACTGAATTAGCACCATTAAAGACGGATCAAGAAATATTGATGAAAACCATGATATTTGCAGCCAAAGCTGATGGTCATATTGATATTGATGAAAAGACTGCGATTACTCAGTGGCTGCAACAAAATGGGATAACACACGATGTAGAAGCATTGATTGCACGTTGGCTGGATGAACCATTAAACCCTCATGTGATTGCAAATGCAGTTGATGGGCTTGAGCAAGCGTCGGAAGTTTACCTTGTCTCATTGCTGGTGGTTGATGTAGACCATTTCTTAGAACGTGCTTATTTGGATGCGTTGGCGGATGCATTGGCATTACCACCTGCATTAATGGAGCGTATCGAAGAGCAAGTTATACTTTCTTAGTGATAATAAGTTTGATTTTAAAACGGATATGAGTAAGTTGTTCGCATTTTATTCGGTTAGGAGCATTTCGCATAATTATTTCAATATACCTCTTGCCAATGTGATCGAAGTCTCTATAATGCGACCTCACTGACACGGAGCACGGCGCTTAGCCAGCAACCTAGTCAGTATGTTCTTTAACAATTTGACCATGCAATCTGTGTGGGCACTCGTGAAATTTTAAGTCGAAAGATTTATCAATGAACTGAGTGACCTTAATCATCGAAAGATGACACAGTCAATTTATGCTTCATGTCTTCTCAAGAAGAATGAAACAAGAATATCAGTAAAAATCATTGAGCCGATTCGAAAGAATCA
>SWCB01004528.1_pt1 | contig 15314 bp, 15 predicted proteins | sample 4692901 | NCBI WGS metagenome assembly SWCB01 (sample SAMN10267276, study PRJNA491770) | bioreactor metagenome | isolation source: DHS bioreactor inoculated with subseafloor sediment | place: Japan: off Shimokita Peninsula | collected 2006-08 | reverse complement strand
CCCCCCCCGCTAGAGCCGTAAGCAGTCCCGGTATATGCCCAAAGATCAGTATAATCTATGGTATATTTTTCTACTGAATCTTTCCAGTCAGGATTTGCGCTGGCTGTGCCTGTGAGCGATAAAATTAAAAAAATAGAAAGGAGAGAAAAGAATAGTATTCTCTTCATGGCTTCACTTCCACATACTATTATTTTCGCTCCTTGTGCTTTCCATGAAGCCCCAGAGGACCAGGGAGAGCGACATAAGGACAGGAAGATATCTTAACATTCCATCTATTGTTTCAGCTGTGTGAGCTGCATTTCCTCCCATAGACATGCCAAGGGCGAAGAGGAAATCAAAGAGGGGCTGCTGAAAGATGAAGGAAGCCCCGAGGACGAAAAACCCTACTAATACTTTTATCCATGCTCCTACGTAACCCAATTTGTTTTCCTCCTTAGCTGATTTGTGTAAGTGCTCCTGCAGCATTGGACATGCCGGATATTGCTGGAGATGCTGTTCCTCCGGACCCTGCCATGATGTACCCGAAGGCGAGCCCGAGAAGGGCAGCCATTATGATCATGAGGATTACATTTCCGTTTTTGAGAGGGTTGCCGAGTTTGCGCCGTTCTATGTTGACGTATCTTTCAATTACTCCGTTTTCAGCTGCAGGACTTCTGCTTTCAAGGAAGTTTTTCAGGTCAGGGATTCGGACTATTTCGAGGTCCTGAAGGATCCGGCCTTCGTAGCCCTGGATTACTGCGGCTGTTTCGGCTGCTGCTTCTCCCAGATCGGTTTTTATTTTATCAATTGGGGTGTTGTAGAAGTACATTAGCTGGCCGTAGTGGTCTATTCCGTATTGTTTGAGGTCCCTGAGAAGGGGCATTACTCTAGCCTGGACTGCTCTGTTATAGGGAGCATACCAGAGGGCTCCGGTTGAGCCGTTGAAGCTGAAACTATCTTCAGGTTCGAGTTCGTAGACGCCATTATGGGTCTGATAGATGCCTTCGACTTCCCGGGCTCCTTCAAAGACCAGGGCATTATCTCGGGTGAGTTTTACAACGTACTGTTTGCCTTTGATCCTGAGAAGGGCAATTTTCATCCAGGAGGGATAGCCGAAGAAGGTTAGGAAGAGAAGAAAGCCGAGTATGCAGCTTTCTATTATGAGCATGTAGGCGATTGTGTATAGTGTTGTCATGGATTTTACCTCCCCTGCTGGACCTGTTGAGGCTGTTGAGGTTGTTGTTTTGGGGCTCCGAGTCCGAAGAAGCGGGATTTGTGGTTCTGGTCTTCGGTTTTGTTGGTTATTTCATGGCTGGCTGTGGTTGCTCTTTTGATGAGGAAGCCGCCTTTTCCAAGGCTTGAGAGGCATTTTGAAACTATGTTGGATTGGTCAGCTCCTTTCTGGTCCTGGATGCGTAGTTCAAAGTCTCGGAGGCCTGAGGCTGCTTTTAGTTCGCGAATTCTCAGGATATCTTCAATGTCCAGGACGTCATTGTCTGAAAGGTTGCTGAAGGCGAGTTGCTTGTTGAGACTGCCCCAGTTTTTGTTTAATTCGTCGCCTGGGATTCCGTTTGGGGTTCCTGCATAGGCTATTACGTCCATCTGGAAAGGAACGGGTTTTTTAGGTTCGTCTGACATTGAAAGCCCCCCTTGAGAAACAAAGAAGCCCGAGCCCTAGCAGGATAAAAAATAAGGCTGCTGGAAAATTAGCATAAAGAAGAGAGATTGCAGAAGCTCCGGAAAACATCCCTATAAGGAAAATAAAAAAATTATCTGAAAACATGATAACCCCTTTTAGTCCTGAGGTTTCAGGGATTCTTTGTAGGCTATTGTTTTGATGAATCCCAGGGCGATTGAGAAGAGCCCCATTACCCCGTTCAGATAGCCAAATGTAGAATCGTATTGAGTGGTTGTGTATTGTGCTATTTCTCCGGCTGTTTCGTTGAAAAGTACGTGAGTTGTCTGGATGTCGAAGGAAGCGACTGAGAGCGCGAGAAATAGAGCAGAACTGAAAAAGATTAGTAAACCATGCCAGCCGTCTCTTTCAATTCCATAGAGGAAGAAAAAGAAGGCTGTGATTTGTAGAAATAAAAAAAAAGTTTGTTCCATAAGGTGGAACACCCCCTTTTTTTAGCGCTGGTCTCTGGTAAGACCCATCAGCATGCCGAGAATGACGATGAAGACTGCGACATACGGAACCATGCCGAAAAGGTCAATGGAACCCCAGCCAGTTGTTTTGATGTTGTTGAAGCTGGCCGTTGCGTTAGCGTCGTCAAGTGCGGTAATCTTAGGTTCTGTCTGGCCCTGTAAGGTCCCAAACAAAAGGGCACAGAGCATCAACGTAACGAGCAGGACCAGGATACCAATAGCATTTCCTGCCATATACCCGCCTTCGTTTTTCTGGAAAGCTTTCATCTGAGCTTTATACACGGCTACAAAGCCACGGTCATAAGAATCACTGAGATATTTACAAACTGTATCAGATATACTCATATCAGTACACCCCCTAAATATCTATATGGAGTATGTACTATTTAATTGTAATTATTAGTCCAGGAAAAAACATACGATCTAAAGGGGGTCTAAATATAAGCGCGTTTAAGTTTGTAGAAGGCAATAAACCAATTGCTTTTTTATACCCGTATCAGGATATCATGATTTCTATGACTGAAGCCCTGAAAAATCAGGAGCATATAGCATACATAGATCTGGTAGAACATTTAAAAAATATGTCTATTCTGGCGTTTGACTCAAAAGATTTAGATTTGTTAGAAAAAATAGAGGAGATTACTGCCAATTTTAAAAAACATATTGATACTACTTCTAAAGAAAAATTAGACAATAGTACAATTTACACAATAGAAAACGTGAATTCTATTTATAATCGGAATATGGATCTGAAAATATTGTGTGAATTTAAGTTTTGCGGGGCTATTGAGCGGATCTGTATATCTGCCCTGAGAAAAACGATTTTTAGGGACCAGATTCCGGAAGCTCAGGGAATAACGATTTTTTATGATCCTGAGCGGGATGTTAAACAGAATATCAAGAATTTTAACCGGGTCCTGGAAGAGAACGAGATTAACCCCTGTGAGGTTTCATTATGAACGCAGATGAGTTAATGATAGGTGCAGGGCGCCAGTTTAACTGGTTCTGGTATTTTGTGGACCTGGCAAAGAACGCTTTTCAATTTAACAATTCTTCTTTCCAGGCCTGCATAGGAAAGCGCAGGAGCGGAAAATCAGTCTGGTGTCTGGGGGCTGCCTGTGCTGTGGATCCGGACTTTTCAGAAGAGCAGATTTGTTTTGGACTGAAGGAGCTGAAAGATCAGCTGAACGAGAAACAGAAGTGCTCTATTATCTGGGAGGAAGCAGGGGCTTCCGCGTATGCCAGGGATTTCATGAATGAGAGAAATAAGCTGATTATCAAGACTTTGCAGGTCTACGGCTACAGGCGTATTGCTCTTTTCGGGAATTTTCAGCACCTTAAGTTCCTGGATGGAGATGTCAGGCTGCAGCTTGACTGTTTTATGAAGATGAAGGCACAGAACAGCTTTAGTCCTGAGGGTGAGCCTGTAACTCAGACCTGGGCTGTTCCTTATGCAATTGTTACGGATTACATCCAGGACCCGGTGATAGCCCCGTATAAGGTCGTAAGGGAGGGAGTTTATCAGGCTATAGGCCAGATCCCTGTTCCGCAGATGTGGGACTTTTTCGAGGTCTGCGGGGTTTCGAAGGGCCTTTACAGGAGTTACCTGAAGAAGAAGGATGAATACTTCCAGGAGATAGGAGAGCCTGAGGTTGAGGAGGAGGAGGTATTCAGTAAGAGAGAGCTGAAGACTTTGACCAGGGTAAATTCAGCTTACCTGAATCTGGCTTCAAGGCTGATAGATGAGGAGAAGGTTACTAAGATCAGGGTAGCTTCTTTATCTGGCATCCCTGTTTCAACTCTTAATGTCTGGTTAGGAAAGGCTGAGGAGGCAGAGGGCTGGATAAACAGGGTTTCTTCGGAAGAAACAACAACAAACAATTTTTTTGACTCTCATTAATTCAAACCCAAAAAACAACCTTTCGCCGGACAAAAGCCCGGTTAAAGACCTATTTTTCCATTGTTTTTTTACTCTGCTGGGGGACCTCAGGGGATGGATCCGGAGGTCTGCAGGAGAAATCCAGGTGAGGACCAGAGCTGCAGAGAAGGTCCGGACCTGGTCAGCTGCAGGGAAGGTCCGGATCACTATTAATATACATCATCATGATGGCCGTAATATTCCAGAATAACAATTTTCTCCTTTTCATCCACAGAAAAAAGCAGTACAAAGTGAGAGTCGATGTGTACTCTTTTCCAGTGATTGAGAGGAGACCTTAAATTTTTGTATCTATGAGGATCCTGAAGGATCTCATCAACCTTGCTAAATATGATTTCAACTTGCTTTTTGTCTTTCTTTGCCAGCTTCTCAACAACTTTTTGAACTTCTGGCCTTACTTGTAGCCGATACATAGAAGATCAGCAGTCAAGCATTTTTTTCCAGTTCTCAACTGTTCCCACATCTATGGGCTCCTGTTTCATGATCTCCTGGGCCTTTTCAACAAACTCAGGCCTGAGCTCAGGCTCCATGAGTTCTTTTTCATATTCAGCTGCCATATATATGATAGCTGCACTTTTGTCTTTCAAGCCGTGTTTGGCTTTTACAATATTGAGGACCCGATTTGTTTTTTCGTCAATGTTGATCATTGCTTGAACCATTATGTATACCTCGTGTATACATAAGATATACATGGAATATATACTTAACTTTCTATTCTGAAGGGTCAAAAAGTTCCAGGAGAAGAATTTATGATTTTAAGCCGGGGGTCTGGCCAAATTAAAGACTTAAACAGATTTAACTTTTGGATTAAGAGAAAATCTCAAAAAAGGTTTTTCAAAATAATATATTCTTATATTTTCCATTTGGTAGAACTGAGGGGTGAAAGTGCCAACTGATAACGATTAAGCTCGGGAATTAGGTATGATTATGGTATATTTAGATAATAGTTATTGTAGTTATACCATAATCATACCTTAGTTCCCCTTCACTTCTACCTTAGTCATACCTTAGTTCCACCAAAAACGATAGCGGTAAATAAATACAAAAAAAAAGTAGAAAAAAGAATTTCTAATCCTGGAAATAAAGAAAAAAAAGAGAAAAAAGAAAGATTGAAGAAAAGAAAGAGTAAATTCAATTATTTTCGTTTTTTACAGCTTCTAAAGGCTTCTACTATTCTATCTCTTCCAAATATCAAAAGTTCCTCCCTATCCTTTGATCTTATGAATATGTCTGCAACGTCCTCAGGGGTGTAAGAAACATTCTTAAATTTTTGATTATCTGCCAGATATCTGCTGCAAGCTTCTATGAGTGAAACCTGTATCTCTTCTATCTCTACTTTGTCACTGTCCTTCATATCGTATATTTCTTCATTCCTTATTTCCAGGACTTCCTGTAACTTTGCGAATGGGATCTTTATGCCTTTTATTCTCTGTCCGTTTATAGTAGTGTATTTTTTCCAGGACTTATATCTGAATTCGCCTGCTTCTGTTTTTTCCATTGTAGGCTCTAAGATATTGTTGTTCTTCCAGTCCTGGATAACCCTTTCAAAGTTGAAGCCTTTAGATACCAGGTAATCCTGCAGTTTATCCGGGTCGTAATATATAGCATCCTTGGAGATCCAGCCCAGGAGTTCTACAGGTCCCTTTGTATAGGTAAAGACTTCTTCCGGGTCCAGCTCCTTAGTGTATTCAAAGAGCTTCTTGTTTCTGAGGTGCCAGGAGTATGTTGTATCCAGGGCTCTCATATAGTAGGGAATTGTAGGGTCTTCAATCACTACTTTCTGATAATAGCTGTTGCATATCCTGTGAGGTTCTTTTGTGGGAATTCCGTTTTTCTCAAAGACTTCCTCCAGGATACAGCCGCCTACAGCAAGGGCAATAAAAAAAGTTTTTGATCGGTCCGCAAATACTGTTTTTGAGTTCTCAAAAAACAAATTCAGATTTTTATAAATCAGTTTTAGTTTGTCCTTTCTTTTAAAAATGGTCTGGACAATTTCATCCAGGAATAACCCATAGTTATTTTCCAGTGTTTCTTTTACTTTTTCAATGTAATCTGATTCCAGACGTGGAATTCCTTCAAAGATTTCCAGGACCCTTATTTGCTGGCCTGTGTTGGTGCTGTCTGCTTTTGTTAGAGGCTGTTCTCCTGTAGTCTGGACCACAGTTTTCCATCTGGCTGCTTTTTCTATTCTTCCTTCTTTGGTTCCTCTGCCTTTCCCCTGCTCATTTCCTATCATGTATATTGCTTCTCTGAATCTTTCGTTATTCGAGGTTTCGTCATAATAGATAGGGGTATCTGTGTTGAATTCCAGGGTTTTTTCAATGCCGACCTTTGTCGAGTCTGCATCCTTGATGAGTTCCACAGGATTACCTACAAGGGAGCTGGCCATCTGCATTGATACGGACTTAAGCCCGCTGCTCTCATAGTAGTTATGGACTACAAAGGACCTTACGCCAATGAACCGGATCAGCATGGCTGCTACTGTTGCATAGCATTTGAGTCGAATTAAGTCATATTCCAGGAGAGGAGTGAGGTTCTCAATCCATTCTTTTTTATTTCCTTTTACCTCATAGGCTGCTGCTATCTCTTCGGTTAGAGCAAGGATCTCTCTTTTTCCATGAGCTAAATGTGCATAGGATCCTGTAACATAGATGGAGTTTTCCTTTTTCCAGCCGTTTGTCTTGGCAGTGAATTCTGTGGGGATCTTGTAGGAATGACCTAAAAGCTGCTTGAAGTATAACTTTAGGTCCTTCTGGTCCGCATCTACAAACTGAATACCTAAGTTTGAAAGCTCTTTCATGCTTGATGTGAGCAGGACCTCTGGCAATACCCATTTCTTAAACTCCTGGCTTGTTACGGTCCTGTACCTGATTTGGTACATGTAAGCCTCATCATCCATACTTTCCCCTATCGAATTAATTATGATTGGAGTATTGGTGATGAATTCCCAGCCTTCAAATTCCTGCCCGTCCTTCCTTTCATATTTGTAATATTTCTCTATTCCATATTTTGATATTTTGAAGGGGTGTATATCGAAATCTATTGAAAAATAGTCATCAGCAGGCAGCTCTTTTTTGTCAAAGTACTTTTCTTTGATTTCCTTTTTCAGGGATTCTCCCAGAGCTTCCCAGCCCTCCGGAGCGTAAGCCTCCAGGACATCATTGATTTCCCAGCCTGCAAAGGCATACTGGCCCAGGATCTCAGCTACTTTCTTAAAGTCTTCTACTCCCCATTTATCCGGGTTCTTTCTCAGGATATCTCTTAAAGCCGGGTTCAGGACCAGGATGTCAGCTAACTCTTCATTCAGGTCCTTGTTATCTGTGTCTGGATCAAAAGGAATTTTGTGGTATTTGCTGAGGACCTCATCTCTGAACGTAAGCCCTGTATTGACTTTTTCGTCTGTCATAGTCTCATTCCCCTTCTGTTTTTGGCTTGGGCTCTATGAGATCTATGAAGTCCCGGATCTTGGCTCTCAGATATTCATATGTGTTTTTCTTTCTTTCTGATTCTGATTCTGTCACAGTTGCACCTCGAGGAGGGAGATCAGGGACACAGATCCGGAGAAGGTCCCCCGCACTCCGCATATCAGTTTTAAAAGTGCAACCTTATAAACTTTTTTATAAACTTGGAGGTTACAATTCAGTACATTCAAAATCAAAACATAGCTACAGCTATCGGATTTGGTCTTTTTCACGTATTCACGTTCCTTTTTTCGTAGTCCGGAAACTCTGCTAAAGTTCCAGCTAAATGCTATTTTAAAAGTAGCAAATATAAAAAGCTTTATGAATATGATATATATAATTACTATTGGCTGTCAAAATCGACCTGCTGCTAACAGGTCCCACGCCCATGGGAAGGAAACTTTTTCTCAAAAGTTCACGTTCCGACTTCCCATAAATGCAAGGGTTTTCGATTTAATGCAGTCGGAAAAGGTAGTGCTGAGAAAGGTTTGGATGGGCCACCCGTTCAGATCTCCCCCTCAGCGCTAACTTTTCCGGCCTTTTCTCAAAAACCAGCCCGGTTTTATTTTTAACTCTTCTAAATTAAATTTTGATTGGTTGCCGCACCCCCACAAAGTACCAATCCAGCCTATCATAATTTAATTCCCAGCTTAGGAATATATTTAAGGTAATCTTCCTTCAGCTCATCCTGGGTGATATGGTCGTAAATGTCTATAGCCTCCTTCCTTGTATCTCCCCTGAGCTCCTGGATAATAGCCCTTGGACAGCCTGCCCGCCTTAACCAGGTAGTAAACCAGTGCCGGAAACAGTGAGGAGTAAACTTTTCATTCAGCAGGCCTTCCGGGTTATGGAAGCCCAGCTGCAAAGCGTGTTCTGTTGCAGCCTCATAAACTGCATCCCTGGATATCCGGGAACCCTGCACCCCTATAAACAGGGCGCTTATCCTTATTTTCCTGTTATACCGCCATTTCAGCCACGTCTCAAGGACCTGGGCGCACTCATCATCAAAAAACACAACCCGGTTGCTCCTTTTCGCATGAGGCTTAAGGACAGCATACCTCTTAGTTACGTACAGGTCCTGGACATCCAGGTCAATAAGCTCCTGTCTTCTAACTCCTGTTTTTGCAAAAAATACAAACATAGCCTTATGGCAGATCCATTCTGCAGAGTCTATAAGGTCCTTCATCTGTTCCAGGCTAATCAGCTGCCTTTCTTCATTCCTCTGGTCTTTGTACTGCCTCAGATACCGTTTCCTGAATTGAGGAACCACATTTCTTTCAATAACTCCCTCCCATTCCAGGAAGTCATTAAAAGAAGAAAGAGCAGCAAAGTAATTTTCCACCGTAGATTGAGCAAATCCTTTCTCATCCCTGATATGGACAAGAAAAACCTTGAGGTCCTCTGGAGATATCCGGATAGGATGCCTGGATAAAAAATATTTCAGGTTGCTCTTATAGCTCTGAACTGTCCGGGGTGAAAAGTTCCGGACCTGGCAATCAAGCAAAAAATCAGAAAGGAGGATTGTTTCGGGAAGATCCCGGGCTGCACCACAGTCAAAGGTAATGTTGTCTTCGTACACAGCTAAGAAGAACACAGCTTAAAAATATTACCAATGCTGTAAAAGTTAAAAGCTCATAATTTGAGCTTAATATTAAATGGATCTCCATATAGATTTTTTGTTTGTTTCTGTTTTGTTTTTCTGCGTTTTGGTTTACTGGATTCTGAGACTATACTAAGGGAATCATCAAGAGCAAACACCGGTTTTTTAGGCGGGACTTTACCCCAGGGTAGGGGAGTATCCCAGCCAGGACCATCAGACTCCCATGGATTATCAGGGATGTTTCCCGGAGGTATATCCGGGAAAGTGTCGGGAATGAATATAGGGTCTGCTTTGTGTGACCCTATAGGAGAAATATCCGGTAGCTGTGGAATGTATAGAGCATTTGTATTTTTTTCTTTTCCGATAGTGATATCTTGAAGTACCTGATCTTCTGCAAGAGACGAAGAAAAGGATATAGAAGGGATAGAGACAGCCATAAAGGAAGATTTAGTTTCTTGCTGCTGGACCTGCCTTCCCTGCAAAGAGAGTCCCTGACCTGCAAAAGGAAGAGAATAAGCAAGTGAAGGGATCACAATACCCGAAGACCTGTTCATCAGTCCCCCGACTTCTACAGCCTGCGACCTGTTCATCAGTCCTCCGACTTCTACAGCCTGAGACCTGCTCATCAGTCCCTCGAATTCCACAGCCTTGATGGAGTTAATCGCAAATTCTGGCGCCTGAATTGAGCTTATCATATGTTTAGAAGGCGCTGTCATTTCAGGAGAAAATATATCCTGTTTCAGCAAAGTATCTAATCTGGAAACGTCCATTTCAGGTGCGGTAATAGACGATTTTCCAAAAAGAACTTCTTCCATTTCAGAAGTTAAAACCACATCGTCCCCCAATGTAACACGGTTTATTTTAGTCATTGATTCAGGTATCAAATTATCACCTACAGCAACATAAGATTCCATTTCTTGTTTTAGTTGGGGGAGTTCTAAGGATTTTAAAGAGGGTTCCCTGTATACGAGTTTTTGAGTACCAAGAGAAGCACGTTCATTAAACGAGAAGTCTTTAAGCCCTTTGGAGGAGAACCCGGGCCTTGCTTTGACTTCAAGCGACCCCCCTGCTTTGGCCAGCGCCCAGGACCCTATCAATTCCCCTGCCAATTCTCCGGGGTGAGTTTGTGCTTTTTGAACCGTTGCCCCTGCTATAGCTCCAAGTCCAAAGCCAATAGAATCGCTGATTGAAGTTGGATTCCTGGCCATTGATTCAAGCCCGAGAGGAACGGCTCCTATTGTCCCTATAGCAATCTCAGGAATGTTTGAGACTCCTGTTATTACATCCTTCCCGAGCCCGGCAGGGACCCGGGAGAGCGCCGAATTTTGAAGAGAATCATATTTCCCAGCCAGAGCCGTTGTCTTCTCATAAAATGGATACATTGCCATATCCTGAGCCCTATTAACTGGAGCTTTTAAGCCTTCGAGTGAGAACTCCTTTCCTTTTCCTGCTCCATAGCCCTGCTTGAAAGCTGAGAGAGTCCGGGATATTGTTCCCTGTTCTCTTTCTTCGTTGATCTGGTCCACTGTCCTGAACTTCTGCAGCTGGCTTCTGTCAATTCCTGCGGTTTCTCCTGGTGCTGTAGCCCAGGCAGGAGTTCCCCTTATGAGGTTCTCTCTTACGCTGGCCTGTTCTGCTGCTGCTCTTGCCTGCTCTTCCTGCTCTCGGGCATAGTTCGAGCCTGAGGAGGACCCTACGATCTGGCCTGCTGTATTACGGCTGGCTGTTGTCTGTGCTGTATAGCCTCTTGTGGCTTCGGAAAGTGAAACGTGAGTTTTCCCTGAACTGTCCACATATGCCAAATTATACCCCCCGGTATTTTTTGAAAAAGTTATTTAGAGAATATGTCCCAACTGGCTTAAAATCATTTGTTAGTACCTTAACCTCCAGGTAAGGTATTTCTGACTCCCTGATTTCGATTCTTTTTCCTCTTTTCCTCATGGTTAATCCCCCACCCAGAAGGAATACAGAACTCCTGCCAGCCCTACGGCTGAGAAAATATAGAGGGTATGCAGGGCTGTTGATGGGATGTATATGGCCCCAGAGGAGCCCGGGACTGCTGCGATCAGGGACAGGAAGAGCATTATCATACTTGCTCTGTGGATGCTCTGGGATTTGACGTAGATCGTGCCGACGGTGAAGAAAATCAGGAGGACATAGAACCAGGGCCCCCATACTGCAGGAGAAGCCCAGAAGGAGTTTATAGGCGTGAAGATGCTGTTTGCAACTGCTCCCGGGTCATCTACTACAGAAGAGTTCGTCATATTTGAAATTGCAGGATAGTCGGAGGTATTGAAGGTATAGTTAAAACTTTTATGCATATTATTAAGCGATTCAAAGGCTGCTGACCTGTTGTAATCTTGCCAAGGATTCATAATAATTTACCTCCCCATGAATTTTGCAGCTATTCCATAGACGCATACTGCCCCGAAAAATACCGAGATAGGCAACGCAAATGCCACAGGCAACCCAACTGCGACCATAAGAGGATATGCCCCCAGGAAGACCAGGAGGAAGAATTCCAAAAGGATCTTTACCCCCATAATCAAAATCAGGCCTGTTATTGCTACACTTGTGATTATTCCTTCTCCAGCGACTCCTTCATACATTGTCTGGATGCTGTCCATGGTGTCCTGGATATCTCCGTATACATCGAAGCCCGCTATTTCTAAGGAATAGGAAAAGACTCCGGTTAGGCCTATGAGCACAAAGGCCAGCTGCAGAAGTAGCATAGAAAAGGCATAACTTTGAATTTTGTCTTCGGTCATCCTACCGCCCCCGTACGTTTGTAGTGCAGGAATATTGCTCCTAATGCAATGATCCAGATCAGGACCACGAAGTTAAAGCTACAGGTCAGCCATTCAAAATAATACCCCAGGCTGGTCAGGACTGCGACAGATCCGCAGGCTATGTCGTTTTTGGATTTCCCAAAGGCCAGCAGGAATATTGTTATGATGGCAACAAAAAGCGTGTTTTTCAGCCAGGCAGGGTATGAAGCCGGGAAAAGAGTTACTTGGGAAGGGTAACTTATGGCCCAGACCTGTGCAGCTGTGGATCCGTCAGAGGCTTCAATATTGAACTGCAGAGTATAATCCCCGTCAGTGAAGTTAAAAGAGAACGTGCCTGAAGTTGCGTTCAGGGTGTCAGCCTGGACTATTGTACCGTTGGAAGCTGTAACGGTTAAGGAAGCTGCGGTTATTGTTTTGTTGCTGTTAAAGAGTACTGAAACGTTCCCTGGTGTTTCTACATAGGACAGGGTCAGCCAGTTGTTATAATATTCGTGGACTATGCCTTCTTTGTTCAGGACAAGGTTGTATTCTGTTAAGCCTGGTTCGATGTATTCAGTATAGGTGTTTCCGTTGTAGGTCAGGACTATTGTGTATCTGACACCCTGGTCCATATCTTTTACTGAAAAAGTACCTTTGCTCCCGGTTGTTCCGGATTTTAGGAGTTCTGAGGAGTTATCATAAACAGAATAAGAGACTCCTGGGAGCCCTACCGCACTATACCAGTATTCCAGGACGGTAAAAGTTACGTCATGGGCTGCATAATAGATGCCAGATCCGGAGGAAAGGGAATCCATGAACAGATCTTTTCTTGTGGTTGCTCCGGCTACAGTTTTTGCATTGAAACTGGCTGACTGAGTATAGCCCGTTTTTGCAGCAGTAACGGAATAGGTTTCTCCTAATGCCATTCCTTCAGTAAGATAGTATAGCCCTGTAGAGTCAGTATATACGTATTGAGTGCTTGAGTTATTGCTTATTGTTACTGTTGCCGATTTTATAGGGGTTTGTGTTGCAGTGTCTTTGATGTAACCGTAAACCCCGGGCTTTGTTAAATCAGGACTGAAACTGAATATATGAGTTGTAAGATTCGTCCAATCGGTTATTGTGTAATTCCAGGATGAACCAAGGATAAAAGATCCATCATCCCCACCTGTAAGAGTTGAGCGTTCCCAGGCTGCATTGGTGCATGTTTCAGAAGTTTCTATACTGTTTTGGGCAGACCCTATTTGATTTGCTATAACATGTAATAATATTAATCCGCCTGTTGTTGCTTGTGCGCTTCCTGCTGAAAGGGTTGGTTCAGTTGTAGCGTATTTTCGTTGATATACATAATCACATTCAGTTACTACGTTAGAGTTTGCTGTACCCATAGAATGTAAATCTAACTTAGTTCCAGAAGGATTAATTCCCCAAGAAGACCAGCTATTTCCTTGAACCCTGTAAAAAAATGTTGATGTATAATCATGCCGTTCCTCTATTATTATCCAGTTGTTTAAACTGGTTGTCCCGATAGGAGTGCCCCATATTATACCCTCATTTACAGGTATAATATTAAACGTGCTGCCACTCTTTTCTATTCCGCACTTTGCACCTACAGTAGTACCAGAGGATTTTATCCCTACCCTAATACCCCCCGAAGTACCAGCGTTAGTTGTAATACGCATTTTGGCACATGTAATTACACCACTTGAGCCCGTGCTTGAAAGTGCATCAAGCGTATTACTTCCGGTTGAAGGAATAGAATCTGTTAACACTCCATTAGAAATGGTTCTAAAACCAGCTAAAGATGTGGACGTCCATTTAGACTCATCCAGGGACGTTCCTAAAAAATCATCTCCGAATTCCATTACATTGGATATGCTGCTTCTGCTTGTAATTTCTCCTGAGATTCCCCACCGACATTGAATCTCTGATCCTGTACTAATCGGAATCCAGACCACAGCAGAATCAGAATCAGTTTTAGATTCAATCCAGTAAGGAATTGATTCAGCACCATCAAAGAACCGGATATTGGCAAAATCAGTACTCATTCCGGTTTCAAACGGGATTGTTACTTTAGCCTGATAATCTGCAATATTAGGATTATTTGTGATTGAAATATCAGAGTAATAAAATTCCCCTACTCCCTCTTCTGTAGATGCTGAAACGGATTCCGTGCCGTTTGAATTGATTTCCTGCGCTAAATTTTCAGCAGATAAAGAAGCATTTTCCCCAATTGGGACAGTTATATAATTATCAGTTACCCCATCCCCAGAATCGAATTCATATGTATCTGATCCGATTGAAACTGTATCCCCATTTATAGCATTTTCAGAAAAACCTAGAGATCCGGAGGCTTTTTCCCCTGCTAAACTTTTGCCGTCAACTGATACAACATAATTATTATTTATTCCCGAGAAATAAAACGGAGTTGAGTTAATTAGTTCGTTTCCGTAAATTGCGTTTAATGTTGCAGTAAAAGAGTACGGGACATCCTGAAGAGTAAAATAAATAGGATAAATCCCAGAATCGTTATCTGGATATAGGTATTTAGCCCCCCCGCCTGAAATTATCCCCCCGTTGTTGTCAGCGTCCCGGATTTCCATGTTTACGTTGGAGCTGGCAAGCATAAGCATATCAGGATATTGAATCGGGTTTGCCTGCTGTGAATATACGAAATAATCTTCATCAAGCACCAGGCTATCACGATATAGAGTTACAAGATACACCCCATAGTTGTCCCCTAAAATGTTCTGTGTGTCCCAATCAATAAACCCGTATCCTGAATCAGTGCTTAATATAGTAGTATTTATATCTCCGGCGATTGCACCCGATAAAGAGGTTAATACTACAGAGTAGGCAGACGATGGATATTGAGTAAGTGCTTGAATTCTGTATGATCCTGCGATATTTGTATTAAATTCATTCCATTCCGGAGCGAAACCGATACAGGAACCCGTAGAAACATCATCTATGTATACGGAAGTAGACATGGTATTACCAAACCATGTGAAGTGGGAACCTTCTGTATATGTGGATATAGATAATTTGCAGTGGGCTCCTTGTGTATAATATCCGTTATCGACGATACCGACTGAGACCCCATTATGGAAAAGATATACATCTGAACCAGTTCTAACAAATTCAAATGTGCCTATAACATCTGATGGAGTATTAGAAGAATAAGAAGCTACTGTCTGCCCACCTTCATTTATGAGAGAGGTTGTAAAGCTCCTATAATAAACAGTAGTTCCAGTGCATGAATAATCCCTGATGGTGAAGGCTACATAATCAGTAAATAATAAATTTTTAGTAGTGATAGCTGCATTATAATGAGCCCACCCTTCAGAGATTGCTGATGTAAGGAGAATAGAGTGTACAGAAGGTAAATTAGTAGGGTATGCAATGACAGAAGCACCCCCCCC
>SWCB01000215.1_pt1 | contig 15343 bp, 11 predicted proteins | sample 4692901 | NCBI WGS metagenome assembly SWCB01 (sample SAMN10267276, study PRJNA491770) | bioreactor metagenome | isolation source: DHS bioreactor inoculated with subseafloor sediment | place: Japan: off Shimokita Peninsula | collected 2006-08 | reverse complement strand
GAAGAAGAAATGCACCGCGTCTTCAACCTCGGCATCGGCTACGTCCTGGTCGTCCGCCCCAGCTTCGCCGACTCCGTCGTGCGGCAGCTAAAGCGCCTGCACGAAGACGCCACGATCATCGGCGAGATCGTGCCCGGCGCGGGCAAGGTGCAACTCTAAAGCCCGGGGATGGAATCCCCGGGGACCTCGGACACCCAGGGCGTAGCGGCGCTCTGCACTGGCATTCGACAGTCCACTCCAGAAGAGGGGCGTCAGATCCCTTCATCTCGCGACAACTGCTTGTTGATGATGTCTGCTGCTTGGACCGCATCGTCCAGCGCGGCTTCGTAGTCGTGGGATGTCGTGCTCACGGTTCTGCCCCACAGGTCGGTCCCTTCAGCCTGCCACACACGGCTTGATTGTTCCTCGCAACGAAAGAACCAACCGGGTACACGATCAGCAATCGGATGCGTTCGCCGGACCACATCCTCAGCGAGTTTTGATACGGGCGCCTTCATAGGTGGAGCCAAAAGCAAACCTGGTACGTTTTCTTCCTCCCATCATCAGCCTTGGGCGTCACCATCTGAGATACGATCTTGGTACATCGCTCTCAGCCGCCGTTCCCGCTCCTCGACCCATGGCGGCATCGGAATATCGTACTCCTGCACCAATAGACTCTTCCTGAGCCAAGGATGCCCACCTTCCGTCAGTTCCTGGAGATGATCGATGCCATGGAGAATCGGCTCATACAACGTGTCAGAGGATTCGCACGTTCTCATTACATGCAGCTTCGACTCAGGTAAGCTCGCTCTGAGCGCCCGCAGGCACTCCTCATCTTCGCCCGACAGTTGGATATCAGGCACTCCGTCAGGTAAATACTTGATGATCGGCGGCCACGTGTTAGCCGGATGCCACCAGATTGCTGGGATGGGCTCATCGGTATCGTACGGTCCGGCAGGGTGAAGGTGTAGCTGCGAGATCGTGAGGTCTACGAACTCAAAGAATTCAACAGCCACCCAGACGTGATGGTCCCTATCCCAGAATCCAGCCCATCCCAAATCAAAATGCTCACCTCTTGTAGCCTTGCTCACGCACAGCGCCCCATACAACAGATGCGATCGGATACCAATATCCTCGAGGATTGTTTGGATTGCAATGGATGCCTGGAGACACCGGATTGAATAGTTGTCTCCGTACACTTGCCTCATTGACGCGTCGGCAACTCGCAACACAAACTGTCTCAGAAAGCGGGTAGTTTTTCCCTGTCTCTTCGACGCCGCCACCTCAGACTTCAACAACTCATTCGTGATCATCATCGCTACCTCTCAGCATCACGCAGGGACCAATGACGGTTCGGGTCTGGGGTCAACTCCGGGCTCTTCTTCCCATCAGTCTTTCTCTACTGCCAAGTCTCCGAAGAAATGGTCTATGCAGGCCCAGAATGATGCCTCAACTGCTTTGATGTCAGGATACTGCTCCACGAGTGATGCGACTGAGTCGGTCTGCCCCCAGCCCAAAGCAAGCAGAGCAACCCGCATGACGGATGCATAGTCGCCATTGTGCAGTGTGCCACCATATGTCACCTCAGGCCTGTCGACGATCCGACGGTACATTTTTCGCACTGCGCCTTGAACCGAAGCGTCGACCTTCTCCGGTTCCATCGAGGACTTGAAGAGGTTGCCGACGTCGGCTCTTTCAGTGCCGATCAGCTTGCTGAGGAGTTCCGCGCCCGCGTCGTGTTGCGACAGCCCGAGACACGAGCACGCACCGCCATCTTTACTGCACCACCGCGGATGGTGCTTCACGAACTCTATCCGCTTGCAGTTGCCCAGCTGTAGATCGGAGAGGACCATGTACTCGCTCGTTACACTATCGTTGTGATACCATTTTGCAGTCTTGGCATCGAAGTAGAGTGGGCCTCCGAGCATCATGGGGTCGAACCGCTCGATGCCCAGTTCCCCAGGGTCGTGTGGGCAAATAAGGAAGCGACAAAGGTCCTGCCTCCCCGTCTTCCTGTGCTCGACCCAATACACCTTGCGCCCCGCGACAAGAGAGTTCCAGTCATACACAAAAGCGACATTGCCGTAGATGAAGCCATCGTGCCACCACTTGGGTGAGACCCAGGCAACCTCGGTGCGTTTCGTATTCAGTCGGCTCTCATCGTATACAAGAGATGATCTCACCTTCCCATCTTCGATAATGCGAAAGGCATCGTCCACATGCGTTACGTGCATGACTTCCCCCACTTCGACACACCGATTGGACCCATGCTCCGAAGGCGGCCAATCAATGGGAAAGTCTTGCCAGCTCTTCATCGGTCTGATCTTTCCTTTGTCAGCCTGCCTAACTCGCTTAGACGCCTACCGAGTTCCAGAAGAGGAGTCAGAGAATGACGGGGAAAACGGTGCTCTTCTGCAGAGCAGAACATGCAAGTTCCTTCGCCCTCTTGGTCGTGGCCGCCGGCACCCATTCCCGCGCTCTCAGGGAACTCGCTGACCGACCTCGCATTCGCTTCATGCCCGACGAGGGCGGGCGTCGCCTGCTCATCATGATCTCGAACATACAGCGTACCAGAAACGGTATCCGACACCGTCTCTCTTCCGACACCTCTTCTCTTCTGGAAGTCGGGCCTCAAGGATGTCCTCCTTCCATATTGGGCAGGGGTCTCGCCCAGATGGGGCACTGTTCCCAATCAGCCGGAAAGCCCATGCTCACACGAGGGATGTCAGGGAAGTCAGCAAGTAGAGCACGAAGCCGGTCTGGCCAGAGACTGTGAGGGGCGATGCGGTCAAGCGACCACTTACAAATCGTCAAGACAGCAAACACGCGGTCGTTGGTGATTGAAACTGGCAGATGCCAGTCCGGATAGTCTTTCTGACGTGGGATCAGCGGCGAGGTGCCGATCGTGCGGTTCCAAAGTCGAGCGTGGTGGGCACAGATGTTTCGAACAGTATTGAGTGTAAGCAGCCAGGAACTGAAGACCTTCGCGGGCATGTTGAAACCCGAAGCGATGTCACCTTTGATTCTGTTGGGTGATCCGCGAAAGAAAGTGAGAACCGAGCCAAAGGTCATGATCTCGATTGCCATCCACACGGGGAGATCCTTGTGGAAGTCACCGTACTTGGATCGGAAGTGCGCAACGAATGTGTCCTTGCTTCGGTTCAGTTCGGCATGGATGGCCTGAAGAAACTTAGTTCTGTCCTTTCCGATACAGCCAGGTAGTGAGTTGGCATCGCGGGCGTAGGCGAACGGGTCGAAGGTGTGCGAGTGGTGATAGGCCAGTCGGGTCCGGACGCTGACTTCGACGCGCGCGATCGCGTCAAGCAGGAGCAGCCGAAGGCGGCTATCGAAGACATACCGTTCCCAGATCTCGTCGAAGCACGTGCCGGGCTTGAAACCGTCGAGACGCTGGCCGGGATCGGTAGGATCGACCTCGCGAAACGGGTACGAGTATCCGCTGAGGCGGTAGTAGCTGACTTGGCTGAGCCGATCAATAATCAGATCGCGGTCGCCTGCAATGCCGCGCTCAATGAGCTGATCGGCCTGCTGTTCGAATGTCAGCGGAGGCTTCACGTACTTCATGCCGGCGTTCGCCGCGCAGAAGAAAACCCATCGAGAGATAGCATGCCTTGCGGCAGAGGCCCGATGGGTCTGCTAAGCAAAGAGTATCGGCTGTTTCCCTCTCGGTCAAGACAAATTCGCCCGTCAGGGCGAGTCAACTGTGTCAGAGGGACGATTTCTCGGACCTGTGGGACCTTCCAGATCAACGGACACCTCCTGCCAATGAACTGGGTCGGAAAAACACTATGAAAGCCGGGTCTCCCGGGACAGGTACGTGTATTCGGCCTCCTGGTCGCGGCCGTCGGCACCCGTCCCCGCACTCTCAGGGAAGCCGCTGCCCAACCTCGCGTTCGCTTCGCGCCCGACGAGGGCGTGAGTCGCCTCCTCATCATGATCTCGAACATACAGCGTGAGATGGAGCCGGGCAATGAAATCGGAGCGGCTTAGCTGCAATGGCAACCCGGGACAAGTTGTTCCTGCTCCAGCGCTGGCGCCTGATGCGGCAGCAGGTGCCAGCGCACACCCCTCACTGCGGGGTGTCCTTGTGCTCCCAGCAGGCGGGGATGTCGGCTCGACCGGAAACGCTCTTCCTGGTGGGGCAGGCCTCCATGCCTGCCGGGACAGCGGTCGGCCACGAGAAGGCCAAGAAAAGGTGTCGGATACCTTTTCTCGTGTCGGAAAAAGGTATCCGACACCTTTTTCCCCGCGGGGCGCGATCCTGCGCGCGCGCCACACCGCTGCGCACAGAACTGGCAATTGCGACCCCGGCTGAGAGGCTGTCATCGCTGTTGCGACGGCGGCGAAACGGGCCGCGCTGCTGCGCACGGGCGCGGCGCGCGGGGCAAACCACTAGGCGCGAAAACGCAGCAAAACCGCCGAATTCCGCGCTTTTGGAGGCCGACTCTGCTCAAAACACGACAAAACACGTCAGGAACGGACCTCGAAATTGCCGGCCACAGGCCGAATTGCCACCCCTGTGCGCAAGACTCTCGCTCTTGTGCACACCCGTATTGGGGAAGCCGCGAGTGTGTGCAGACACCGCAGGAAGAACGGGTCAGGCCCTCTTCCTCAGGATGAGCAGCGCGGCGAGCCCTGCCGGGACGATGACGATGAGTTCGCCGGCCCGGTTGAGCAGGTCCGCGGTGAGGGCGATGCCGGTCGCGCCTTCGGCGCCTTCCAAGACCAGCCAACCCGCCGGGAGGACGGCGGCGGTCAGGCCCACGGCCCACTCGCGCAGGCCCAGGCCGTTGCTGGTGAGGGGGACGAAGGTGGCGAGCATGCCCACGCCGGCGACGGCTGCGGCTCCGGGCAGGCTGATCTCGCGCTCGAGCAAGGCGAAGACGAGCAGGTAGCGGGCGACCCAGACCAGGGCGTCGACTTGTCGTAGCGCCAGGGCCCAACTAAGCCGGCGTGCCAACTCACCGTGTAGAAGCCCCCCCCCCAGCACCCCGAGCACGATCGGCATCGCTAGCAGCCAGGGCACGCCCACGGGAACGATGGCGGCGGCGACGAGCCAGGCAGCGCAGACGCCGCTGAGGCCGGTCGCCTGGATGACGGTCTTGGTGGAGTCGGCGAGGCTGACGCCCAGCACCGCCTTCTGGTAGGCGACCCGGCCGAACAGCCCGGCCCGCAGGGGCAGGTAGTTGAGCAGGGCGGCCAGGGAGATGAGGGAGCCCATCCGGGGCAGCGTCAGCTTCTTCGTGTGGGCGTAGGGCTTGGTGAGCAGCCAGTAGAGCCAACTCGTGAAGAAGAGGTTCGCCAGGACGGCGAGGAGCAGGGCGGCGACGAGGAGGCCGGAGGGACGCTTCAGGGCTGCCCCAGCCACGGCGAGGTCGTCTCGCTGACTCCAGAGGAAGATGCCCGCTGCTGCCAGGAGCGCCACGCCCAGAACCCACTTGCCGGCGGTGAGCCAGGGTGAGCGGGGCCGGGATGGCTCCGCTAGCGCCTGGGTCATGGCGTCGGCGTCTCGCCCCCGGCCTCTGCCGCTTCGGCCTCCGCCAGCAGGGCCGCCCGCTGGGCCTGGGCGAGGGAGCGCACGGTCTCGGAGTCGTCTTCGAGGGCAGCGGCGAGGACCGGGTCGTCGAGGGTGTCGACGTGCGTGAGGAGGTAGGAGAGCGTCGTGAGTTCGCCGCCGTACATCATGGCCCGGAGGACGATCGGCGAGTCTTTGGCGAGTCTGGTCATGCCCGCCCCGCGCAGGAGCACCCAGGCCCGCTCCAGATCGGTGAGCCGGTCGAAGCGTTCGAGCAGGCCCTCTTGCATGGTGGCTTTGGTTTCCGGGCTGACCGGGTCGATCTGCCGGCCATCGGGGGTGCCGATGGTGGTGACGGCGATGCCCAGCAGGGCCATTCGCTGGTAGCCCCAGGCCTTGTCGAAGTTAAGCATCACGCCGGTCGGATCCCGCAGCGCCCCCACCACGCCGAAGGAGATGATCGGGTCGGCGCGCGCCTCGGTACCCATGGGACCGGCGATGTACTGGCCGGCTTCGGCAGGGCTGAAATCAAGGATGCCGCGATAGGCGAGCTGGACGTTGGTGCCGGGCGTGGCCCAGGCGAACTCGACGTGCTGGTCGCGGACCAGATTGGCCTCGATGGTGATCTCCTGGCGGGGGTCGAGGCGGAAGCGGCGATGCAGATCCAGGATGACCGGCAGGAACATGGCCTGGATGTAGCGGCCATCGAGTTTGATCGCGGCGACGACCATCAGCCGTGTGCTCAGGGGCGACTCCGGTCCCAGAGCCAGCGGATAGTTGCTGGCATTGCGCAGGGTGACGCGCATCAGCGGCTGTTCGAGGTACTGGATTTCGTTCCTGACCGGCTCGAGACGCAACTGCACGACGCGGCTGGGGTCCCGCCAGAGGTTGAGCAGGTCGTCGCCCACGCCCTGGGCGGCCAGGCGGCCCAGCTCCAACGCCACCTCCGACAGGGCGGGGGCGGGCCGGCCCAGGAGTTGCTCGAGGCTCGACTTGGCGAACAGGCCGATTTGCGTTTCCGGCTGGGCCTTCCAAACGGCCGCACACAGACGGACGGCCTGACGGGTGTCGCCGGCCTCCTGGGCCATGAGCGCCAGGCCAAGCTGCGACAGGGGATCGTCACCGGCCTGTTCGAGAAGGCTGCGGGCTTCGTCGAGTCGGCCCTGTCGGAAGAGGAGCCAGCCCTGGAAGCGCTGCCGGGCGACCGGTCGCACTCCTTCGTCGGCCAGGTACTCCTCCAGCAGGGCGGGCGCCTCGTCGAGGCTGTGGTTGAAGAGGACCCGAGCCAGGATCGACTCGCCGAGCAACGAGGTCAGATCGGACTGGGCGGTGTCGACCTGGGCCCTCTTGAAGGCCGGGGTCACGCCTTCGATCGCCTCCATTTCTTCCAGGCTCACCCGGGCCGTCACGACAAACTCGTCGATGGCGCTGATGACCTTCTCGGCGGCGACGTCGGCCATCGCCTCGCGTCCGGTGGCCTCAGCGATCATGGCTCGCAACCACTGCAAGGACACCGGCAGGTCGAGGAGAAGGTCTTGAAAGGGCGGATTGCTCCAGTCGATGGGCGTGTAGGGCTCGCCGAACCGGGCCTTGCGCTGGTTCTCCTCGTCCAGGGCCAGCAGGCGACGATCGCGTTCAGCGCGGCTGGTGACGGTCTGGAAGATGTCCAGGGCTGCCAGCGCCTCGTCGTCCGCGCCACGGGCCCAGATGGCGAGCACCCGGATCATAAAGACGGTGTCACTGAGTTCGGTGCTGCCGGTGCCCAGCAAGCCGATGCCGGCGTCAATGAACCGCCCTGCCTGCTCGTAGGCGCCATGCTTGAGCAAATGGCGAGCGATCGTGGTTGGCGTGGCCGGATCCATGGGATCGGCATGCAGCAGGTTGAGGAGCAGCTCCAGGTGCTCCGCGGGCTGGTCGGGACGCCGACTGGCATGGAACGCGACGGACAAGGCGGCCGCAGGCTTGTTGGTGCTGTCCAGGGTGACGGCCTGGCTCAGCAACTCCGTGAAGCGATCCAGGTCGCCGGCCTCGCGGGCCAGGATGGCGGCGTCGTAGGCCAGGCGGGAGCGGACGGTGTCGTGCAGCTTCTTCCCCGCCGGTCCCAGGAGATGTTCGTACGCCTGCAGGCGTTCTTCGCTGTTCTGGGTGGTACGGACGCGGTCGTCAAAGAGCCGCAGTTGGGCGACCAGATCCGTCGGATCCTGGCGGACGAGACGCCGGGTGCCGTCCATGACCAGATCCCGGTCCTCGGCCCACTCCGCCGATTCGATCAGGAGTCGCAGGAGGTCGGGATCGTCTTCGGCGAGCGCGGCGGCGAGGTCAAGCCGGGCGGCGGCGAGGGCGAAGGATTCGCGGGTTGGGTGACGAATGCTGCGTAGCGAAATGGTGGAACGCCGCACGAATTCGTGGGCGAGCATATTTCGCATTTGCTGCTGCTCGAGCTCGGTTCCCAGTTCCTGAGCGCCTGCCGGTCGGCAAGGGATCAGCGCCAGCACGAGCGATCCGAAGAGGGCGATATGTCTGAGATTCATGCGGGCAGTCTACGTCAAGAGGTACCAGGCTGCGTATGCCAGCGTGGCCCCGAGGCTAAGCGTCAGGACTCCCGCCGCCAGCCACTCACAGAGAGCGACGGCCCGAGGCCAGGCGCTGGGAAAGAGGCGATCGGCGACGATCACCATGAAGATGAAATGGCCGGCCACAACGGCGGCGGCACCGGAGGCTACGACCGCCGGGCCGGGAAAGTTCGCCGGCAGTTCCGTGACCTGCAAGAGCGACCCGCCGGCAAACACCAGGCCGACAGACCACGCCAGACCGACCAAGAGGCGCGAACCAGTAAGGAAATGCTGGAGCATCATCATGGAGTTCCTTGCCCTGTTGCCTCCGCGACGTGGCGGAGGGCAAAGCCGCTGCATTCCATCCGACAACGTAATCCGATAATACATCGGTCAGCACCCGAGGTGGGATCGAGGATTCCCGCGCCAGCGTTGACGCTGCCTGCGGGGGGTGATACCGTCGCGACCCGCAAACGAACCGAAAGGCTCCCCTTTTCGACGCCCCCGGCAGAAGCACAGAACCGGGCCTCGGGAGCATCCCGCAACTCCTGACAGAGCGAACCTCCAATGCTTCATTCTGGCAAGATCCTGATGCTGGCACTCAGCTTCGCCCTCGCCCTCGCGGGCCCGGCCTCCGGGCAGACCATCAGCACGGAACTATTTGCGAAGCAGAATCTTACCGCCGACGACCAACAGCAGATCGAGACCTTCGCCCGGGGGCAACTCGATCGCCTGGGGAACGGCGACTCGGCCGCCCGGCGCGCCAGCCGGCGGGCCCTGCTCGCACCCCTGCAAAGTCCCGCCGCCTCCGCCACCTTCCGCCTGGCCTATTCCCGGTTGACGGTGGCGCGCCTGGAACAGCTGAGCGAGTCCGAGCAGGTGGATGTGGCCACCAGCGCCATGCTCATCCTGGGCTGGCTGGCGACGGACGATGCCGCCGACGTGCTGCTGAGGCATTTGCGCGCCGAGGCTGAGACCTCTCGCTACGGAGCCGCCACCGGCCTGCGTCGGACGCTCCTACTCAGCACCAGCGACCAGTCCACCGCGCCCGCCGCCACCGTCTGGAAGGCCGTCCGTCGGCTCACCGCGGCCCTGCCCACCGAAGCCAGTCCGCACGTGGTGCGGGCGATGGTGAGCGCCTTGATCGCCTCGCCTCGGGAGACATCCGGGGTGGAACTGGCCGAGGCGCTGAACCGACGGTTGGAGCAGCCCCTCGACGACGCCGTCGTGGATCAGCCGAACCTGCACTTCCTCATCGACGCCTACATCGCGGCGGCATTCGACCTTCGCAACGAGTTGATCCAGCCCGACCAAACCAACCTGGAGTTGCTGGATGCCTCGGTGGAGCTTGGCGCCCGCTACCTCGTCTGGAGCGTCTGCCTGCACGAGATGGAGATGGAGCGAGAGATCGACGTGACCTCGCTCGCCGAGGCCGGCGAGGACCTGCTGCTCATCGCCCATCTGAGCCGGACCGGCCAGCGGCAACCCGAGGTCATGAGTGACATCGTCACGCAGGACGGCTGGCCGGGCGCGCGTGAGGCGGTGCTCTCCTGGGTCGGCGTGGACGGCGTGCTGCACAAGCGACCCTACGACTTCGTCGCCGGCGCCTTCATCAAAAATACCTGCCTGGAAGACTGAGGCAGCGGCAAGTCCCCCCTTGTCAGCTCCCCATGAGGCCCGAGGACGGAGTCCCCGGGGAATCGGATACCCAGGGCGTGGCGGCGCTCTGCCCTGGCTTGGCTGGAATCTCCACCTCACAAATCAACACCCGGCTCTGTCTGTCCCCCCAGGTGCCCACTATGGTGTGGGCATGCGGATGGTCCTTCTCTGCGCTTCGGTTGTGCTCCTGCTGGTGTTCATCGCCGCCATGGATCCGCTGGAAGATCGCGCCGACTTCGTCTTCGTCAACCGGGGTAGCATCCAGTCGCTCGATCCGCAGCGCATGACCTACTCGCAGGACTTGCGCCTCGGCGACAGCCTCTACGAAGGGCTGGTGCGGGTGGACAACTTCGACCCGGACTGGGGCCTCATCCCCGGCGTCGCCGAGCGCTGGGACATCTCGCCGGATGGGCTTATCTACACCTTCCACCTTCGCTCGGACGCGAAGTGGAGCAACGGCGCTCCCGTCACCAGCCAGGACTTCGCCTTCGCTTGGATGCGGGCGCTCCTGCCCGACACCGCCGCCGACTACACGGAGTTGGTGCAACTGGTGCGAGGCGGCAGGGCCTTCTTCGATGAGCGCCAGCGTTTGCTGCGCGAGTTCGCGGCCGGGGACGGGGCCGGCGACATGGACGAGGCCCTGGCGCTCTGGCGGGAGACGCAAGAGTGGTTCGCAGCGCACGTAGGCGTGATGCCGATTGACGAGCGGACGCTACGGGTGGAGCTGGAGTCGCCGACGCCGTATTTTCTCGAGCTCTGCACGTTCGGCCCCTTCCTGCCGGTGTATCCGCCGCTGGTGAATCGCTACACGACGATCAACCCGGACTCGGGTCGGCTAAACCAGGAGCACGGCTGGACCAAGCCGCCGCACCACATCGGCAACGGCCCCATGAAGCTGGTGCGCTGGCGTTTCAAGCGCGACATGCTGCTCGAGCGCAACGAGCACTACTGGGATCGCGAGTCGATCCCCCTGCGTACGATCGCCTCGGTGGAGATCGACGATCCCAACACGACGGTGCTCGCCTTCCAGACGGGGGCGGTGCAGTGGGTGAGCAGCGTGCACGTGGACTACAAGGCGGACATGCTCGCTGCCAAGCGGGCCCTCTACGCCGAGCACGCGGAGGTCGTCGAACGGATGCGAGCCGAGGGCAAGCACCCCCTCGACATCGACGCCGCCTTGCCCCCTGATCCGCGCAAGAACATCCATGCCTTTCCAGCGTTCGGCACCTACTTCTACAATTTCAACTGTGGGGAGTCGCTGCCGGACGGCCGGGATAACCCCTTCGCCGACGCGCGGGTGCGCAAGGCCTTCGCCGTCGCTCTGGATAAGCAGCGCCTGGTCGACACGGTGACGCGTCTGCAGGAGCCGGTGGCGCATACGTTCATTCCGCCAGGCTCGTTGGGCGGGTACGACTCGCCGCGCGGGCATCACCACGATCCGGAACTGGCCCGGCGGTTGCTGGCGGAATCCGGTTGGCAGAGACGGGACGGGGCGGGGCCGCTGACGAACGACGCCGGCGAGCCCTTCCTTGTGGTCGAGATCCTCTACAACACCGATGGCGACCACGAGGACATCGCCACCGACATCAAGAACCAGTGGGAGCAGGCACTCGGTGTGCAGGTCGAACTTCGGGGCAAGGAAGTCAAGGTTTACGGCGACGACCTCGATAACCACAACTTCATCATCGGACGCGGCAGTTGGTACGGGGACTACGGCGACCCGACCACCTTCCTCGACAAGTTCCGCAGCACGAACGGCAACAACGATGCCCGGTACAGCAGCGCCGCCTTCGACGAACTGATGGATCGAGCCCGGGATGAACGTGACCCCGAGAGCCGTATGGATCTGTTGGAAGAAGCCGAGCGGCTGGTGATGGAGGAGGAGTTGCCCATCCTGCCGCTGTACCACTACGTCGAGGTCTACCTCTACAACCCCGATGAGATCACCGGCATCACCGATCATCCCAGGCAGACGCAGCACCTGTACCTGGTCGATGCACTGGGCGATGGGATCGGCCCGGATAGGCCCAGGGGGAGCGCTCGGCGATGATGACGCTCATCCTCCGCAGGCTGGCGCAGCTCCCGATCATCCTGGTGGTGATCTACACGATCACCTTTGCCCTGGCGTGGCTGCTGCCGGGCAACCCCTTGCAGAACCCCGAGGGCCGCAAGCCGCCTCCCGAGGTGATCGAGGAGATGAAGCGGCAGTACGACCTCGACAGCCCCTGGCGGTTCTACTTCGGGTATGCGGCCAAGGCGACGGGTGTGAGTTGGGCGGTCGATCAACTCTGGGGCGAGGAAGAAGCGGGGCGGTCGCTGGCGGAACTGACGGCGGTGGAGGGGGCGGCGGAGGCGCCGCGGGTGCGTGCGCCGAGCGAGCAGCCGATCTTCTACCTGGGGCCTTCGCTGGTCTACAAGGACTGGAGCGTCAACGAGATCATCGCCTCCGCCTTGCCCGTGTCGGTGACGCTGGGGCTGACCGCGATCGTGATCGCGCTGGTCATCGGCTTGTCCGCGGGGATCGTGGGGGCGCTGCGGCCAGGCTCGGCGCTGGATCTGGCGACGCTGAGCATCGCGCTTATCGGGGTGAGCCTGCCGACATTTGTGATCGGGACGGTGCTGCTCATGGTCTTCGCGGTCTGGCTGGACGTCTTGCCGATCGGCGGCTGGGGTCGGCCCAGCGCCTTGCTGCTGCCGGCCCTGACGTTGTCGCTGCCCTTCGCGGCGTACATTGCCCGGCTGACCCGGCTGGGCATGATCGAGGTGCTGGCCTTGGACTACATCCGCACCGCCCGGGCCAAGGGGTTGTCGCCGAGCAAGGTGGTGCTCAAGCACGCTTTGAAGGTGGCGTTCTTGCCGGTCCTGAGCTACCTGGGCCCGGCGATGGCCTTCGCGCTGACGGGTAGCTTCGTGGTGGAACGGGTCTTCTACATCCCGGGGATCGGCCAGCACTTCGTCAACGCGGTCTTGAACAAGGACCTGACGCTGATCATGGGGGTGGTACTGGTGTACGCGGGGATGCTGGTGGTGTTCAACCTGGTGGTGGATGTGCTGTATCGCCTGGTGGACCCGCGCATCGACGTGGCCAGCGGGTGATCCGGTCGCAAACCCCCCAATGTGAAAAACGCGCTCAGAGCGCGTTTCTGGGCGGCCCCGCCAATCCCCCATCCAAGGGAATGGGATATCCCCAAAATAGGGCAGAAAGCGGTGGTGGGTGGCTTGCAGTCCGGCTATCTTGAGGACACACTTGTCTGCTTCGTTTCCGCCCCGAATTCCCGGGGTGCTCCAGGAGAGTGTTCCGTGCAAGTTGATGGCAAAACGATCGGTTTCGATGACGACGGCTTCATGACCGAGCCCGACCTCTGGGACGACTCGGTGGCGACCGCTCTGGCCCAGGAAGAAGGCATCGAAGAGATGTCCGACAAGCACTGGGCCATCGTTCGCTTCATCCGTGGCTACTGGAAGGAAAACGACCTCGCCCCGCCCGTGCGGCTGCTCTGCAAAGAGGGCGGCGTCAGTGTCCGCGAGGTGTACAAGCTCTTTACCTCCGGCCCGGCCCGGGGCGCTTGCCGTATCGCCGGCCTGCCCAAGCCGGATGGCTGTGTGTGAGTGACGCTGCGATGTGGAGGAGGCGGTTCGGCACTGGTTGACACAGCAACCAGTGGCACCCCAACCCCCAACCCCCACGAGTTGTCCCGGCGCGAGCGGCGCCGAGGGAGATGATCATGCCGGCTTACCCACGTGTGATCCTCGGTCTTTGCTTCGTCTGGGCTGTCCTGGCGCTCGCTTACCAGGTCTATCGCGCCTGGGGCGGTGGGCGGACCGACTTCAGTCGGCAGCAAGGCCACCCCGGCAAGGGCGTGGTCTACAACTTCACCCACGCCATGCTCCCCGCCAACAAGGAATCGGTGCGGCACCACCCGGGCAAGTTCGCCATCGGCATGGTGCTGCACGTCGGGGCCCTGGCTGGGTTGCTCAACGCCCTGGTGCTGGTGATCAATGTCGACTTCGGCGTGATGCTGCTCGCCGTGGTCCAGTGGCTGGCGCTCCTGGGGCTGGTCGCGGCGGTGGCGCTCTTGGTGCGCCGGCCGCTTGATCCGAACCTGCGGGCCATGAGCTCGCCGGATGACTACCTGGCGACTGCGGCGACGTGTGGGCTGCTGGTGGTGACGGTGATGGCTCCGCACTACCAGGCGGGCCTGCTCGTCTTGCTGCTTTACACCAGTGCGGTGTTCCTCTACATGCCGCTGGGCAAGCTGCGGCACGCGGTGTTCTTCTTCGCTGCCCGGGCCAACTACGGCCGGCGGCTGGGCTATCGCGGCGTCTACCCGCCCGCGCCGATGGCGACGGAGTAAGTCATGTCCGAGACGACCACCACCAACAAGGACGTGGCTGCGACAGCGCAAGCGGCGCTCGCCAAGGCCTCGCGCGGGCTGGGCGCGTATCACATGAACGCCTGCGTGAAGTGCGGCTTGTGCGCCCAGACCTGCCACATCTACCTGACCGACCCCGTGCCGGAGAACCACCCGGCGGTGAAGGCGAACCAAGTCATCAACCACTACCGCCGGTACCACACGCTGCTGGGCAAGGTGGCGCCGAAGCTGGTGGGGGCGAAGGACCTGACGCAGAGCTCGCTCGACGAACTGGTCGATGTCGTCTACGGGCGCTGCACCGCTTGCGGGCGCTGCGGGATTCACTGTTCGGTCGGTCTCGACATCGCGGCGGTGATTCGGGCCGGGCGCAACATGATCGCCGCTGTCGAGCAGGTGCCCGAGGGCCTGCAGCGCACGGTGGAGAATCAGCTCGAGACGGGCAACCAGATGGCGATCACGCCGGAGGAACTCGTCTCGACGGCGGAATGGCTGGGCGATGACCTGAAGCTGGAGATGGATGATGAGGAAGTCTCGCTGCCGGTCGATCAGCCGGGCAAGCGGGTGCTGTATCTCATCAATCCGCGCGAGGTGAAGTTCTTTCCGCTCTCGCTGATGGCGGCGGCGGGCGTCTTCCACAAGGCCGGCGAGAGTTGGACCTTGTCAAGCAAGTTCTACGACGTCACCAACTACGGCTTCTATTCCGGCGACGACGCTTCCGCGGCGGACATCACCAAGCAGGTCATGGACGAGGCCAAGAAGCTGGGCGTCGAAGAGGTCATCCTCTCCGAGTGCGGGCACGGCTTCCGCTCCTTCCGCTGGGAAGGGCCCAACTGGATGCAGGAGGAATATCCCGTCCCCATGCGGAGCATCCTGGAACTCCTGGAGGATTTCCTCGCCGACGGTCGCATCAAGATCGATCCCAGCAAGAACGAAGAACGCGTGACCCTGCACGATCCCTGCAACCTGGTGCGTTGGGGCGGCATCGCCGAGCCGCAGCGGCGGATCCTGAGGAAAGCGGTCAGCGACTTCGTGGAGATGACACCCAACCGCAAGGACAACTTCTGCTGCGGCGGCGGTGGGGGCATGCTCTCCATGAGCGAATACGGCGAGCGGCGGGTGCGCTCGGGCGAGATCAAGGCCGACCAGATTCGCCAGACCGGGGCGAAGATCGTGGCCACGCCATGCCACAATTGCGCCGATCAGCTCATCGAGCTGTCCAAGAAGTACGAGCTTGGCGTGGACATCCA
>SWCB01014445.1_pt1 | contig 15432 bp, 12 predicted proteins | sample 4692901 | NCBI WGS metagenome assembly SWCB01 (sample SAMN10267276, study PRJNA491770) | bioreactor metagenome | isolation source: DHS bioreactor inoculated with subseafloor sediment | place: Japan: off Shimokita Peninsula | collected 2006-08 | reverse complement strand
TGAGGGATATCGTATTGGAGGATAAATAGATCTAATGGATTATGGAGAGAATTTTATCGATATTGCGTGGCAGTCCCTAAACAAGAAAAACGAAGAGCTGTGTGGAGATAAGGTCGAGATTTATCGCGATGATCATCGGACCATTGCAGTTCTGGCTGATGGTTTGGGCAGTGGTGTGAAGGCTAATATTCTTGCTACGCTGACAAGCAAAATGATGATCACCCTTTTGGGAAAAGGGATTGAATTAAAGGAAGCAATTGAGACAATTATGAATACCTTGCCAATTTGTTCGGTTAGAAAAATTGCCTATTCAACCTTTACAGTCGTAGAGATCAACAAAGATCTAGAGTGTAAGGTTATTGAATACGATAATCCGCCGATTTTCATACTCAGAGATAAGCAGATCTTGAATGTAGAAAAGAAAGAAATTCCTTCAGGGGATCGGCGGATATATATATCAGAGTTTACACTCCAGCACGAAGATGAATTGATCATCTGTTCGGACGGAGTAATCCACGCAGGCGTTGGAGAGATGCTCAATCATGGGTGGGAATGGGAGCATGTCGGCAGTTTTTTGAGAAGACAAAGAGAGAAGTCGGCTGAGAAAATCAACCGGAATCTGCTGGCTGCCTGTTATAAATTATATAAATCTCAGCCGGGTGACGATACGACGGTTGTAACCATTAAAATCAGGAATCCCGAGGTGACCCATATTGTGACGGGACCCCCGGTCGATATAAACCTCGATATCCCAACGGTCAATAAAATTCAAAGCCAAAGAGGGAAGAAAGTTATCTGCGGAGGCACGGCAGCCAATATATTTTCGCGCGTGCTTTCTCGGGAAATTGTCACGAGCATTGATTATGATGATCTTTCAGTTCCGCCGATTGCTAAAATCAAGGGATTTGATTTGGTGACTGAAGGTGTTTTGACGATGGAGAAAACCCTAGAATATTTGATTCGAATCAATGAAGAGCATTGGACGCCACTTTACGAGAAAAAGGATGGAGCGACTTTGCTTTTGAAATCGATGTTGGAAGATTCAACCCATATCGTGTTCTGGGTAGGTAGGGCGATTAATCCAGCGCATCAAAATCCTGATTTCCCCATGCGACTGAGTATTAAGATCAATATCGTAAAGGATATTATCAAGGAGCTAGTAAAAATCGGAAAAGTTGCAGAACTAATCTATACTGATAGGTGATATTATGAGAGAATTTGATAATCAGGTACAGAAAATCAAGAATGAGATATTGATCGAAGTTGCGAAAAACTCTTTTGAATCAAATCTCGAAAAACAGATCAACCGGATTCCGTTCATCATCAATCCGGGACCAGAACCGAGATTCAGATGTTGCATCCATCATGAAAGGGCAGTATCCATGGAAAGAATTACAATGGTGATGGGTGGGAATGAAGAATACCCTCATATCGTAGAGGTGCTGGAGACCGCCTGTGATCAGTGCCCGGTTAATCGGTATGTTATCACTGAAACCTGCCGCGGATGTCTTGCTCATCGTTGTCAGCAATCCTGTCCAACGGGGGCAATTAGTTTTGTAAATCATCAGGCGGTCATCGACTATCATAAGTGTGTGGAATGCGGCAAATGTAAAACAGCCTGTCCATATAATGCCATAGCGGATGTGATGAGACCGTGTATTAGAAAGTGTCCGACTGGCGCTCTTAAGATTGATCATCGAAAAAAAGCAGTTATCGATCACGATTTGTGCATCGCCTGTGGTCAATGTGTTTATCAATGTCCCTTTGGTGCAATTCAGGAACGATCTGAAATTTTGCCAGTAATCGAACTTCTCAAGAATCAAACACGATCAGTATACGCGATAGTCGCACCTGCCTTCGCCACCCAATTTGACTATGTCAATCGTGGCCAGGTGATTACGGCCATTAAGCTACTGGGTTTTCGAGATGTAGTGGAGGTTGCCTTGGGCGCCGATCTTGTGATTCAGCATGAGGCTGAAGAGCTCCTTGAATCAATGGAAGAGGGGCGTATGATGACGACTTCGTGTTGTCCTGGGTTTGTAAATTATATCGAGAAAGCGTATCCGGAATTAAAGGAGTATGTCTCAAATACTGTGTCGCCCATGACTGCGACATCTCGTCTGATCAAGAAAATGGATCCGGATGCTGTAGTGGTCTTCGTCGGACCTTGCATCGCTAAAAAGACGGAGAAAGAAACCCAGGTGGGAACAGATTATGTGCTGACTTTTGAAGAACTGGCTGCGTTGATTGAAGCCAAAGACATCGAATTGGAAACGCTCAAAGAGACGCCTCTGAACAATGCATCGTATTATGGACGAAATTTTGCGGCCTCAGGTGGTGTGAGTTCTGCCATAGATAATTTTCTGCAAGAAAAGGGAATTGAGGGAGTCGAGATCGCGACGTGCAATGGCATATCGGAGTGTGACCGAATGTTGAAGCTGATGAAATTTAATCGAGCTAAAGCGAATTTCGTAGAAGGGATGGCCTGTGAAGGCGGATGCATCAAGGGGCCAGTCACCATGCATCATGGTCGACGAGATATCAAATATCTTGAGGTCTACTCAAAAATGGCATTTGAGCCATCAGTAGATGATTCCTTGGTGATATTTGACAGTTACGAGATCAATATGAAAATCTAATGAACGAATAGAAATACTTATGAGCAATCGAAAAGGAGAGCGGACGTAATGTCTACTCTCCTTTTGTTGGCGCTAAAGCGTTGAATCTTGTAGCAAAGGGATTTCTATGAGTTAAGATATTGCACAGCGAGTTCGGCAAAGAGTGCCGAGGTAGTATGAAGAATATCCTCGTCGATATTAAATCTCACGTTGTGTAATTTGTTGGTCGAGCCTTTCTCTTCGTTTCGGGTTCCAACAAAGAAGAATGCACCTGGAACTTTCTCCAAATAATAGGCAAGTCCTCTAATATCGACTCTTGCTGAGTCGATACTTGACCAGAGGTGTGCTTCAAATGCAGCATCCACGGGTGGGGTTTCTAAGATTCCGGCCTCTATATATTTGACCACTCTGAGAAGACCTTCCTCAGCGGGGTGGAAAATGAATTTTATAATACCTTGTAGATCGTCTTTAATCTCTGAGAGAATCATTGTGGCTCCCAGAAGCCGGGTCGCATGAGTGTCGTGTCCGCATCCATGCATAAACCCTTCGCGTATCGATTTATAGGGAACATCGTTTAGTTCGATCATTTGCAGGCGGTCCATGTCAGATCTGAGCAGGGCTGTTTTTCCAAGCTTGGAGCCCCTGAAAATCCCAAGGACACCTGTTCCGCCGATGTTGCGTTTTACTTCGATTCTCAATTTCGTCAATGTTTTGGCGATGAGATCGGAGGTTTCGTATTCCTCATATCCGAGTTCCGGATGGGCGTGGATCGTTCTCCCAATCTGAACAAAGTTGGTTTTGAGATTATTGAACTCCTGCAGCGGTGACAGCTGCTGAGAAAAGAAAAAAACAAACCCCCGAATACCGTTATGGCTTCGGGGGTAGATATTAACTGTACTAATTGCTGTCTGTTTTCTCCAACAGCATTTCACCGATTTTGTATATATCGCCTGCACCCATGGTGAAGAAGATATGCTCTTCATTCAAGATGGATTTCAGATGTATTTGAGCAGAATCGAAATTCTCGTAGTAAGTGACTGGGTAACCCATGTTGATCATCTTCGCCACAAGGTCCTTAGAGTGGATTGAATGGTCGTCAATCTCTCTGGCGGCATATATGTCGGTGATCAAGATCTCATCCGCGTTTTCAAAGGCGGTGGAGAATTCGTTCAGTAATTCCTTTGTGCGCGTATAGGTGTGGGGCTGGAAGGCCACAATGATTTTTCTGTCTTGAATCTTTTTAGCGGCTTCCAAGGTGGCTTTGATTTCCGAAGGGTGATGGGCGTAATCGTCAATGATTTTGGCGCCGTTGTAAACTCCCTTCAATTCGAATCTTCTCTTAGCACCTTTGAAGGATTTGAGAGCCTTTCGAATAATAGCGAAATCCAGACCGTAGTTGTCAGCGATTGTGATTGCTGCCAGACTATTGTAAATATTGTGTCGTCCTGGAATAGTCAATTCGATTTTTCCCAATAGTTCGTCTTTGCTGAAAATATCGAATTTTGGGCATCCCAAATCGTTGTAGGTGATATTTCGAGCCTGATAATCAGATTCGTTAGTAATGCCAAAGGTGATGACCTTCTGATCGGTGTCCAGATAAGAAAGAATTTTCTTGGCATTGTAGTCATCGTTGTTGATAATCAACTGACCGTCTTTGGGAAGTTGCTTGGCAAAGGCGGTGAAGGCGGTGATAATATGTTCAAGGCCTTCGAAATAGTCGAGGTGATCCTCGTCGATATTCAAAATTACCGCTGTTGTATAATGGAAATCCAGAAAATTCTCTTTGTATTCGCAGGCTTCGGTAATAAAGACTTCGCCAGTACCAACTTTGGCGTTGCCGCCGATTTCTGGTACTTCCGCTCCAACGAGAATAGTGGGATCCAAATCGGTTGAATTGAAGATGACTGAAGTCATGGATGTTGTGGTTGTTTTTCCATGTGCGCCAGCTATGGCGATGGTAGTTTGATAATCTTTCATGATTAAGCCGTACATTTGAGATCGACTCAACATCTCAATATTCAGTTGTTTTGCGCGTACCATTTCTGGGTTATCATTTCTGACGGCAGAGGTATATACGACCAGATCTATATCTTCAGTGATCTGCGTCTCATCGTGGGAATAATAGATGGTTGCACCTAAAGACTCAAGTTTTTTGGTGATGTTTGAAGAATGTAGATCAGATCCTGAGATTTCAATTCCCTTGCTGAGCAGGATACTTGCGATTCCGCTGACACCGATTCCGCCGATTCCGATTAAATGAACGCGTTTTATTTGATTGATTGTTGTCATTTCACTCTCCCTATTCATTGATGCAAAGAAAAGTATATCATAATTGTTAAATTTATTAAATAAATTTCTAAAATCAATTGAATAGTTCGGAAAAAATGAATAAAATTAGAATAGATAAGAGTCGGGGGAGAAAAATAAATTATGAAAAGAAATAAAAGGATCGGTGTAATTTTAAAAACGCTGCTGGATTATCCCAACCGCGTATTTACGTTGAATTATTTTTCGCAGCAATTGAACGCGGCGAAATCCAGCATCAGCGAGGATATCGTGATTCTAAAATCGATTTTGACAGAGGTGGATCTAGGAAGAATAGATACGATTACGGGGGCATCTGGAGGCGTTGTCAATAAGCCTTACAAAAGCCAACTGCGTATTCAAAAATTGCTGGACGAAATTTCTGTCGAACTCATGCAACCTGAAAGACTAATAGCAGGTGGGTATCTGTATTATACAGATATCCTTTATAACCCTCACCAGGTTAAAGACCTGGGTGAGTTGATTGCGCAACGATTCACGGATCATGAGATTGATTATGTGATGACTGTTGAGACCAAAGGGATTCCTCTTGCAATCATGACAGCCATATACCTTAATGTTCCTTTAGTTGTGGCACGCAAAGATAATCGAGTGTCTGAAGGTGCCACCATCAGTATAAATTTTGTATCGGGGTCAACGGGGAAATTGCAGACAATGTATTGTTCGAAACGATCCATCAAGAAGGACAGTCAGGTTCTGATAGTGGATGATTTTCTTCGAGCCGGTGGTACAGTGAGGGGTATGATCGATTTAGTCAGGGAATTTGATTCAAATGTTGTCGGCGTCGCCGTATTTATGGAGAATGTCGATATCGATCGAAAAATGGTAACGGAATACTTTTCACTCCTCAAAATGGAAACAACTGAAGAGGGAGTACGTGTCACTTCAAATCTCTAAGCATCATTGGGATAGTATTGAAAGACAAAATGAAAGGTAGGGAAGTACAATGAATATTACGGACGTGAGAATTAGAAAACTGAACTCTGATGGCAAAATGAAAGCGATCGTTTCTGTGACATTTGATGATGCATTTGTCGTCCACGATATAAAAATCATCGAGGGGCAAAACGGACTTTTTGTAGCAATGCCAAGTAGAAAGATTTCTGAAGGCGATTACCGAGATATCGCACACCCTATCAACTCAGAAACGCGTGCGGTCATTCAGCGACGAATTTTTGAAGAGTATGAAAACGCTAAACTAGACATGGGAACCAATGAAAATGTCGCAGTAGAAGATTAAGGTAACATATCAATAAAAGAGATTCTTTTAGGATCTCTTTTTTTCGGAGGAATTTATGAATTTATCAACCATCATCTTGGCTGCGGGCCAAGGTACCAGGATGAAGTCCAAGAAGCCAAAGGTGCTTCATCAAGTAGCAGGTCTACCGTTGGTAGAGCATGTTGTCAGATTGTCAGAGCAGGTGAGCGATGGCCAACCTATCGTGGTCATCGGTCATGGTGCTGATGAAGTCCAAGAAAATCTGAAGCATCTGAAAGTCAGTTTCGTTTTACAAAAGGAACAGCTGGGAACAGGCCATGCGGTTATGATGGCAAGAGATTTCATTGAAAAGGAATCAAGTGTTCTTATTCTGTATGGAGACACTCCCTTGATCAGGGAGGAGACTATTCTGGAATTCCTTAAAAAACACAAAGCTAACGACAATCAATTAAGCGTATTGAGTATGCGGCTTGAAGATCCGGCTGGGTATGGCAGAATCCTTCGGGGTGATGATAGCAGGCTCTCTGGAATCATCGAGCATAAGGATGCTGATGAAAATCAGAGGGGCATTGACGAGGTTAACAGCGGCATTTATCTGATCAATGGAGAGAGTCTTTTGACGCATATCGATGAAATAGAAAATAACAATGTTCAAAAAGAATTTTATTTGACTGACATAGTAGAAATTTTTGCTCATCAGGGTTATAATGTAGACGCTTATTGTGTCGATGACAGTCAGGAAATGCTTGGGATCAACACCCGCGTTCAATTAGCTCAGGCAGAAAGTGTTTTTAGAGAAAGAATTTCTCAGCATTGGATGATTGAGGGAGTAACGATCATAGATCCTGAAAACACGTACATTGAACCAGACGTCACGATCGGTCCGGATAGCATTATCTATCCAGGAACTATGCTTAGAGGACGAACCATCATCGGGAGGGATTGTCGGATAGGACCTAGAGCGGTAATTGAAAATAGCAAGATCAATGACGGTGTGCATATCAGAGAATCGCAGGTGATTGACAGCAGTATTGATGATAATACTGTCGTCGGACCTTATGCCTACATCCGTCCGGGTTCGGAAATTGGGAAGTCCGTCAAAATTGGAGATTTTGTTGAAATCAAAAAATCTCAAATAGGTGATGGTACCAAGATTTCCCACCTTACTTATGTTGGAGATGCACAGGTTGGTAAATCGGTCAATCTCGGTTGTGGCGTTGTTTTTGTCAATTACGACGGTGTTAAGAAATCTCGCACAGAGATCGGTGATCGGTCATTTATCGGATGCAATGTCAATCTGATTGCACCTGTAACTGTTGCGGAAGACGCGTATGTTGCTGCTGGTACGACAGTTACAAAGAGTGTTCCGAGAGATTCATTGGCAATCGGTCGAGAAAAACAGCGGAATATCGAAGGTTGGGTTAGCAGAAAACGAGGAAAGAGGTAAGAGGACATGCATACCAAAGGTAAAAAGATCAAGATTTTCACAGGAAATTCAAATCCTGAATTGGCAGAAAAAATCTGTAAAGAACTGGGGATTCCCCTCGGTAATGCGGTCGTAAAGACTTTCAGTGACGGAGAAATATCCGTTAATATTCAGGAAACTGTCAGAGGAGCGGATACTTTTATCATCCAGTCGGTGGCACCTCCTCTAGTCAACAAGTACCTGATGGAATTATTGATCATGATTGATGCGCTCAAGCGTGCGTCGGCGGGAAGAATTACAGCGGTTATTCCATATTACGGTTATGCACGTCAAGATCGTAAAGCGAAAGCCAGAGATCCGATTTCTGCGAAACTGGTAGCTGATCTTTTGACCAGTGCAGGAGCTGACCGCGTCTTGACAATGGATCTTCATGCAGCTCAGATTCAGGGATATTTCAATATTCCAGTGGATCATCTGATAGGTTCTCCTATACTGGCTGAATATTACAATGAAAAGAAGATAGAAGATTTAGTCGTCGTATCACCGGATCTCGGCAGTGTCACTAGAGCCAGAGCCTTCGCCAATCGATTGAATTGTTCCATAGCAATCATCGATAAAACGAGACCTGAGGCGAATGTTTCAGAAGTCATGAATATCATCGGAGATGTGGACGGTAAGAATGTCATATTGATTGACGACATGATCGATACAGCGGGAACGATTACCAATGGAGCTGAGGCCTTGAAAGAGATGGGCGCTAAAGAAGTCTATGCTTGCTGCACGCATGCGGTATTATCGGGACCGGCCATCGACAGAATCAAAAAATCTGTCATCAAGGAACTGGTGATTCTAGATACAATCAGACTTGCAGACGATATGCGACTCAAGAATATTACGGAATTGAGTGTTTCGAAAATCTTTGCTGAATCGATTCGAAGAATTTTCAACAACGATTCTGTATCAACTCTGTTTGATTGATTAATCTGTAAATGAGATGGTTGAGTGCGAAAGTGCTCAACCATTTTTGTGCTATAATAGAGACGTTGGAGGTATACAATGAAACTGATTGTCGGTCTGGGAAATCCCGGAAAAAAATATGAATTAACGCGGCATAATGCCGGGTTTGTTGTGCTGGACTATTATGCAAAACAAGTCAATGTTCCAATCTCCAAAGTAAAATTCAAGTCGTACTATAATGAAGTGACTATCGCAGGGGAAAAAGTGATCCTGATGAAACCGCAAACCTATATGAACCTTTCGGGAGAAGCCGTCGCTTCGGCTGTAAAATATTATAATCTAGAGATGTCTGATGTTCTGGTGATTTATGATGATATAGATATCGACTTTGGAAAACTGAGAATCAGAAAGCAAGGTAGCGCAGGAACCCATAATGGGATGAGAAGCATCATCTATCAATTGAAGTCGGATGATTTTGCGAGAATACGTGTAGGCATCGGCAGGGATGGTGGCCAAGAACTTCATGATTATGTTCTGAGGAGATTTCCCAAGGATGACTGGGATCAACTCAGAGAGGTTGTTGCTCGTGCTGGAGATGCGATAGATGCCTTTATCAGAGACGGAATCGATGCGGCGATGAATAGGTATAATGGATAGGTGATTTAATGAGATTCAGTGAACAGATTTTATCAGGATCAATTGTATATGACGAAATCGTTAGAGGTTTTAAAAACGGATTAAATTTGGGGATCAACGGTGTTGTTGAATCCCTATCCTGTTTGCTCCTAGATGATTTGACAGACAGAAGCGAAAAAAATTTTCTCCTTGTTGCGGCGACAGATAAACAGGCGCGAAGGGTGTATGATCAGGTAAGGGAATTGTCTGATCGAGAAGTGCTGTACTTCCCCAAAAAAGAATTGGTCATGGGACATGTGTTCACAGAGAGTCGGGAGATTTTGTGGGAACGTGTGGCCACAATCAGTCATTTGAGCGCAGGGAAGAGTGGGCTGATTGTCATTGCCAGCGCGGAGGCACTGATCTATCGCCTGATGTCACCTGCAATTTGGCAGTCCAAGTTGATCCGCTTGAAGGTTGGAGAGTCTGAAGCCTTCGATAAAATCAAGGAACAATTGGTTTCCATGGGATATGAGCGAGTCGAGATCACTGAAACCCCGGGTCATTTTAGCGTGCGCGGAGGGATACTGGACGTCTTTCCTCCTGAAGAAGAGAATCCGATGAGAATCGAATTTTTTGGAGATGAAGTTGACTCCATTAGAATCTATGATGTCGAAACGCAATTGTCGATTGATAAAATCACGGCGTTTACGGTTAGGCCGGCGACCGAAGGTGTATTCTCGGAAGAGGCGATCAAAGATTTGCATCTAAGATTTCCAGAGAATACTTTTATTAACGAAGTTCAAGAGGGGCTCCATCGTGATCACCTTGACCAATTGATTCCCTATATTGATGATCAACGGTATAGTCTGATAGATTATCTTTCTTCACCAGCCATCGCTTTTATCGACCTCAAGCAGGTGATGGAGAAAATCAATCACATTTCAGAGGACTTCAATGAGCGGTTCAAGGATCTTCTCGGCAGAGGTGAAGTGTTGCCGAAACAGGCTGAGATTATCTTTACAGAAAACCAATTGATGTTGCAGATCAAGAAATATCAGGTGATCAGTCTAAATGCATTCAGTTCTCTTGAGCATCCGATCGTATTCGATGAGGAGATAGGGTTCAAGATATCTTCGAGCAATGAATATTTCGGTAAATTAGATCGCCTTTACGAGGATTTGAAGCAACTCAAACATCGTGGATATCGCATTTTTCTAATGGTAGAGGATGAAGAAAAACGGAAACTGATTGAGAAAGTCGCTATGGAGAAGGAATTTTACTTCAATCATATCGCTTCTATAGAAGGAAGATTGATGAGCACCCAGTGTGCAGTGCTGGAAGGGTCGCTGGAAAGCGGGTTTGTACTCTTGCCGACAAAAACTGCGGTGATCACAGAGCATGAAATTTTTGGACAGAAGAAAAAAAAGAGAATCAAACGCTTCGGCAAGCACTCCAGGACCATTAAATCATTTCGTGAGTTGAAAGAAGGCGACTACGTCGTTCACGAGACCCACGGTATCGGAAGATATCTTGGAATCGCTCAAGTCGAAGTCGAGTCCATCAGAAAAGATTATTTGAAGATTCAGTATCAGAGAGAAGAATTCCTCTATATTCCGATAGAGCAGATGCAGATGATCCAGAAGTATGTCGGTGGGGATGTGGAGCGGGTCAAGGTCAATAGGCTGGGTACCCAGGAATGGCAGAAAACGAAAACACGGGCGAAGAAAGCCATCGATGATATGACCGAGGAACTAATCGCTCTTTATTCTGAACGCAAGAGTCGTAAAGGTTATGCGTTTTCCAGTGACACAGAATGGCAGCGGGAATTTGAAGGGTTGTTCCCTTATGAGGAAACACCAGATCAACTCAAGAGCATTGAGGAGATCAAACAGGATATGGAAGAATTGATACCGATGGATCGATTGCTTTGCGGTGATGTCGGATATGGCAAGACAGAGGTGGCGCTTCGCGCCGCATTCAAGGCCATCGCGGACAGCAAGCAGGTTGCGATTCTAGTGCCGACCACTATTCTCGCTCAGCAACATTACACGACAATCAGCGAAAGGTTTTCAAAATATCCGATCAGCGTCGAGATGATGAGTCGGTTTAGAACGAAAAAGCAGCAGGAAGCGATTGCTGACAATCTTCGGAAAGGTCTTGTCGATGTTGTTGTCGGCACCCATCGATTGTTGTCAAGTGATGTGAAATTTAAAGATATCGGACTGTTGATCATCGATGAGGAGCAGCGGTTTGGCGTCAGACATAAAGAAAAGATCAAATCATTGAAAAAAGAAGTGGACGTATTAGTCCTGACGGCGACCCCGATTCCAAGAACGCTGCATATGTCCATGCTGGGTGTCAGGGATCTCAGCATCATTGAGGACCCTCCGGAAGATCGATATCCGATTCAGACCTATGTCACGGAGTTCAGAGAGAGCATCGTCAGTGAGGCGATTGAAAGAGAGATCGACCGTGGAGGGCAGGTCTTCTTTGTCTATAACATTGTTAAGGACATCGACAGGATGACCCAGGTGATTCAGCGACTAGTGCCCGAGGCGCGAGTCGAGTTTGCTCATGGTCAGATGAGTGAGAAGAACTTGTCGGATGTCATGATGCGTTTTCTCAATCATGAATTCGACGTGCTTGTATCGACCACCATCATTGAAACGGGCCTCGATATCTCCAATGTCAATACGATTGTCATCTATAACGCTGATAAAATGGGACTGAGCCAGCTTTATCAGCTCAGAGGGCGTGTAGGCAGAAGCAACCGAGTGGCGTACGCCTATTTGACCTATCAGAAAGATAAGGTTCTGACAGAGGTGGCTCAGAAGCGTCTGTTGGCTATCAAGGAATTCACCGAGCTCGGTTCAGGATTTAAGATTGCCTTAAGAGATCTTGAAATTAGGGGTGCGGGTAATCTCCTCGGAGCGCAGCAACATGGGCAAATGGAAGCCATCGGTTACGAGATGTATACGAAGCTTTTGACTGAAAAAATGGAGGAAATCAAGGGCCACGAGAAACCGGTCAGCATTGAGACCAGTTTAGAAATTCAGGTGGACTCGTTTATTCCGACAGAATATATCGAGGATATCGCGCAGAAACTGGAGATCTATAAGAAAATTTCTGTGATTGAAGCCAGAGAGGATCTATACGCCATCGAAGAGGAGATAGAGGATCGCTTCGGGACGATTCCCAAGAGCGTGTACAATCTTCTCACTGTATCGTATATACGTGCGATTGCCAGTCAGGTTCCATTTGAGACCATCACTGAATCCAGAGATGGATTTACCCTAGGTATCAGCAAGGAGCATCCGATCGAAGCAGAGCTGATCGTGAAGATGGTTCAGCACCATCCTCGAGATATCAAGGTCAATGCTGGGAATAAACCTCATATATTATATTATTACAATGACCGTCGGGAGCCGATTCGCAAGAAACTTTTGAGACTTCAGCAATTTTTAGAAGAAACAATGAATTTGAATAATTGAAGAAATAATGAGTTTGAATAATTGAAGAAATAGGATATAATTAGGCCTAGGTCTAGAAATAGGAGGATACAAATGAAAAAATTAATCAGTTTACTTCTGATTGTCGTATTGATGTTGTCGGTTGTCGGTTGTCAGGCTAAAGAACCGGCTGTTGAAGAGGCACCGGAAAATGTTGTAGCCGTTGCAAACGGTGAAGAAATTAGCATAGATGATTATATGAAGAATTTCAAAATTCTGGAGTATACATATACGGTTGCCTATGGTGAAGACATTTGGACAGAAGAGTATAACGGACAACCATTGAAAGATGTCATCAAGGAAGAATTGCTGAACAACTTGATTACTGAAAGAATCATTTCGCAAGTTGTAAGTGAAAAGGGTGTGGAGATCGATGAAGTGGATATCGAAACCTACTATCAAGAATTTCAGGCCGCAATAGACAATGATGCAGATCTTGCCGATTTCTACGCTGAAAACGAAATTGACGAAGTCTTCATCAGAGAGCAGATCAAGAGGCAGTTGATTGTTGACGAATATTTCAAGTTTGTAGAAGACGATGTCAAAGCTGACGAGACACAATTGGCAGACCTGTACGAGAATTTCAAACTTGAAGTTAGAGCTAGTCACATTCTTGTACCTACTGAAGAAGTTGCCTTATCGGTTTTATCTAGGCTAGAGACTGAAGATTTTGCTACAGTGGCAAGTGAAGTGTCGGAGGATCCGGGAAGTAAGGACAGCGGTGGAGATTTGGGCTTCTTTGCAAGAAGCGTAATGATTCCAGAGTTTGAAGCTGTGGCTTTTGAATTGGAAGTCGGGGAAACAAGTGAACCGGTCCAAACGACTTATGGATACCATATCATCAAAGTTGAGGATTATCATACACTCAATGGTTTAATGGAAACCGGGATTACTGAAGATGAAATAGAGATGTTTAAAAACTATATCGTATCATTTCTAGCAAATGACGAATTCGATAATCAGGTCGCTCAACTTTATGAGAATGCCGACATCCAAAAGTATATGGAGAATATTCAATAAAGATAGAGCTCAGCTCTATCTTTTTTTTAGACTTGTGGTAATAAGTCAAGATAGAGTTCTGAAACAATTCTATATGTTTTGTGGAAAATGGCATCATTTAATAAGCCTAATGAAATTAGGTGATTGAAAGGATATTCGCATCGAAAATATTTCTCGATACTATACACTCCTTTCCGGTGCATAGAGTTGGTGGTTGCGTAGTAGCACATCCACCATGCGCACTAATTTTCTTGCAGTAAGAACGAGGGCACGTTTGTGTTGATGTTTGGGAACTTCATGATATTTTTTAAGATAGTATTCTCTGTAAACAGGTTCATTTCGCATCACTGAACCGGCAGCTTCGACTAAGTAATAACGAAGGTAATGGTTTCCTGTTTTGGTCATAACAGTTCGCTCAGATTCAAAGTTTCCAGATTGTTTTCGTTTCCAGTAGAAGCCAGCATATTTAGCGATTTTGGCTTCGTTTTCGAAGCGTTCTATCTGGCCTAGTTCTGCAAGAATACCAGCGGCGTAAACAGGACCAATGCCTGGAATACTTAATAATGATTTGGATTCTGGAAGGGTAAAAACGAGATTTTGAATAGCCTTATCCAATGTTTTGATTTGTTTTTTAAGGGCTTGAATCATCATGGCATAGGAAGCAAGAACAACATCAACAGAACCTTGCATGATTTTTCCTAAGCGATAGGAGTCTCTAATAGCCTTTGAAATGGAGTTAGCCAGTTTATCAGGATTACTAAAGCGACCACGTCCTCTCTCTTGTAAAAAGGCAGCAAGTTCTACTAAGGACATAGAAGCAATCTCATCAAGGCTCATAGAATCAGTGAGTAATTCCATCATGGTTGATCCAAAGACAGAAGTATCGATCTCCTTGGTCAGTGTATTGCATTTATAGTAAAGATTTTCAAGGAAATGTTGCTTCATTTCTGTGAGTTGACAGATCAGTTGATAGCGTGAACGTGTTAATCGCTGAAGAGCCATATACTGTTCTTCTTTAAGTAGAGAAACATTAAAGCGGTCAAAGCGAAGAAAGTCAGCAATGCGATAAGCATCGATTTGATCAGTCTTATCTTCTTCAAAGAGACCTTTGAAACGGTGTATGGCTTTAGGATTCATAACAACAACTTCAATGTTTAAGGTCTTCAGATCATCATCTTCGGCAAGAAAAGTAGATGGATGGAAACTGTAAACAGAAGTGGCTTCCATACCAACAATGATACGATCATAATGGATAGATTTTTCAAAATCTAGAATGTGTTCCTTGATTTTTGAAGCACCAACGATGTTATTGGGAAGTGAAACTTCAAGTAAAATATGATCTTCGCTATCAAGGAAACAGGTGTCAAGTTTTTCGGAACTGACGTCAATACCAACAAGTAATTTCATGGACAGGACCTCCTCTCTTTGAAATTTGGAATGGCTTGGATACTGAAACCTATCCCTAGTTACCGACAGGATGGCAACAACCTCGCGTATGAGTATTCTATACTCGACAGACATAAACTGCCCGAAGCTACTAACATTCGGTATGAATGGCAAGAGATACAGCTTGTGAGTTTGCAGTACAACTGAGGGCTGGGAGACAGTCTAAAAATGTAGTCACGCTACAGGAGATGGCAGCCTAAATCCAGATAGATCCTTATTCCATACTTCTATTATCTAGGAATAGGCTTCAATATCCAAGGAGTTAAGTGAAAAAGCAACTGGCTTAGCTTAAGATTATACTTATTATACGAGGAG
>SWCB01000346.1_pt1 | contig 15433 bp, 14 predicted proteins | sample 4692901 | NCBI WGS metagenome assembly SWCB01 (sample SAMN10267276, study PRJNA491770) | bioreactor metagenome | isolation source: DHS bioreactor inoculated with subseafloor sediment | place: Japan: off Shimokita Peninsula | collected 2006-08 | reverse complement strand
GGTGTACGACCCAGCATCAGTTTTGCATCATGGCCAACAGCTGCAACGCTCTTGGCTGATCCGTTGCGATCCTGGCGGATAGCAACTACTGAAGGTTCATCGAGAACGATGCCCTGTCCTTTGACATAAATAAGGGTATTGGCGGTACCCAAGTCAATAGAGAGATCGTTAGAAAACATGCCACGAAGTTTTTTAAACATAGTCGTCGACTAATCCTGAAAGCTCAAAATTCTTTAAATTGCGCTAAATGTACCAAGGGGCAGGGAGCGAGACAAGGTATCGTTTGTCAAACCTGCCACAGATCTGCATTTTATTTAGTTAAGCAGCTGATTCATGCCCTTTTCGCCCCGATAAATAATTCTATCGTTGCCACGGTAAACACCAAAGGTGACGACGGCTGATGGGTTTTCATCACCAAGTCCACGCCAATTGTAAAGCAGCCAACGCTGTGGAGTGCTACCAACATTGCCGCTTTGGCAGTTAATATCCTTATCATTGTTATTAATCTTTTGTGGAGTGCTGTTAACCAATTTCTGCCAAAAGCGAACTTGCTCGCGATACCCCTCAACTGGCTTGCCATCTTTTTGATACGGTACCGCCTCGAACTGACCGGAAGAAATTTCTCCGCTATTCACGTTTCCTTTACCAGTAGTTTTAGAGTCACTAGCTAGAGTTTCTGACTGAGCAATGATCTGAGCGCAATAGCGATCACCATCAAAAAGAGATACGTTATCTTGCTGATGGGTTTCAAACTCAAAACCATTCCAAAATTCAACCCGCAACGGAATAGCAATATTGCTATCAGAGCGACCCGCAGCATCATCCATCACCATTCGGCCATAACGAGTATTAAAGTCTGCAAACTTCATTGCAGCCCGAGGTTCTCGGCAATCCGCATCACCATTACAATACACCACATCCATATCGCCATCGATTTCCGGATAGCCGATCCTTTCAGCCTCATCGAGACTCAGCTCTTCGAGCAAAATACCCAATGCGACATCATACGGACCATCTTCTGTCGTCGTAGCTAATTGGGGGGGAATAGCTGAGCTGGTTATATCACGTAAAAACATCAACGTGCTCCAGCCAACGGTGATATGGGCGCCTTGCCAATTTTTTTCCCAACTCTTAGGTAGGCCACTCCAGTCAATTCGGTCTGTCAGGCGATTGACAGGGCCAAACTCAATCGCACTGTCGATAGCTTCCATCTCAAGGCCTACTTGATAGCTTGAAGAGAAATCACCGTAGTTGACCGTTGCTTGATCTGCTGCATTTTGCGCTTCGACTTTTACTCTGGTGTAAAAAGATTGGTCCATATAAACAAAGCTCTGATTATCGGGATATCGAATACCACTTTCAGTGCTTATTAACGAGAAAGATGCCGGATAAAAACGTCCTACAGGGCGATAGCCCATATTGATATCCATTCCCAAATAACTGGCTTGAGTGTCGCCCTGCAGCAAGATACTCCCCACCTCATCCCAGCTTGCAGTAAATGCAGAACCTTCAATTAGGGTATTACCCAACGGCAAGCTGGTTAGGTTTCCGCTGACAGAACCAACTTTGGTCGGCGAATGCGGTTTAACCCCGTCACCACTCGGGATAGTCAGTGCAACAGATGCTGTAGGGGCATCGTTTTTATAAAAGTTTGGCGTATCTGAGCGGCTACACATGCCAGATGTGTCAACAGGAGAGGTTGCATTTTGCTCACTGTTAATATTATTGCTTCCACTATCATCATCAGTCCAGATAACTGGCTTGGCTTTTAATGAGAAGTTTTCGCCAGAAGCAATAAACGCACGCCCACTTTCTGAGGTTCCGGTGGCACTTTCAATATACGGTTCAACCGCATTACACAAAGCAAAAGTATATGGTCGCGACCATACTGACTGCTTCCCTTCTAGCCGGGTCCAGTCACCGATGTCATACTGTGATAACGTTTTACTATCAGGCAATATCTCACAACCAGCCGTAAGGCTGCACTGCGGGTCATAGATAGTTAGCGCTGTCTTGCCAGCATCTATATACCTTAACTCTGCAGTTGCTATTCCCTTATCAAAATCCAGTTCAATTTCATCGTCCAACCAATCATTTGTTGCTGAAGATACCCGAAGTTCGACCTTCTTATCACCAGTTTTAGGGGCACTATAGGCTGTACTAAACTTCAGTTTTCGCTTGCCATCATAGCCAACCGAGACTTCATCGCTGCTAGCTGTTTTACACGCCTTTGCCTTGATACTGATACCGACAGGCTTGCCCGCTACGACTGGTAGGTAACTGTCCGTAATTTCAAATTTAAACGGCACAAACCCATATTGACCTACAGCTACCTGACTACTATCTGTCGATAAGGAGCCAGTTGCTTCAATAGTACCCACCACATCACTTTTCAGCCAAAGGGTCACCTTACCATTGCCATCAACATTAAAAGCATGGGTCAGGCTTACATCCAACTTACTGTCTTCGCCATCTTGCTCGCTGAGATACCAAAAAGCCTTGTTAGCAGTTGATAACGAGCTCGTGAGATTGACCAGACCATCGTAGTTCCCCGCTGGCACACCGTTTTCGTCTTGAACTTGAAATTCAACAGGCTGGCGATCGCAGGTGAGGGATAAATCCTGCTCTGGAGTCACGATGATCTGATAGTCATGCTCTGGAGGTGGCTTACAACTGCTGATATCACCGATGACTCTAGGCGAGCCTTGCATATCCAATACCTTAGCAGTAACTGCACCAGTAATTTCCGTAGTTCCTCGCATATGTACCAAGTTTTCACTCAAAACAAAGGCGTTAAACTTACTACTTCCCTCCAGTCGAACCTCGGCGTCCGAGTTATGTGCAATAATGTATAACCCTGTAGCTATACTTTGGTGGTTTAATCGTGCATTACCAAAAATAATAAGCTTGTTAACGTTAAGAATGGTATCGCTAGTCACTTCAACAATGGCACTGCCACCGATCGATAACTCGCCAATCCAATATTCACCGCCGGTAAACTCTACCCGTGAGTCCCCGTTAATATTGACAGATTCATAGCTGCCATTACCTAATTCGCCAACATCATTAGCGGTAAAAATAATATTATCACCACTCTGCGTAAAATTAATAAATGGTGGTTGTTCGACCATCAGCTCGGGAGTAGCAATACATTTACCATTCACACAGCTGCTATTATGTTCTGGCGGACTATCGATACTAGGGAAACCAATATTAGTACCGTTATGTGCATTTACAATCACCGACGTCCAATCGAGCTTGGCATTCCCCGCTTCAGACCAAGTTTGTGCTGGTCCTGTTAGGTAGTCACAGATATTGTATTCCGGCACCTCTGGTTCGGGAGGTTTTGTCCCACATGAAAAGCCATCAATTTCATCACTAGTAGCACGAACAGTGATACTCGCACTTTTAAGGTCACTAAGATCGGCTTCAGCTTGATCAATCAAGCGCCACTGACCAGATTGCTTTAAATAATAATGAAGGAGTCCCTTCTTTTCACTTTGGCTACCGGAATGCTCATACCAAAGCCAAACTTTGTAATTACGATCTTCCTTCATGATCTTATCTGCAATTATGGCGCTTGGTTTATACTGGCTATCATTGGTCCACAATGGGAGGCTTCGTTTATTCCCTTTTCCGTTGCTCTGTAAAGCCCAGACCGTTTCTTCTAAATCAGCATCATCAATTTCAAAAGAGATACTAAAGTCAGTTTTACTATTTACGCGGCAAGAATAGCTGTCATCATCAGCAATAACTTGCGCTGATAATATTAATATAATGAAATAAAGGAGTTTAATTATTCTATTCATTGCTATCTAAATCCTTCGCCCACGTTTCCTGTGTCCTTGTCACCTGCAATGCACCCGAACCGCACGTTGCTGTGCTTTCTAGATAAAACGTTGTCATTGTTGAACCCGCTCTTGATACCGAACTTGGTGTACAGGTGACTGTCGCTCTACAGTTATAATTATTGGCGGGTGTAAATGCAGAGCTGCCATTACACACTGTGGCATTTGCACCACTGGCACCAATTGGAAACAATAAATTCAGCATCATTTCATTGCCAGAATGGGCTGTGAACCACGCCCGAGTACCGAGCACCTCTCTGGTCGTGGTATCTTGGCTTGACCAATCAATGCGGATCATCGCAGCTGCCATCAAAGACATCACAACGATAACGAAAATAGATACCATCAATGCACCGCCCCGTTGTTTACGATAAGCATTTTTATAAAACATTGATCACCTGCACGCTGTGGTTGTAATTGGAGGTTTCCCCTTGAGATCCATTTTGACTCGTCCGCAGATCCTCAAATCTCAATGCTATATGCACGATGCCATTACTATTAAGCCCAGCACCTGTGGCGCTTACATCAAAAACATCAATTTTATTGCTCATCACCACGGCATCTTCACCCACTTTTTGACGGGTCAGTGTTCTATCACCATCGTAGCAAAAAGAGACCTGATCGCCGTAGAGATACAAACGTTTGGCGGGTGACTGACTTTCAATCACATTGGTATAGCGTAATGTAGCGATATCATCTAATAGCGTGGCGCTAACCGCTGTCGGTTTAAGCGTCTCTCCGTATTGTTCGGCAGAAGTAAAGCCCACCGCAATGCCAGTATTCAGAATGACAGCGCTCCCGTCATCATTGGTTGCTGTCCATACAGCCTGCTCATCGGTTCTTGGAACAATTTCTATCTGGCTTGCTGTACTTGAAGGCTGGTCAAAATAATAGGCAGAAAGATAAGCAGGGTAAAAAGATAGGCATGTTTCACTAGCATTCACGCTAACACTGTTGGGCGCAGCATGGCGCACCTCACGGGTTAACCTTTCCATCACAAAGCGCGCTTCTGATTGCAATCGCTCACGATCTACCGCACTAATATAGCCATCAGTACCTAAGCGAAGGAAACTGCCGATACCCAACGAGATAATCGCCAAAATAACCAAGGCAATAATTAATTCCAGCAGAGTAAAACCATAATGAGACCTATAAGCACGGTGCATCAGTAATTACTCCTATAGGCAATAAACTCATAATCACCATAACGGGTAGTGCGAATATGAACAGAAATACGTTTATGATCGGTCACTACACCAGCGTCAGTGCCGGTAAAACCATCATCATAAAAAGCATTTACTTCAGCCCAGATATTCTGATAATCATCTCCGGGAATAATGTTGGTTAACTCCCCAATTCGCGGGAAGCTGCTATTGTTGCATTGCGCTTTATTTCCCCAGCAACCAATAAAATCGTCAACATCATCTGCGAGTGTGATTTTTAACAGACCATCGCCAGTAAGCTCATTATCATCAGCACCAAGTGAACCTTCTGGTCGAGCAGGTGTACACGTAACCATATCACCCGTTCTTAGGTTTACCTCGCCGCAACGAACCACGCTGTCACCGTTAGGATCTGACTTACTGTCAAACTTACGGGATAAGATTTCATTTAACATAGCATGGCCAATCGCAGCAGAACGGGCTTGGTAATGTGGGATAGCCGAACGCTCAGCCTGTGGGAATAGAAAGCTGGTTAACGTCACCATGGCAATCCCCATAATAACGATCGCCACAATGCCTTCAATCAGGGTAAAGCCTTTTTGCGCTGTTATTGTTTTTATCGAACGTTTAGGAGGGGTAGCTAGTCGCATTATTCACATCCCCCTTCGTCAATAAAACCTTCACGGTTAATACACATACTGAGAATGTTATTATCTCGCGATTGCAAATTGATCTGACAGCCATCGTTACAAATACGCTCGCCGGTACTGTTTACTGGTCGTCCTAATAAATTAAAAAACACAGTATTTGATGCCAGACTCGGTAACGTAAAACGTATTCGGCTTACCTCTCCCTGTAATATTCGGCTCGACATTTCTGCCATAGATTGCACTGGGCAAGTGTTGCCTGAAATTAACCCCATGCAAGATGTTTGGTCATCGGTACCTGAAATTATACGCAGCGGGAAATTCATTCTTTGGGGGGCAGAGGCTTGCATGGCGGTGATTTGAATTTGTCGGGCAATCGCAATTGCCTGATCGCGGGTGATAAAAGCATCGAAACTGCTACGCCCGCTCATTCGCGAGGCAGCCGTTAGGCTGATGATACCCACCAGAATAATTACCACGATTAATTCAACTAAGGTAAAGCCACGACTTTTTCCCGACATAACCCACCCTAGAATGACAAGATATCTATTTAGAAAAGGCGCCATCAAGCGCCTTTTCTAAATAGAGCTCCGAAGAGCCCTATTAAATGAATTTACTTACAAGCATCACCAGTAGCTATTAGAGATGTTGTAGAGGCAGCTGAAGAGGTCGCTTCCGCGTATTTAACATAACACCCTGTCGCTATTACGTTAGCTGGTGTCGTTAAAGAAGTATCTTTGAATGTAGCGACATATGACTTCGGAGTGGTTGTCGCATCAGCAACACCGGTCCAATCTGCTGATAAACCAATAACAGCCTTATCGATACCACCAACAGCCGCAGTTGGGAATCCGTAACCAATTAAGATTTCATCAACTTTATTAGTTGCAGATGCTTCTTTAGCTTCTTTCCCCTCAATTGCAGCCTTACCGTAAACAATACCAGCAGCGCCATCAATTGCACCTTTCAAGCCTTGAAGGGCTGAAGCGCGAGCATCATTCTGTAGATTCAAGAACTTAGGTGCCGCGGTTACCGCAAGAATACCCAGAATAACAATCACAACCACTAATTCGATTAGCGTAAAGCCGCCTTGACGTTTCATAACTCACTCCTAATTATTGTAAATTTACTTCGACTTGGCCAAAGGCCGGTTTGTAGATAAATGAATGTCCCGCTTCAACATCTGTTGAACCTGAACCCTTGGTACCAGCCGAAGCTAGTTGGTAATAACGACACTGCTTGCTGGCATCTGAGCCTTCAACAGTAACGTAAAATAAATAGTTGCCATTGGTTGCATCTGACGATGACGTCGTTGCTAGCGGCGGGTTTTGTAATAGGTTCTTGATCAGATCTAAGCAATCATTCACGTCAACACTGTTTACATCACTTTTGTTACTTGCTTCTAATGCAAATGGATAACCGTCGCGCACTGGATCATCGGCGATAGCTTTGGTTAATGAAAAAACCGTTCCGTCATAGTTCACGACATTCTGGCTGTTATCATCGGTCGGTCGGCCATAGGCTTCCCACTGGGCGCGAGCGGATAACACCGCCGTAGCATAACCACCAGCAACACCTTTAATTGATGACTTCTTAGCTTCATCCGTTATTTGAATAAAACGTGGCAATGCAACAGCAGATAATAAACCTACAACGATAATGACAATCACTAATTCAACAAGGGAAAAACCACTTTGTTTTTTCATCTTTTTACTAATACTCTTGTCAAGATTACAGCGTAATTTGCGTCAAAAAACCGTCGATATGTATTGTCTCATTTTCATACGATAATTCCAGCCCTTTACCGTCAATTATCTGGTATTCACAAGAATTATAACCACTTGAGTTCACAGTTTTTTTATTAGACAAACTTATATAAGGCGAGACTACTTGTTCACCAGATAATAAAATCCACATTTTTGTACAATTTATTTGCCTTGATTCAACCACTATTGGCCACCCAAGCGTGGTAAAACTCAAGTCTATATTATTAACGGTTATATGATTAGGTTTATCATTAAGTTCCCATAAATTACGGAGACTTACCGCATTATTATAAAAATTACTAACCGTCAATTTTACTTTTGTCTCTTCCAGTCTTTCATTCAGTTGTGACCATTTACCAAGTAGAACGGCTATTAGTAACAGCATAAGTGTCAACCAAATAAACCCTTTCAATCGAGTAAAAGGCAGTCGATCAAACACCCCGTGCAACATCAAGCATGCCCCACATTGGTAGGAAAATACCCAAGGCTAAAATCAAGACCATTACAGCAACGACCAACAATAAAAGCGGCTCTATGCGTGCTGTTAAGGTTTTTAAATCGTATTCAACTTCACGGTCGTAAAAATCAGAGACTTCTAATAGCAAGTTATCGACTTGGCCCGTCTCTTCACCGACCGCGATCATCTGTAAGACTAACGGGGTAAACACACCTGAATCGGTAGCCGTACTGGTAATACTGTTACCGCTTTCGATTCCATTTTTCATTTCAATTAAGCGGTTCTCTAAAAAGCGATTACCCAACGCTTCTGCTGACATTTGAATTGCCTGGTTCAGCGGTACACCCGCCCTAATCATTAAGGCAAAAGTTCGAGAGAAACGTGACATCTGAGCGCGGTTAACTATATGGCCCACCACAGGGGTTTTAAGCCGCCAACTATCCCAACGTTCTTGACCGTTAGGGGTTCGTCGCCACATTTTAAGCGCTAATCCACTAACGATTCCGGCACCCAGCATTAAGGGCCAATAGTGAACAAAGAAATTTGACGTGCCAATTAAGATCCGCGTCGGTAACGGGAGATCAACGCCAAAGCGTGCAAACATAGAGGCAAACTGAGGGATCACTTTAATATTCAACACTACCATCGCGAGCATAATCGCGGAGATCACAAACAGCGGATAACGCATCGCTGATTTAATTCGGCGGCGTGTTTCCATTTCTTGTTCAAAATAGTGAGCTAGCTGTAATAAGGATTCATCCAGTCGACCGGTGTTTTCTCCAACATGAATCATCGAAACAAACAAGTCAGAAAAAACACGCCGATGCTGTTTCATCGCAGCCGACAGCGAATGACCATTGGTTAAGTCAGTCATAACTGCATCCAATGTTTCTTTCATTAAGGGATGGCTAGCACTCTGCCCTAAACCTTTAATGGCCCTTAATAGCGGTACACCGGCTTTGGTTAAACTGTAAAGCTGACGACAAAAAATTACTAATGCTTCTAGTGGAATATCATTTTGAAACAATTGCTTAAAATCGAAGCTATCCCCTTTAGCCTTACCTTGGCGAATTTCTAAAGGAATAATACCTTGGCGCATCAGTACATCGGCTGCAACCTCTTGGTTAGCCGCTTCTACTTGTCCGCGTTGTAATTGGCCTTTGCTACCTCGACCACGGTAATTAAATACTGGCATCAACTATGTCCTAACCCAGAAAGCCATCATTAAGATCGCCGTCACCCAGAATAAGTACTTCATCAAGGCTGGTTCGCCCCTCGAGTGCTAATCCCATCGCTGAAGCAACTAAGGGTTGGTAACCTTCAGATTCACGGGCTATCTGACTAAATAACACTGCGTTATTATCACGAAGGGCATCCATCATGGCTTGATTCATTTCAAGTAATTCAAACACACCAATACGCCCTTTGTAACCAGTAAAGTTACAGGTTTGACAGCCTCGACCTCGGTGAAATTCACGGTGTTGATGTTCAGGGAAACGCGCCTTTAGCCACTGGGTTTGAGCGGCATCGGGGGTTTCAATTTCACCACAGTCACGACAGACACGACGTACTAAACGCTGCGCTAATACCGCACGCACTGCACTCGCGACTAAGTAACCGGGGGCTTCCATATCCATCATTCGCAGTGCGCTATCTATCGCATCATTGGTGTGTAAGGTGGATAACACTAGGTGGCCAGTTAACGCTGAACGCAAGCCGATTTCGACCGTTTCTTGGTCGCGCATTTCACCCACCAGAATAATGTCGGGATCTTGACGTAAAAAAGTACGCAATATAGAAGAAAACGTCAGACCAATTTTACTGTTCACTTGTACCTGATTAACCCGTGGTAAACGGTATTCCACCGGGTCTTCGGCTGTGATCAGTTTTTTACCCGGCTTATTCAATTCACTGAGTGCACCATACAGCGTGGTGGTTTTACCTGAACCAGTTGGGCCCGTTACCAAAATCATACCGTGAGGGCGTTTTAACTGCCGACGAAAGCGCTGCAAAATATCAGCCGGCATACCGACTTCATCAAGATTTAGAATACCTGCCGATTGGTCAAGTAAACGCATGACAACTGATTCGCCGTGTTGCACTGGCATGGTAGAAACACGCACATCGACTGAATGCCCACGTACTTTGACATTAAAACGCCCATCTTGTGGTAAACGTTTTTCGGATATATCGAGGCCACTCATTAATTTAAGACGCAAGACTAACGCCGATGCCACACTGGCTTCATTGAGTAATGTTTCATGCAATACCCCATCGATACGCTGGCGAATACGCAATACATCTGTATCGGGTTCGATGTGAATATCTGACGCACCGACTTGAATCGCATCTTCAAATAATGAATTGATCAGCTTAACAACGGTGACGTCTTCGTTGTCATCATCAAAGCCAAAAGCAAAAACCGAATCCGTTTTGTGCTCAGCTTGTAATTGCTCTGCGAAGGAGACAATTTCTTTCGTGCGACGATAGTAACGATCAAATGCCGCAATTAATTGACGTTCGCGTGTGATTACCAGCTCAACGCGGTATTCACCTAGCTGATTATACACAGCTTCTTGAGTCGCAAGATCGGCAGGATCGCTCATAGCAACCCGAACGGTGTCACCACGATGATCGATGACCAATGCACGTAAACGGCGAGCATGCACTTCTGATAATAACGATACCGCTTCCATATCAACGTTAGCGCGCGTCAAATCAACTAAAGGAATATCAAGCTGTTGCGACAAAAACGACAACATCTGTTGTTCAGTTAAGAACCCCATGTTGATCAATGTATCGCCGAGCTTTCGCCCTGTGCTTTGCTGCTGTGAAAGTGCTTGTTCTAATTGGGCTTGAGCAACAATGCCTTCATCAACCAGCAAGTCACCAAGACGTTTTCTTAATCTAATCTGCATCGTCTTAGCTCTCTTTTGCTGACAATAATGACAAGCGTTGTTGAATAAATTGTTGTGATTTCGCGGATACCCGCCCCATTAATAAGGCTTGTTGATACGCTTCTTTCGCTTTTTTACCATTGCTGTCACGCTCTAATGCAATGCCTAATCCCATCCACCAGCGTCCATCATAAGGCTCTGACTTCACTAATTGTTGGTAGCTATTAAGCGCCATTGCATTATTTTTAAGCTGCTGTGATAACGCGCCACGCATCGCCATGTAAGCAGCATTTTCTTCTTTAGGAATACGCGCTAATACATTTAATGCCGCTTGCGGTTGTGATTCATTCACCAAGAGCTTGGCGAGAGTTAAGCGGAGTTCTGGCTGCTCCCCCTCTCGAGATAACCCTTGCTGCAGCACAGAAAGCGCTTTGCGGGTATCCGTTTTTCCGTAATACAGTGCCGCCAGCTTTTGACGTACTTTAATCCGATCTGGCTGGTATTTAATGGCTGATTCTAAATGCACAATGGCTTTCTTACTGTCACCTTGTTGTAGCAATTTCATTGCACGACCGTATTCAATATCGGCAAGTTGCTGGGTATTCAGTTCCACCGTTTCAATACTTAAACCTTCATCGTCATTGCCCCAAGATGCCGTTTCTTCATCAACGTTTTGAGGAAGATTTTCTTGACGCTCAATATACTCAACCGCGATGGGTATCGGTTTAGGTAGTGCTTTTTTCGGCGTAGCTGGTGTGATGTTAGCGATTTCTTTCACCTTCACCTCAACAACGGTCTTAGGTTCAGGTTTTACTTGCAGCGCCACTTTAGGGGCTACCTTGATTTCAGGTTTAGGTTTAGGTTCAGGTTCAGGTTCAAATTTTTCTTCTGATATAGACGCTATGGCAATGCTTTCAACTGATGCAACAGGCACGTCGACAGCTGGATCTTTAGCAATAGGCTTTTCTACAGCAGACTTTTCGACAACAGAGGATTCAGCCTCTGCATGTGAAGCCACGACAGTCGTATCCGGTTGACCTTGTTGGCCAAACCACCAGCCAGCAGCCCCAGATAGCACAGTAATACACAGACCCGCAGCTGCCACTAATGGCCATTTTTTAGCTGGTACTGGTCTGATATAAGCAGCGACTAACGGGTCCGTTTTGGCTGCATTATTTGAATTCTTTTGCGCAAGCTCGTTAAGCTTTTTGTTTATTTCACTCATGCTTAACTCCACCCCCATAATACGGGGTATGTCCACTTAGGTTGTCGTGCGCTTAATGTATCTTTAATTGCCATGAGTACTTCTTTATTCGTGACTTTCCGCAGGTTGCTGCTATATGCCGCAATTAATGCTTTATGGCATAACTGATTAATCACCCTTGGTATTCCCTGACTGGATTTCCATAATGCACGGTAGTCAGACAGAGTAAACAAGACTTTATGGCAGCCAGCCTGCTGCAACCGGTATTCGATATACGAAATTGTTTCAGCCAAATCTAACGGCCGTAAATTAGCGCGGAAAGTAATTCGCTGGCGAAACTGGCGTAAGTTATGTTGAGCCAAACGCTGATCTAATTCAGGTTGACCAAGCAACACAATCTGGAGCAATTTTTCTTGCTCCGTTTCTAAATTACCCAACAAGCGAATGACCTCAAGCGCCTCGTCTGGCAGAGCTTGCGCTTCATCCAGCAATACAACCACGGTTTTCCCTTGGCTTTTTCGTTGAATCAATTCGTCATGAATACGTTCAGTGAGCATGGTGTTATCACCATCTCGACTTAAATTCAGTTCATTCGCTAAAGCAGCCCGCAGTTCATGTCCATTCATTGCGGGCGTCGGTAAATACGCAAGATCAAACCGCCCTGGTAATTGATTAATCAGCATGCGGCACACCAGTGTTTTACCGGTCCCCACCTCACCCGAGATTTGAATAATCCCCTCGCCCATTTCTAGCGCTGACAATGCCGTTTGAATTGCCTCTAAATGAGGAGGCAATGCATGGAATAACGACGTATTTGGCGTTAAAGCAAAAGGGGCTTGATTTAATCTAAAGTAAGACTGGTACATGCCTTAACCTTGCTCAGGGAACCATTCAGTTACCAATGCACGAGATCGTTCGATCTCTTGCTGCCACGTCTGATCATCAACCACAGTCGGCTTAAGCAAAATCACCAGTTCCGTTTTCGACTGCACTTTATTAACGTTTCTAAATAGGTGCCCAAGTCCTGGAATATCACCTAAGAAAGGAACTTTAGACACCTGATCATTGATCGCTGATTTCATCAAGCCACCAATAACAACGACATCGCCGCTGCGGGCAAAAATGACCGAATCAGATTCTCGAATAGAGCTTTTAGCGAGTGGTAATTTATACACGCCGAATGTTGCGCCCAAATCGATTTCTTTGGTCTCGTTAACCACCTCAACAACCGTAGGGTGAACATGTAACAACACGCCACCCTCATCATCAATCTGCGGGGTAACATCTAATGAGATACCAGAAAAGAAGGGGGTAAGTTCTATATCTGGCGCTGAAGTGCTGTTATCACCACTGACTTCACCACCAGAAATATCAGTAACGAAGTATTGATCACCACCGACTTTAATCACGGCTTTTTGGTTGTTAGCAGCAGTCACTCGCGGGCTAGATAACACATTCAGATCACCTTGTGTTTCCAGAAAGCTCAGTACTGCTTCAAAGTTACCGTCACTGATAGTGACATTGGTTTGCCCGCCCAATAAGGATGAAATAGCATCACCACCCGGTAGGGCTGCCGGACCAGTGCGTCCAAAGATAATATCGGTACCACCAATACTCGAGGTTATATTCTTCCAGTTAACGCCTTGCTGATAACCATCGCTAAGTGTGACTTCCATTATTTTGGCTTCAAGCACAACTTGACGCTTTAAACGCTTTTGCGATACACCAAGAAACTCTTTCACTTCACGTAATTCATTCGGATAAGCACGTACTGAGATCAAGCTCGCTTGCGGCGAAACAACAATAGTACGCCCTTCCCCTGAGCCAATCATTGCTTGTACCGCTTTTTCTAACTGCGTCCAAAAATCGCTTTCAGACGTTGTTTCAATCGTTGTACCACCAGTAGCTGTACTCGAATTATTACCGCTTGAACCACTGTCTGAGTTGCTGTTACTGCTATTATTCGAATTGCTGCTATTACTGTTGTTACTGCTACTATTTGAACTCGATGAACCTGAGTCACTGTTAGTAATTGAGCCTGTAGTGATAGAAGTCAGGGAAATTCCACGGCGCTTAAGCTGTAAATAGTCAACAGGCATTGACTCGGTGCGCAATGTCGCTGGGAATATTTGAATAATATTCCCCTTACGTGTGGCGCTATAACCATAAATATCAGAAACAACCGCCAATACTTCGTCTAACGTTACATCACGCAATGTTAAAGAGATGCGGCCTTGTACATTTGGATGGATCACCATGTTTAATGGCGTGCCTTTCACCAAGCTACCAAAGAAGGTACGTGCCTCAACATTTCGTGCGCTAACACGAAAACGTTTCTCTAAAGCCGATGACGCCATGTAATCATTACTGCCAAAGCTCGGCATCAAATCATCATTAACCGCTGAAGGTAAATCATCTAACGGACGACTATTCGCCTCGTTTGCAGCAATATTTAACGCTTCTTTTATTTCAACCGGATCTTGATGTCCCATGTTGGTTGAGCAGCCTAATAAAGAGGCTAAAAGTATTCCTATTACTAATCCACGCATGCTAGCTGCTTACCTTTCAATTATTTTTATATTGTCAGCGAATAATTCCAACCGCCACTGCTTACCGCCACGGCTCACTGTGACAAAGTCATCTTGAATATGAGTGAGGGTATATCCACTCACTTTTCCACCCACACCAACAGAAACATTATTTAAAATGGCAGTGCACGTATCTGCTTCATCACACAATATGCTTTGTAGTGTCGGCACATAACTTCGTTTTGCTGTCTGCTTTTTTGCTGGTGCACTCCACCCTAACGGTGCGGTAGGATCTTGGTTTGCCTGAGTAGTATTGATGGTTAGCATCATTAAGATAACGCTAATAAAACTGAATTTACCCACCGATAAAATCCTTACTTTCGCCAAGAGTGTAAACATTTAACGTAATATCAGCCCAAGGGTATTTATCAACCTGGTAGCTAAAACTTCGCCAATAATACTTCACCGGTAATGCTTCTAATTGCTCGAGATAATTAACTACATCAAAGTAGCGCCCACGAAGGGTTAACTGTACGGGATGAATAAAATAGCCTTCATCATCGCCATTGATTAGCTGTATAGGTGCCTGTGATTCTAATAAGACAAGCTTCAAACGTGTGGTACGTCGTAACACTTCTTCCATTAAACCCGACATCTGTATTGGTGTTACCAAGCTCGCAACACGATCTGTTAGTTGCTCATTTAAGCCATCAGTCTGTTGTTCTAGACGTTCGATTTTCTTATCTACGTCATTATTTGGATCACTGTTGAGCTTTCGATTAATCGCGGCAATTTGATTATCACTACTCACGAGTTCGTTAGCTGCTGAAACAAGTTGCCGTTTAATTGACGTAACATCTTTCATTGTTGGCTCAATCACCACAACAAAACCCACAAACAGTAATGCCACCCAACCAGATAGC